>ERZ1370068.10173-contig-8893_pt1 | contig 49095 bp, 53 predicted proteins | sample MGYA00561227_ERZ1370068 | MGnify/ENA primary metagenome ERZ1370068 (study PRJEB38410, sample SAMEA6850437) | metagenome | study: Metagenomic assessment of the ecological functions of the soil: analysis of the soil microbiota associated with the... | reverse complement strand
CAGTTACGTATTGCAGACCGGGCCGTGCAGCCGCCGTCGACCAGGAACGCGAGCGTGATGTCTGGAAGCCCGGCCGCCGCGTGGGCTACCGCGACCTGCGAGCCGATTCCGGAGGCTGATGTCCATGTAAGGGCGGAGCGGGCGGTACCGCCGCCCGGTGAGGGCGAGGGCGCTGGCAGGGTGACTGGGGGGCTAGTGGCGGTCTCGATCCGGAGAGACGAGAGCCGGTCGTTGAAGTTGATGTTGATCGCCGTGAAGCAGGTGGTGTCCCCGGCGGTGAGGACGACGGAGGCGCCGCCCTGCTGGTTGCCGTCGAACAGCGTGACCCTGAAGCCCGCGGCGATCTTGATCGAGGACGCGCGTCGTTGTCCAGCCCGCCCCGTGCTCACGATGTCGGCGGTGTTGAAGTTTCCCGTGCCGGTGAAGTCGGCGGCCCAGCCGGTGAAGCTGCAATGCTGGAAGAGCTGCACGATCGGGTGCCACCGAGGGGCAGGGTCGTGACCGAGATCTGCCCGCTCTGAGCCGAGGTGCCGGCCTGGTCGATCGACGCCACCGAGAATCGGAACGTCGTGTTCGCGGCCAGGCTGGAGATCGTGACGCTGGTGCCCGTCACCGAGGTGACCTCCGTGCCGTTCTGGAAGATGCGGTACTGGATGGTGCAGGTCGGACCGGCGGTCGAAGCGCTCCAGCTCAGGGTCACGCTGCTCGAGGTCACGTTCGAGGCGGTGAGGCCGCCGGGGACGCTCGGTATCACGGTGCAGGCGCCGCCGTCCCGAGCAGGCCCCGATGTTCGTCCAGGGCTGACCGCTCCCCGGACCGCCGTTGTGGGTGGAGGGATTCTCACCCTGGGTCCACCAGTTGGCCTGGTAGTTGATGCCGCTGAGGCTGGCTTGATTGCCGGCGGTGTAGACCTGGGTTGCGCTCCAGGCCGGTGCACACGTTCTGCGCCTGCACGCGGTGCGACGAACCCGCACAGGACCGCACACGCAACGAGGACGGGAAGGGACCATCTTCGTCGATCGGACATTTCGCTTCACTCCTTGGCGATGGCGCCGTTTACTGGACGCGCGACGGCCGTCTCCGAACGCTGGCGCGGGCGCAAGAGGGGCCTTTCCGGAGCGGACAACCGTCCGGTCACAGGTTCGCCACGCGGGCACCCTGGGCGGGCGGAAGAGAAGCGAGTAGTCCTTGAGGATGAGCGCCGAGGCGCCGAGGACGATCCCGCGCGGGCCGAGCTGCCCGATCTCCACGCGGGTGCCTCGACCAGGCGCGCCAGCATCGTCTGCGCCATCGTCTCCATGACCGTGTCGAGGAGCGGGGGCCGAAGCGCGTCATGTCGCCGGTGAGGACGATGCGGCGGATGCTGAGCGTCCCCACCAGGCTCGAGATGGCCATCCCCATGAAGCGCCCGGCCTCGAGCACGACCTGTCGCGCCAGAGGGTCGCCGGCGGCGAAGGCGCGCTGAATGGCGTCGATGGTGATGTCCTCGGGGGCCCCCGCGAGGACGGAGCTCTCCGCGTGGTGCGCCAGGGTGCGCGCGCTCGACGATGGCGTGCGTGCTGGCCACCGTCTCCAGGCACCCCAGGTGGCCGCAGTCGCAGGACGAGCCGCCCTCGCGCACCACGACGACGTGCCCGATCTCTCCCGCCCTCCGCCGTCGCCGTGGAAGATCTCGCCGTTGAGGATGATCCCCGCCCCGATCCCGTACCGGACGTTGATCACCACGAGGTTGCTGCGCGCGGCGTGTACCCCGCCGTAGGTGTATTCGCCCATGGCGGCGGCCTGGCTGTCGTTGAGGACGGAGACGGGGACGTGGTAGCGGGCCTCGATCAGGCGGCGGAGGGGCAGGCCCTGCCATCCGAAGTCGACGGCGCTCACGACCACGCCGCCGAGCGCGTCGACCAGCCCGGGGTGCCGATCCCGATGCCCATGATCGGCGTGCGCGCCGCCCGCACCAGCTTGTCGAGCAAGGCGTAGACGGCGGCCACGGCGGCGTCGCTGTCGCGCGGCGGGACCGGCTGCTCCTCCGAATGGATGATCCGGCCGCGGAGGTCGACCACTGCTCCCGTGAACCGGTCGTGCGCGAGATCGACGCCGATGACGTGGCGCGCGTCGGCGACGAGGCTGAGCATGATGGGGACTTGCTGCCGAGCGAGGAGCCTCATCCCGACCCCGCGCACGAGCCCTCCTGGATCAGGTCGCCGACGATCTCGGAGACGGTCGTGCGGGTGAGGGTCGTGCGGCGCGCGATTTCCGCGCGGCTGATGCGGTCGTGCTCGAACAGCATCTTGAGCACGAGGTTCCGGTTGTGCTCTTTGGTCTGCTGCTGGGTCGCCTCTTCATTCCCGTCACTCGAAACGGAGTCCGAGATCCTGCCTCAGTCGTTTGTGCGGTGGACTTGACAAAGTTCAGCTAGGATGCGCCCGGTCGTTAAACGCTCAAGGAGGGATCGGAAATTGTCGGGCCGCGCCGGCTGAGGCCAGCGGATTCAATGGTTTCCGGCGCCCCAGGGAGAGGCGCGGTACTAGTGCTCGAACAGCAGGTCGTAACCGCGCAGGTCCAGCTCCGCCATCACCGGGATCACGCGGAAGCACTCCAGCGCGAGCTCCTTCCGGCCCTCGCGCACGAGCATCGCGTCCAGCCGCTCCATGATCGGGATCAGCATGGTGACGTCGGAGATCGCGTGAGCGCACCTGCTCCGGGCCGAGCTGCGCGGTCGCCCAGTCGGAGTGGCGCGTCACCTTGTCCATCTCGACGTCGAGCAGCTCCAGGGCCACGTCCTTGAGGCCGTGGCGGTCCGGTAGGTGCGGACGAGCTTGACCGCGGTGCGCGTGCAGTAGAGCAGGCCACAGGCGGATGCCGAGGTAGTGACGGAGCACGGCCACGTCGAAGCGCGCGAAGTGGAGGAGCTTGAGTGACGCGCGCCTCTCTTCGAGCACACGCTTGAGGCGCGGGGCCCGGGTCTCCAGGGGCGTGGACGCGATGACCTGGTCGCGCGGGATCTGGACGATGGTGGCCCGCCCCGCCCGGTTGCAGAGCTGGATCAGGCAGAGCCGGTCGCGGAGCTGCTGGAGGCCCAGCGTCTCCGTGTCGATCGAGAGCTCCGGGGAAGCGAGGTAGGCCTGAGCTGGTCCTCGGTGAGGTCCCGCTGACGATCTCCGGGACGACGTCCGGCGGCCGCTGCGGCATCCTCACCTCCGGCGACGCCCTCCGCCGCGCCGCGCGCCGCGATTATAGACGCGGCCCCGGCGCTGCCCTGGTCCACGAGCTAGACCAGGCGCGTCGGCTCGTAAGGCTTCGGCGGGTCGCCCTCGGGCGGAGTCGTGGATCCGTGGGGGCGCTCCCGGCTGTCCGGGCGGCTCTTCACGGGCGGCTCCTGGCCCTTGTCGGGGGAACGACCGGCGGGGCGGCATGTCTCTCTTACGGGGCCGGGTGTGTCCGTCTGGGGCGTCGCCGGGGTCTCGATGCTCATATCTCGATAGTAGTGCGCCGCTCCGCATCGTTCGGGCGTCCGCGGACGAATCCGCGATCTTTTCTGAAGGGCTGTCGATTCCCGTCGCCGCCGTTCGACTAGGGAACGAGAGGCGCAATCGGGCGCCTCTGGTGAAGGAGACGGAGACATGCCCGTGAACACACCGCGATTCGCAATCCTCGCCGCCCTCGTCCTGTCCGCTGGGGCTGGCGTGGCGGCGCCGCGCCCCGGGCCGCGCCCGCCTGGCCCCCCTCGGCCTCCCTCGAGAAGTTCAAGGCGTTGGCCGGCGAGTGGGTCGCCGCCGAGGACGGCGACATGGTCAAGAAGGGCGACCTCGTGGCCCGCTTATGCCGTCACCGCGTCCGGCAGCGCGGTGGTGGAGACGGTCTTCCCGGGAGCGAGCACGAGATGGTGACGGTGTACCATGCCGACGGTCCGACCTCGTGCTCACGCACTTCTGCATGGAGGGCAACCAGCCGCGCATGCGGGCCAGGGGGCCCAGGGCTCCCGCTTCGACTTCGCGTACGACGGCGGCACGAACATCGACCCCAAGCGCGACCGCCACATGCATTCGGCCACCTTCGATCTCGTCGCTCGGGACGAGATCCGCAGCGAATGGAACGAGCTGGCCGAGGGCAAGCCCGCGTTCGTGGCGCGCATGCACCTCGTGCGCAAGGCGCGCTGACGGCCGTCCGCCATCTTCCCAATCGAAAGGAACGAGCGATGAAATACCTTCTGCTGATCTACGAGAGCGAACAGTCCGCCGCCGGCCTCAGCGAAGCCGAGCAGGGCAAGATCTTCGAGGAGTACATGACGTACACGAGGGGCATCAAGAAGAGCGGGAACTACATCGGCGGGGAAGCGCTGCAGCCGATCTCGACGCGACCACCGTGCGCGTCAAGAACGGCAAGACCCTCACCACCGACGGCCCCTTCGCGGAGACGCGCGAGCAGCTCGGCGGCTTCTACCTCGTCGAGGCCAAGGACCTCGACGAGGCGATCAAGCTCGCCGCCGGCATCCCCGCCTCGCGCACGGCTCCATCGAAGTGCGCCCGATCATGCCCACCCCGCCCATCGACTAGACCCGCTTCGGCCAGCCGTCCGCCGCCCGGCGGTTTAGACTGCCGGGCGGCGCCCATGGATTTCGAGAAGCTGTACCGCGAGGAGCGCCCGCGCGCCCTCGCCACCCTGATCCGGCTCCTCCGCGACTTCGACCTCGCCGAAGACATGCTGCAGGAGGCCTTCGCGGCGGCGGTCGAGCAGTGGCCGCTTCAGGGAGTGCCGGGCAACCCCGCGCGTGGCTGGTCTCCACCGGCGCGGCACAAAGCGATCGACCGGCTGCGGCGCGACCGGAACTTCGCGGCCAAGCAGGCCGAGATCGCGTACCTGAGCGAAACCGCGTCCGCTCCCGATCCCGTGGATGAGAGCCTTCCCGACGACCTGCTGCGGCTGATCTTCACCTGCTGCCACCCGGCCCTGTCCGCGGAGGCGCAGGTGGCGCTGACCCTGAAGACGCTGTGCGGGCTCTCCGTCGAGGAGATCGCGCGCGCCTTCCTGGTGCCGCCGCCGACCATGGCCCAGCGGCTCGTGCGCGCCAAGGGCAAGATCCGTCGCGCGCGCATCCCCTACGAGGTGCCGGCAGCGACCGCCTGGGCGAGCGCCTCGGCGGAGTCCTGCGCGTCGTGTACCTCGTGTTCAACGAGGGCTACGCCGCGACCTCCGGCGACGCGCCTCGTCCGCCGCGAGCTGTGCGCGGGAGAGCCATCCGCCTGGGCCGGCTGCTGCTTCTGCTCCTGCCGCGCGTGAGCGAGGTGGCGGGCCTCCTCGCGCTGATGCTGCTGCAGGACTCGCGCCGGCCGGCGCGGGTCGACGCGGCGGGCGAGCTCGTGACGCTCGAAGAGCAGGACCGCTCCTTGTGGGACCGCGGCCAGATCGCGGAGGGAGAGGCGCTGGCCGAGGAGGCCGTGCGCCGCGGCGGCGCGGGCTTCTACGCCCTGCAGGCCGCGATCGCTGCGCTGCACGCGCACGCGGCGCCGGGCCGAGGAGACGGACTGGCCGCAGATCGCGGGCCTCTACGCGCTGCTGCTGCGCCTGCATCCCTCGCCGGTGGTTGCGCTCAACCACGCGGCCGCGGTGGCGATGGAGAGGCTGGATCGGGGGCTGGGGCTCATCGAGGAGATCGAGGCCTCGGGGTCGCTGTCCGGATATCACCTGCTGCCCGGCGGCCAAGGCGGACATCCTGCGGCGGCTGGGCCGGCGTGTGGAGGCGGCGGAGGCGTATCGGCGCGCCCTCGAGCTGGTCACGCTGGAGGCGGAGCGGAGGTATCTGCAGAGAAGGCTGCGGGAAGTGGGGCAGGGGAACTAGGAGGTCCGCGTACCCGCTGGCTCATCGCGGTGACGGACGGCAAAAGCTGTGCGGCCGACCGTGGTGGCAAGCCTCTGTGCTGATAACCGTGCCGATCGCGCAGCTGTGCGTTGATTGCCAACTATTTTTCGCGCGCTCGTCCGATTCGGACCAGTCGCTATTCTGCGGCGCGACGCTCGGTTCGTGCGTGCGCTCGTCTCCGCGATCGACCGCTGCCATGCGGCAGTAGCTCTCGCGCGCTTCGCGCGCGGGACGGAGTCGACAACGCGCGTAACAGCCGCCATCGTGATCGTCCTGACGCCTGCCCGCACGCTCGTCCGAGCCGCGAAAATCACCGTGATAAATACTCAGCATGAACACGAACATGTTCGCTCTCGCGTCTGGTCTCTCGGATCACGATCTTCTCGACCGCATCGCTGCGCTCGCCGGCAAGGAGCGCGAGACGTCCGCGGAGCTGGTCGCCCACCTGGCCGCGCTCGATGCGCGGCCTTCCTCTACGCCGCGCTCGGTCATGGCTCGCTCTTCAGCTACTGCACGCGCGTGTCTGCATCTCTCCGAAGACGCGGCGTGCAATCGCATCGACGTGGCTCGGGCCTGCCGGCGTTTCCCGGTGATCCTCGACGGGCTGGCTTCCGGCGCGTTGTCGCTGACTACGGTCCGGCTGCTCCGTCCGCATCTCACGCCGGAGAACCACGAGGCCGTACTGGCGGAGGCGTCCGGCCCGGAGCCGGGAGGACGTACTGGAACTCATCGCCCGGCTAGCTCCGCGTCCCGACGTGCCGTCTTCGGTCCGGAAGCTTCGCCGCCGGCGAGCGCGGTCACTGCGTCCGCGCCGATGGCGACGACTCCGGCTCGCGGCGGCCGATTACCAGCCGACCGGCGATCCTCATCCTGCCGTCTGCACCGGCGTCCCATCATCGAGCCCACCTCACCGGAGCGCTATCGCGTCCAGTTCACGGTCGGCCAGGACACCCACGACAAGCTGCGGCGGCTGCAGGCGCTCCTGCGCCGCGAGATCCCGAGCGGCGATCCCGGCGCGATCTTCGATCGTGCGATCACGCTGCTCCTCGAGAAGGTCGAGAGGGCGAAGATCGGCCGGGCAGCGAAGCCGCGTCCTATCCGTCCCGGGACGGATAGCCACTCCCGGCACATCGCCGAACGAATCGAAGCGCGTGGCCTGGCGGCGTGACGGAGGGCAGTGCGGCTTCGTGGCATCGAACGGACAGCGGTGCGGCGAGCTCGCGTTCATCGAGTACCACCACCTCGACGCGCACGCGCTCGGCGGGCCGTCCACGCCGGACAACGTCGGCCTGCGGTGCCGGCGGCACAATCAATACGAGGCGGAACGGGTGTTCGGGCCGCGTCACGGAGGAAGCGACCGCGAGACAAAGAAAATCGATCGACGCGATTGACAGATAGAGGCTGTGGTCAGGTTGGCTGTCATCAGGACGGACGCTGGAGCGCGCCCGGCTCTACGGCCCTACCCCCAGAACCCCACCACGTGCGCGATGCGCCCATCCGGCGCCAGGTCGAACACGTTCGTGCCCTTGCCGCGCGCCGCCCCGTCCGCGCCCCGAGCCTCCCAGTTCGCCACCGCCGTGCCCTGGCACTGCCGGACATCGCCGGTGCGAGACAGCACGAGGCCGGGCATGTGCATCTGGCGCCGCGGCCAGATGCGCCACGAGGTCGTCGATCCCCGCCGTGCAGGAGAACGCGTCCACGAAGGTCACGTCTTCGGTCGAGATCGCGGACAGCGCGGAGCGGCGGCGCCCTTCGTCCTTCTCCGACCAGGCCGCGAAGAACGCGTCCACGGCCGAAGGCAGGTCCGCGAAGGCTTCGCGCGCGACGACGTTCGCGAACACCGCGAGCTGATACCTCCAGCCCTGCACGTGTTCGTCGCGGCGGCCGCGGACGGCAGCTCGTGCCGCAAGCGGAGGAGGGTCCCCTCCTTCCGCTCGTCCAGCGTGACCACGACGCGCGAGCCCCCGGCCGGACCGGCTTGGCCGGATCCTCGTAGCCGTAGGTGAAGACCACCGCGCGACGGCGGCACCACCTCGACCACTTCGCCCGAGGCGAGCACGCCGTTGGGGTAGCGGATGCGCAGGGCACCGCCGGGGCGGGCGTCGATGGTGGACCCTCGCCCCACCAGGCGGCGAACCGATCGCTGTCCGTGAAGTAGCGGAACACCGTTTCCCGCCTCGCGCGGATCACGACCGTACGCTCCAGGACGTGTTCGAGTGCGCTCATCGCCGTCTCCTCCGTGCCGGCCGCCGCCGGCGTCCGGGCCGAGGCCCGCGGCGGCTCTCCTCCAGCTCCGCGCGCAGCTTCAGCCTGTACAGGGCGTCGTCCCACATCGATTCGAGCCATTTGGCCAATGGGCCGCAGGTCGTCCTTGCGCGCGGAATAGAACCGATGACGTCCTCGCGGCGGCTGCGCAGCAGGGCCGCCTCCTCCAGCCGCCGCAGGTGCTGCGACACCGCGCCGAAGGTGACGTCGCCCAGGGCGCGGTGGATCGCGCCCGCGCTGCGCTCGCCGTCCCACACCAGGCGGAGGATCTCGCGCCGCCGCGGGGTGCCGAGGGTCTGGATGACTGGAGGCCACGATCAACACTTTAGCAAAAACTAAAATGTTGTCAAGGGCCCCTCCAGCGGGGCCCCAGCGGCCACCGTTGACACTCCCGGCCGCCCCCGCCAAGATCGATCGCGGTGACCACGCCCGTCCGTCCCGACGATCCCGAGCCCGGCTTCGCGCCTTCGCTCGCGCGCCGGGCGGCGATCGCCCTCGTGCTGATGGCGGGTTTCTACGGTCCTGGCCGCGGGCATGGCCTTCGCGCTGGCCTGGATCCCGTACGCCACCTGACCTACGGTCATCGCTTCAACCTGCGTCTCGCCGTCTTCTGCCTGGGCGGCGCCTACTTGATCGTGCGGTGCCATCGTGCCCAGCCGCGACAAGTTCGAGGCCCCGGGCCCACGACTCGAACCGGAGGCGCAGCCGCGCCTGTTCGAGGAGATCCGCGTGGATCGCCGCCGCCAGCGGGCAGGAGATGCCGGCCGAGGTCTACCTGGTGCCGGACGTCAACGCCTGGGTCGCCCAGCGCGGGGAGTGATGGGCGTCGGCGGCCGTCGCATCATGGGCCTCGGTCTGCCCCTCCTGCAGGCGGTGTCCGTCTCCGAGATGCGGGCGATCGTGGCCCACGAGTTCGGCCACTACTTCGGCGGGGACGTGAAGCTGGGGCCGCTGATCTACCGGACGCGGGAGGCGCTGGTGCGCACGGTGATCGCCCTTCACCAGCACAGCGGCTTCCTGCAGAAGCCGTTCGAGTGGTACGCGGCCCTGTTCTTCCGCGTCACGCACGAGGTCTCGCGCCACCAGGAGCTGCAGGCGGACGCGCTGGCGGCCCGGATCGCGGGCGCGGACGCCCTCGCGCGCGGCCTGCGCACCGTGCACGGGGCCAGCCTGGCCTTCGGGACGTATTGGGCGCAGGAGGTGGCGCTCGTGCTGGGCGCGGGGTACCTGCCCCCGCTGGCCGTCGGCTTCAGCCGCTTCCTGGAGCAGCCGCGCGTGACCCACGTGCTGCGGGAGGCGGTGGAGACGGAGGAGCGCGAAGGGAAGGCCGATCCGTACGACACGCATCCTTCCTTGCGCGAGCGCCTGGCTGCGCTGGCGCGGCGATCGGGCCCGCCGCCTTTGGCGCGGCCCGGAGACGACGGCCGCGCCATCGCCCTCCTCGACGCGCTGCCCGAGGTCGAGAAGGAGCTGGTGGCCCTGCGCACCGCCGCCGGCGACAAGACGGGGGGACCTGCCGCTGCAGTGGGAAGAGGTCGGGGGAGCGGTGCACGTTCCGCTCTGGGAGGAGTTCCTGCGCGAGAACGGCAGCGTCCTCGCCGGGGTCACGCCAGCCAACCTGCCCACGCTGGACTGGGAAACACTCGGCCGGACGCTGATCCAGAGACTGGGGCTGGGTGAGGGAGAGCCGGAATCGCCGCCGCCCTTGCCCGGCCGCCGGTTTCGCGGTCGGAGCGGCGCTCGGCTCTGGCCCTGGCGCAGCGCGGCTTCGCCATCGAGGTCTCGCCGGGAGCGCCGGTGGCGCTGGTGCGCGCGTCGCGGCGCATCGAGCCGTTCTGAGCTGCGCGAGCGGCTCGCGAAGGACGCGGAAGGCTGGCAGACGATCTGCGCGGAGATCGGCTTCGCCGACCTCGACCTCGCCGCGCAGACGGGTGGCCGCGGCGCGGACGCCCCTCCGCATGAGGGACGGGTGCCGGGACGGGACCCCATCGCGGAGTTCGAGCAGCTCTTCGCGCGGGCGAGCACGCGCGAGCCGGATGCGACGGCGGTCGCCCTCGCCACCGCCGACGCCACGGGGCGCCCTCCGTGCGCATGGTCCTGCTCAAGGCGGTGGACGGGACGGGCTTCGTTTTCTTCACGAACTACGAGAGCCGCAAGGCCAGGGAGCTGGACGTCAATCCGCGCGCCGCGCTCTGCTTCTACTGGCCGACCATCGGAGTTCAGGTCCGGGTCGAGGGCGGCGTGGAGCGCGTGACCGAGGCCGAATCGGAGACCTACTTCGCGACCCGTCCGCGCGAGAGCCAGCTCGGGGCCTGGGCCTCGCGCCAGAGCCGGCCCCTGGCCTCGGCCGAAGCGCTGCGCGAGGAGTTCGCGCGGACGGGCGCGCGGTTCGACGGACAGCCCGTCCCGCGTCCGCCCGTCTGGGGCGGCTTCCGCATGCGCCCGCAGCGGGTCGAGTTCTGGCACGCGGGAGAGCACCGCCTGCACGACCGCATCCTCTACACGCGCGCCGACGAAGGCTGGACGGTCGAACGGCTGTTCCCTGAGCCCCGGGATTTGACGCCGCCGCACCCGGGTCCTAGTGTTCGCCGCGTGATCGTGCGTTGCGCCTCGTCCTCCTCCTGCCGTCCTCCTCCTCTTCGCCGGCGCCACGCTCGGCCGGCGCGCAGGAATGGCACGAGTCGTACCGCGACGGGGTCAAGGCCCTGGCCCAGGGGCAGGCGGCACGCGCGGTCGGCCTCCTCGAATACGCGCGGTCAGCAAGCGGCCGCAGCCCGGGCGCGACATCATCACCTACGGGACGAACGTCGAGCGCCAGTACTACCCGTACCTGAAGCTGGCCGAGGCCTACGTCAAGCTGCACGACCTCGCGGGCGCGCGGTCCGCGCTCAAGCGGTCCGAGACGTGGGCGCGGGAGCCGGCGGAGGAGAGACGGCGGCTGGCGGCCCAGGTGGACGCGCTGGCCGCGGCGGCGGCCACGCCCGCTGCGGCCCCGCCGACTCGCTCCGGTCGCCCCCCACGACCGTGGCCGCGGAGCCTCCGCCGACGCCCGTTCCCGCGCCCGTCGTGAAGACGGAGACGCCGCCGCCAACCGCGGCCGCTCCCGCTGGAGCGCCCCACGGAGACGCGCTCGGAGCCGTCCCGGCGCGAGGCGGCTCCCTCACCGCGCGTCACCGCCCCCGCGGGATGCCCGCGGCCATGCTCGAAGTCGTCTCCCAACCGCCGGGCGCCAGCGTCTACGTGGACGACGAGCTGATCGGCGCCACCGATCCGGAGTGGGGACGCCCTCGTGCGCAGCGGGCTCACGGCCGGACGACATCGCGTGCGCCTCGCGCTGGCCGGCCATCGGGACGTCACGGAGGACGTGGACCTGACGTCCGGGCGCACCGAGCTGCGCCGCCGTCTCGTGCCCGCGGATGCGCCGCCCGCGGGATCGAGCCGGCGCTTCCTCCTCGTCGGCGGCGTGGCCGTCTTGCTGCTGGGCCTCACCGCCTGGGCCCTCCGCCGCGGGCCGGCCCCCGCTCCGGCCACGGCCAGCGGCGCGCCCCGCGCCGACGCCGGGCCGAAGCCGTCCGTTCGACCCGTCCGCCCCCACGCCGCCGCGCCCGACTCCGGCCGGCATGGGCAGTCCCGGCGTCCATCGCGGCGCGGACGGCCTCGAGTACTTCGGCGACTACCGCCTCGTCGAGCCCCTGGGCCGCGGCGGCATGGCTTCGGTGTACCGCGTGGAGCGGGGAAGCGAGACGTACGCGCTCAAGCGGCCCCTGCCCGCGTTCCTGGAAGAGCCGGAGTTCCTGGAGCGCTTCCTGCGCGAGGCGGAGATCGGCCGTACCCTGCACCACCCGAACATCGTGCGCATCCTCGAGCGCGGCGAGGTGGAGGGCGTGCCCTTCTTCACCATGGAGCTGGTGCCGGGGGAGACGCTGCAGGCGCTCCTCCTCCGCAACGGGCCATGGCCCCGCGCCTGGCCACGCAGGCGGTCGTGCAGATCGCGGAGGCCCTCGACTACGCGCACCTCAAGGGAGTCGTGCACCGCGACCTCAAGCCTTCGAACGTGATGGTGCTGCCCGACGGCACGGTGAAGGTGATGGACTACGGGATCGCGCGGGCGCGGCGCTTCGACGGGCTGACCGTCACCGGGGCGTTCCTGGGCAGCCCCGAATACGTCGCCCCCGAGACGATCGAGGCCAAGGGGGCGGACGCGCGCAGCGACCTGTACTCCCTCGGGGTGGTCTTCTACGAGACGCTCACGGGCGGCCGCCCCTTCGTGGCGGACACGCCGTTCGCGATCCTGCAGAAGCATCTGACCGAAGTCCCAGGTCCGCCGTCGGCGCGCCGCCCGGGCGTGCCGGAGGAGCTGGACCGCATCGTCGGTCGGCTGCTGAGCAAGGCGCCCGAGCAGCGCTACGCCGTGGCCGAGGACCTGGTGCTGGACCTTCGGGACTTCCTCAACCGCGCCGCCTGATCAGCGGGGCGGCATCATCTTCTTCAAGGCCTGCCGGTCGAGGCCGAGCGTATCGCTCGAGCGCAGCAGGTCCTCGGCGAGGCGCTCGCGCGAGCGCTTGGCGGCCGGGACCTGGGCGCGGGCGCCGAGGTGCGGCCAGAGGGCGCGGCGCACGTCGTCCGGCAGCACGTTCTCGAGGTACTCGAGAGCGGTGCCACGCAGGCCGGGATCGGCGCCCAGCACGGCCCAGTAGGCGATCTGGAGCGGCCTCGGTCGACGGCCAGCGAGAGCAGAGGTGAACACGTGGGCCAGCCCGCGCTCGGCCGGCGTCTGGGGGCGCACCTCGGATTGGACTCCTCCGACGGTGCGGAGTCCGGCTCCTCTTCGCCCCAGCCGCGGGGCGCGGCCTCCAGCTCGCGCAGGGTGGCCGCGAACACCGCGGCGCGGGGACCGCGATCGTGGGCTCCTTCTCGGTGATGCGGGCCAGGGTGAGCGCGCACTGGCGGCGCACGCCGAAGTGGGGATCGGCCAGGCCGAGCAGGAGGCCGTCGGCGGCCCGCTGGGTGGAGGTGCGGCGGAGGACGCGCGGGATGCGGCGGCGCACCGCCACGTCCTGCTGCGGGTCGAGGAGGGCGTCCAGGAGCTGGCCCGTGGCCGGGCCGCCCCGCGGCGCAGCGCGCGCAGGGCATCCAGGAAGAGATCGTTGCGGGCGAGGAGCGGGATGACGTGGCCGACCAGCGCCGGCTCCGCCGCTTCCGCCCGGCGCAGCGCGCGCCGCACCACGTCCGGCTCCGCGGAGCGCAGCTCGGCCACGGTCTCGACCACGGCATCCTCCGCGGAGGGGCGCGTGGCCAGGGACCGCGTCTCCCCGCGCCGGGCCGCGATCTCGCGCAGGATGGCCTCGCGGTCGCCGATGAGGCCGGTGCGGGTCAGTGGTCATCGACGTGGTGGAGTCCATCACGTCGGCCAGGTCGAGCTGGACCACGCCCGAGCGCAGGCTGTCCTCGAGGGCGGCGACGTAGCCGCTGTGCAGCCGCCGGGAGACGGCCACCGCGCCCAGAGGCGGAGGCCGCGGCCAGGGCGAACAGCACGCGCGGAGTCTGCGTGCCCAGGGCGGCGGCCAGGGCGAGGATGATCACGCTGCCCACGATGGTGCCGATGCGGTCGAAGCCGACGTCGACGATGGCCTTGGTCGGCCGCTTGCGACGCTCGGCGATGGGCGTGAACAGCAGCTCGTACCCGGAGCGGAAGAGCGAGTTGTTGAGCACGCCGTGCGCGCCGCGCGCGACGAGCGCGCTCCAGAGCCCGGGAGAGGCGAGCCCGACCAGCGCGCTGATGGCGACCGTCGCCGGCCGCAGGGCCACCGTTCCCGCGAGGCCGAGGCGCTTGAGCGCGGGCCGCGACAGCGTCATCTGCACGGCCAGCCCCAGCCAGCCGATGCCGGTGTGGAACAGCGCGAAGAACGACATGAGAGGCGCGCCCGGCCGGGAACGTCGCCGCGGCCCGCGCGCTCAAGACGAAGTCGAGGAGCGTCTCCGTGGCCGAGCCCAGGAGGACGACGAGGGCGAGGGTCGCGCAGGTACGGCACCTCGTTCATGACCCGCAGCCCGGACAGGAGGCCCGTGGCCTCGCCCGGGCCGCGCGGCGCTCGCCGGTGTCCACGCGCGCCGCTCTCCCGGTCCCAGGCGCGAGAGGGCCAGCAGGCACACGACGTTGAAGGCGGCCATGACCGCGAGCATCGTCGCCACCGGCACCAGCCCGGAGACGGCCCAGGCCAGCATGCCGCCCGCGACTCCGCCCAGCGAGGCTCCCAGCGTGATGTCGCCCATCACCCGGCGCGCGGTGTGCGGATCGAAGCGCTCGTTCATCAGCGACCGAAGCCGGAGACGACGGTGGCCCCGAAGGCCGCCATGTGCAGGTAGACGGCGATGGCGGCCAGGCGCGGCTGCACCAGGCTGAGCCCCATTCCGCGAGCAGCAGCAGCCGTGCCCGCCGCGATCGAGCGACCGGCACCACCTGCGCGGGCGAGCGCCGCGACGAGGGCGGCGGAGAAGCCGAGCACGGCCAGCGCGGAGACGACGGCGGCCGCGATCATCACGAGGGCAGGGACGAGACGTGGAAGGTGGAGAGGAAGAGCGCGTCGCGGACCGCTCGGCCCGCGACCTGCTGTGCGATGAGCGCGCCCGCGGCCAGCATGCGCCGCCACGACCGCGCTGCGGTGGCCGGACGTCGTCGCGGGTTCCATGCCGGGTGCCGCCTATACTACGCCATGCTTCGCGCGCCTTCGTGCGCGCGGTGCCGCCGCGCTCGCTTTCGTGCTGGCGGGCGCGGCGCGACGCGCGCCCAGGGCGTGGCCCTCAGCCGTGCCGGCTCCGGCGCGCGCGCCGCGGGCATGGGCGATGCCTTCGTCGCCGTGTCCGACGACGGGACGGCGGCGACCTGGAACCCGGCCGGCCTGGCCCAGCTCCGCCAGCCCGAGTTCTCCTTCGTCTATGCGCTCAGCGACCAGGGCCTGGCCCTTCCGGCCTGCGCTTCACCCGACGGCCAATCGCTCTACGCGTATCGTTATCCCGCGACCGCGGCCAGAGCTCCTCCGTCGACTTCTGCGAGCGCGGCGCTTCCGTTCTCGATCGTCCGCCAGTCCCGTCACCCTGCAGGTGAGCTGGCGGCGCGCTCTACCGGCTCAACAACGTCTTCGGAGGCCAGTTCGATCGCTATCCCGTCGGAGAAGTGGGCAACGTCGAGGCGTCCACCCTGTTCGTGGATCGGCTGGACGGAAGCATCGACGTCCTCTCCGTGGCGGGCGCGGTGAAGCTGACGAGCCGGATGTCCGTGGGTGGAGGCGTGGACTTCTGGACTGGGGGCTGGGAGGAGCACGCCTCCTTTGTCGAGCGGCCGATCCCGCCCGGCCCCTCCCCGTTCTTCGACTTGCGAGGGCGGACGCACCTCAGCGGCCTACAACCTCAACTCTCGGGCCCCTCCTCAACTATCCGGCCTGGAGCGCGGGCGTCTCGCTATCACGCGCCGTTCTGGTCGGACTTCTCCAACACATCGAGGCAGCAGTCTTCGGCCGGGCCGCCGGGACAGCGTCGATCGCCCGCGCGCCTGCTTCCGCCTTCCGCGCTCCGATCGCCGCGGGCCTGGCCTGGCGGCCGCGCCGCTCTGGACGGTGGCCGCGTCCGTGACCCACGATCAGTGGACGGACGCGATCGTGGACCATGTACCCGGGAGCGCCGGGCCCGTCAATTTCTTTGATGGGCTCCCGCCCGAGCTCTCCACGACCCAGGACACGGTGTCGTTCAACTTCGGCAGCCGAGCGTCTCCTCGTGCACGGACGGTGCCGTCGTCCCCTTGCGCTGGCGGGCCCTGGGCTGGGAGCCTCAGGGGCGCTATGGACGTCGTGACGCGGACCCGGTGAACCTATCTCCTTTTCTCCGCGGGCACCGGGGTTCAACACCAACCGGTTCAAGCTGGACGCGGCCGTGCAGTACCGGGGCGCGTCGTTCCAGACGAGCCAGGTGATCAGCCTGGAGACGCAGATGGCGGGCGGGCTGGCCCGCGACCATCGGCCGGGGAGATTCCCACAGTGGCGGCTGAAGTTCTCCGCGATCTACCGCATCCAGGACACGGAGAAGCTGCGGGGATCCTGCGGAAGATCTTCGGGTAGAGAACAGCCAACGCTCAGTCCTTCGAGAGGATGCGCTTCCAGCGCTGGCGGCGGGCGGCCTGGCGGGAGAGCTCGTCCTTGGCCATCCCGGAGGGTGCGGGCGGCTTCGGCGAGGGCACGGCTTCTCTCGAGGGGCAAGCCGAGCGGGCCGATGATGGAGGCGGGTCTCGACGATGGCGGCGGCCGCGCGGCCGACCGCGGTCTCGCTGGTCTCGTCGATGGCGGCGCAGACGGCGTCGGTGGCCTTGTCCAGGGCCCGGCGCGCGGCCTGCGTGCGCGAGTCCGTGGCGAGCGTGCCGCTCCGCCATTTGGACGTCGGCGGACGAGCTCCCCGATGTCCTGAACGAGCGCGTCGATCGCCGCCCACCTTGCGGGCACCGAGGTCTTCTCCGCCTGCGAGGTCCGTGAGTGTACACCTTGGCCGGGGACGCGCCGATCCTGGAAACGTCGGCTTCCCGCCCGCCCGGCCGGCAGTCGGTGCTACGGTGGACACTGTCCGGTCTCGCACGCCGGCCGGCCACGCCCTCGCGGGCGGTGGCGCACCCGCAGACGCGCTCAGCAGGGGTCCGCCGTGGTTCGCTGAAACCGTCACTCACGGGGTCACCGTCCTCCTCGTCGACGACGATCCGGATGATCTGCCCTCGTCGGCACCCTCCTGCGCACGGCCGGGGCGGACGTGACCGCGGTGGCCAAGGTGGAGGACGCGCTCCGGGCGCTGCAGAACCCGGGCCGCCGAGGGTCGTGGTCAGCGACCTCATGATCCCCGGCCACGACGGCTTCACCTGATCCGCCGCATCCGCCGCATGGCCGAGGACGGCGGCGGCAGCCACCTGCCCGCGCTCGCCATCATCCGGGATGCCACGCACAACGCCGATCAGCGCCGGTACGCCGCTGGAAGAAGGCTTCGACGAGTACCTGCCGAAGCCCGTGCACGAGGACATCGTTGCGACCGTGGCGCGGATGGTCTCCCCGCGCCGCTGAAAAGGAGAAGTCCATGGCCGATCTCGCCAGCCTTCGAAATAAATACGATCCCGTCGTCCGCCTGATCCACGCCCGCGGGATCGCAGTCCGCACCATCGAGATGCAGGGGGCGAAGCTCCTGCTCAAGGCGGAAGCGCCCTCCGCCGACGTCAAGAACGCGATCTGGGACGAGATCAAGAAGGTCGATCCGTCTTATGCCGACCCTCACTGCGGACATCAGCGTGAACCCGGCCGCAGCCGCGGGCCAGGGCGGCCCGGCGGGCGGCCGTCTCCGCCCCCGCGGGGGCTACACGGTGCAGAAGGGCGACACGCTGTCGAAGATCAGCAAGCAGTTCTACGGCGACGCCAACAAGTACAAGAAGATCTTCGATGCGAACAAGGACCAGCTGAAGGACCCGGACAAGATCCAGCCCGGCCAGGTCACTCCGGATCCCGACCTAGGGCGCGGGAGGCGCGGAGCGGCCACCACCTGTCGAAGGTGGCCTTCGCGCTCGTGATCTTCGTGCGGTCGTCCATCGCCCACACCGCGTAGGTGCCGGGCACGAACTCGCCGCTGCTGATCTCCCGCTCGAAGGTGCCTTCGGGACTGGTGGCGTACCGCTTGGCCTGCCATTCAGGCCGTCCGGCCCCTGCAGGTGCGTGGTGACGCCGGGCGCTGCCGGTGAACCCACGCCCCGTGTACGTGAACGGATCTCCGGGCGTCCGCGGGCGGGGAGATGGCCACCTCGCCGGTCAACGTGAGCGCCGGCGGGATTGGACTGCGCCTCCGGATTCGTGACGCGGACGTCGTAGCGTCCCGGGCTCACGCCGGCCAGCGGGAGGAACGTCACGCCATCAGCCGGAGTCGCTGGCACGTTCGCGGGGCCGTCCTCGCGCGATCACGCGGCCCGGGCTCCGGTGACCTCCGCGGTGCTGGCGCTCGCGTCGAAGGCCGCGGCCGGCGATGAAGTCACGTCCAGCGTCACGAGCCCGCGGCGGAGGCAGGCGTCAGCGAGACGAGGCTCGGCCGGCGGCGCGCCGAGGAGCGCGAGCGCGGCCAGGCCGGAAGTTTCAGGAGATCTGGCGCCGCTTCATCCCAGGTGTTTCCTCCGCGCGAGAGTCTATTCCCGCTGGCGCCGGAAGATCTCCATCACCGTGGCCGGATGTGTCCGGCGTCCGCTGGCCGGCCTTGTCGAGCCGGTGGCGTTTCACGCGCGCGAAGCGCAGGGCGAAGTCCCGCCGGGTAGCGCGGCGACTCCTGCACGTCGCTGAACGCGATCTCCGCCACCAGCTCCGGCCGCACGTGGACGACGTGGCCGTCGCGCCCGATCTCGAGCGCCAGCAGCCGCTCGCGTCTGCCAGCGCAGCATCTCGTCGGTGAGGCCCTTGAAGGTCTTGCCCGAGCATCACGAACTGCCCGCTCTCGGGTCGCGCGCGCCGAGGTGCAGGTTCGAGAGCCAGCCCTGGCGGCGGCCGCTGCCCCACTCCGACCGCGAGGACCACGAGGTCGAGGGTGTGCGCCGCCTTGAGCTTGAGCCAGTGGAAGCCGCGCTGCCCGGCCGCGTACGGGCGCCTCCAGCGACTTGGCCATCAGGCCTTCGTGGCCCGGCGGCGAGGGCCTGGCGCAGGAAGCGATCGCGCCTCCTCGGCGTCGCGCGGTGACGAGGCGCGGCAGGCGTGCGCCTCTCGGACACGATGCCGCGCCAGCCGCTCCGCGCGCTCGCGCGTAGGGAGCGCGAGCGAGGCCCTTCGCCCTCGACGGTAGAGGCAATCGAAGAAGGACGACGAGAGGGCAGCTCCGCGCGGGCGCGCCGCGACGTCCTTCGACCGGCCGAAGCGGCGCATCGTCGACCTGGAACGGGTGCGGCCGGCCGTCGGGGCGCAGCGCGATGGTCCTCGCCCTCCAGCACGCAGCTCGCGCGGCGGCAGCGCTCCGCGCCCATTCCACCAGCTCCGGCACGCGCGCGGTCACGTCGTGCAGCTGGCGCGTGAAGACGCGCACCTCGTCGCCGGCCTTGTGGAGCTGGATGCGCGCCCGTCGAGCTTGTACTCGAAGGCGGCCTCGCCCAGGCGCTCGAAGCGCTTCCGACGTGCCTGCCGCCGTGCTCGCGAGCATGGGCGCGATCGGCGACAGCAGGCGCAGCGAGAAGCGCGTGAGGCCGCTCGCCCCCTCCTCGAGGGCGGCCCGGGCGCACGCTCGCCCCAGGCTGGCGCGCGAACATGCGCGGCCTGCCGGACGTCAGCGGCGACAGGCCGGCCGCCTCGGCGATGGCCTCCTGCACGAGGCCGTCCAGCGCGCCCTGCCGGACCTCGCCCAGCACCAGCGCGGCCGGGAAGCCGGCGCTCGTCTTCGGCGCGCGCTCGAGCAGGCCGCGCAGAGGTCCGGGTGCGCCGCTCGGCGGAGCCGGCGCCGCGCTCGCCGGCCAGGGCGTCGAACGCGCGGTCCACGTCCAGCAGCGCCAGTGGGCTCGTCCCGCGGCGGCGGCGCGCCCTCCAGGAGCGGCGTGGATGGTGCTCAGCCCAGGCCGATCCGGCCCTGCGGCAGCGCCCCCGTGAGGTACATCGCCACGAGGCTCCGCCTCCCGGCCGCGCCGCCTGCCGGCACGCCCAGCGATCAGCCCGATCGCCTCGTTCTTCTTTGGACGTTGCCCCGCACGCGCTCCACCTGACGCGCGGTCAGCGCCCGGAGAGCGGCAGTCCCGCCGGCGGCGTCATCCGGCCACGCGCGCGGGCGGCTCCGCTCGACCTGGAAGACATACCCTCGGGACCGGAGGCGCAGCTGGCGTCGCGCCAGCATGGGAGTCTCGAGACGCCGACGCGCACGTTCTGCCGATCCCGATGCCGGGGCCGCGGCGGGCAGGCGCGGCTCGCGTCGCGCGGGTTCTCGATGGCGACGCAGCAGCCGCTCGCCGTCGCGCCGCGCGTCCAGGCGCACGGTGCCGCCCCTCCGAGGCACTGGGCGATGCCGTGAGTGACCGCGTTCTCGACCAGCGGCTGCAGGAGGACGGCGGCACCAGGACACGTGAGCGTCCGCTTCCCTCGATGCGCGGGGCGAGAGATCAGGCGGGCCCCGAACCGCACCTTCTCGATGGCGAGGAGGTCGCACGCCAGGGCCAGCTCTTCGGAGAGCGGCACACGATCGCGCGTCCCGCAGGGCCGAGACTGCGCCGCGGGAACTCCGCCGAGGAGGACGCACATCTTCCGCGCCTCCTCGGGCGGCTGCCGATGAGGGCGTTGATCGAGTTGAGGCTGTTGAAGAGGAAATGGGGATGGATCTGGGCGCGCAGGGCGCGCAGCTCCGTCTCGCGCGAGAGGATCTGGAAGCGGAGGGCCTCCGTCTCCGCGCGCCGCGAGTCCTCCAGGGCCACGAGCAGGTAGTGCAGCGCGGTAGAAAGAAGAAAGAGAAGAGGCCCATGCCGCGAACGAGGCACGGGCGCAGCGCTGGGCGGCGATGAGGCCCGGCAAGGAAACCGAAGTCCTCGAGCAGGGGCGGCCCAGATCCGCGACGCGGCCAGCCACAGCGACGAGGACACCGTCGCGGCCACGATCTGCGTTCCCGCCAGCTTCGCGAGCCCGGACAGGCGCAGGGGCGCGGTGCGGCAGACCCAGTAGGGCGCCGAGGCACACGAACGCGTAGAGGGCGGCCAGGGCACGGCCAGGGCGAGCGCCGCGACCCACGAGAACCCGCCGCCCAGGACGAGGAGCGCGGACGAGGAGCGCGCCCAGCAGCTCCCAGGCCAGGACGTAGGTGGCGAGGCGCCGCCAGTCGGCCAGGATCGGATGCATCGCGCTAGTTCTTGACCTCGACCCCGCCCATGCAGCGCGTAGCCGGTGACGATCAGCTTCTTGCGGGGTCGTCGGGCCGCCGTCGAGCTGTCCTCGAACGCGCCCATCAGGGCCACGCCGCGCGACTCCACGGTCCAGTCCGCGGGGACGCTTGATCTCGATCCCGCCCCACCACGCCGACGCGTTGAGGATCACCTCGGCCGACTCGATCGAGGCCTTGCGAGGGTCGATCTCGCACGACGCCCATCACCGCCGACACGCTGCCCCGCGGAAGTCCTGCGTGCTCATGCCGCGCTCGACGCTCCCCATGAGGGTCGAGACGTCGAGCACGTGGCTGGGGTCGACGGCGGGCGGCGGCTCGACCGGCCGCGGAGCCACGCACGGCCCGCCAGAGGATCACGACGCCCACGATCAGGTAGAAGAGGGCCATGATGAGCCGGCCCTGGACGAGCTGGAGGTTGACGAGGAGCAGGCCGGTGCCGAGCAGGATCAAGAAGGACGCGCCCGAACGCGTGCCGCGCGTTCCAGCCAGTGGGACAGCTTGGCCAGGCCCAGGCCGATCAAGAGCACGGGCCACAGGCGGATGAACCGCCGCGCCTCGAGCAGGCCGAAGTTGTCCAGGGTGAGCAGCAGCCCCAGGAGCAGGATGCCCGTTCCCAGGACGAGCCGGAACGCGATGTGTCCCGCCGCCCGATCCGACCTCATGCCCATCTCCTTTCCCGTGGATGATACGGCGGGAGGCTCAGTCGCCGAGGAGGAGGGCAGGTGGACGAGCCGGAGGAGGAGGGCCAGGAGGGAGGGTCACCTCCAGTACCGGCCGGTAGGTTTTGCAGCGCCGCGAAGGCCCGGGGGATCTGCATTTTCGTGCTCCTTTCAGACGAAGATACGGTCCGGGAGGCGCGGCGGCGGATCAAATCGGTGAACGCGCGGAGGCGACCGGCGAATGACGGGTCCTTTCCGTCCGGGGAATCCGTAGGGTCTACAAGAGGATGGCCGAGAGGACGCTGGGGCGTTACCGGATCACGGGCGAGCTGGGGCGGGGCGGCATGGGAGTGGTCTACCGGGCCACCGATGCCCGCCTGGGCCGGGAGGTGGCGCTCAAGGTCCTCACCGCGGGGCCGGGCAGCGATCCGGAGCTGGACGCACGTTTGCGCCGGGAGGCCAAGGCGGCGGCCGCCTGACCCATCCCGCCATCTGTGTCATCTACGAGATCGACGAAGCGGACGGCGCGACCTTCATCGCCATGGAGCTGGTGCGAGGCCGCCCGCTGGCGGCGCTCGTGCATCCCGGCCTGGAGGCGGCCCGGGCCCTGGAGACGGCGATCGAAGTCGCCGAGGGCTCGCGGAAGCGCACCGTCGCGGCATCGTGCACCGCGACCTCAAGCCCTCCAACGTGATGATCACGGAGTCGGGGCACGCCAAGATCATCGACTTCGGGCTGGCCAAGTTCTGGAAGCCGCTGGACCCCGCTGGAGAGCGGCGCGGATACGCCTGCGCGCGGCCAGACCGACCCTGGACGCATCCTCGGCACCGCCGCCTACATGTCGCCGGAGCAGGTGCGCGGCGCTCCCGTGGATCCGCGCAGCGACGTGTTCGCGTTCGGGGCCCTCCTCTACGAGATGCTGTCGGGCGCGCCCGCGTTCCGGCGCGAGACGGGAGTCGAGACGCTGCACGCGATCCTGAAGGAAGCCGGCGCCGCGGCTGCGCGAGTGCGGCCTCGGGTCCGCCGCCCGTGCCGTGCAGTCGCTCCTGGACGCCTGTCTGGCCAAGGAACCGGACGACCGCTACGCGGACGTGGAGGCGCTTCTCGTGGATCTGCGTGCGGCGCGCCAGCGCTCACGACCGGCGAGGCCGCACTGTCAATGGCGTCCGGGCCTGCCTCCGCTCCGGTCGCCACCGCCCGCACGGGCCCGATGCGCGTCCTGATCGTGGACGACGAGGATCCGGCGCGTGACGCTGCTCCGCGAGTACCTGGGCCGCGAGGCCGATGTCGAGGTGGCGGGGAGTGCCGTAACGGCTTCGAGGCGGTGAAGGCGGTGGCCGAGCTCCGACCGGACCTGGTCCTGCTCGACATCCAGATGCCCAAGCTCACGGGCTTCGAGGTGCTGGAGCTGATCGGCCGCGAGGTGGCCGTCATCTTCGTCACCGCCTTCGACGAGCACGCGCTGCGCGCGTTCGAGGTGAACGCGGTGGACTACCTGCTCAAGCCGGTCAGCTCCCGACCGGTTCCGCGCCGCCCTGGCCCGCGCGCGCGCGACCGCGCTGCGGCGCGCGCGCCGCTGCCGGTCGCGGAGATCGTGCAGTCCGCGCGGCCGCCGGGGGCGAAGGTGGAACGCATCCTGGTGCGGGACGGGGCCAAGGTGGTGGTGATCGCGGCCGGAGACCTCGACTACGCGGAAGCGCAGGACGATTACGTCGGCCTGCACAGCAAGGAGCAAGAGTCCACCTGAAGCAGCAGACGCTGGCCGAGCTCGCGGCCGCTCTCGACCCCGCGCGCTTCGTGCGCATCCACCGCTCCTACCTGCTCAACGTCGATCGCCTGGCCCGTCTGGAGAGCGAGGGAGAGACACGCGCGGCCGTTCTCACCGACGGGACGCGGCTGCCCGTCAGCCGCGCCGGGCACACGCGCCTCAAGGCGCTGCTCTCGAGATACTCCTCGAGCCTACGCACCGAACTGACGGAGGTGGTGGTCCATGTGAAGGTAGCCCCAACGTAACCAATCCCCTTCCGACATCTGGCCGAAGATCGGATGGTCAGGCCAGATCACGCCCGACCCTCGCGCGGTGAAGATCGCGACGAGCTCCTCGACTTCTCCCACGTCCGCCCCGAAGTCGCCCGGCTTCGTGCAGCCCGTGAGCTGCTGATCGAGCTCCGGCCGCGTGACGATTCCGGGCGGCCAGCGCAGGGGCGCGTAAAGGGCGATCCACTTGACCACCGTGTGATTGAGGACCCCGGGGACGTGGCTCACCTCCTTCCGGCCGAGAGCGATGCGGAAGGCGTCCGCGAGGTGGCACACCATCTGCGGCGCCGACATGCGGCCCCAACGGCGCGTGCTGTCCGGGCGCACGTCGCGGAGCCGGCGCAGGACTTCGGCCTTGTCGTCCGCCCGGGCCAGGGTCTTCACGTTGCACCGACCATCACTTGCCGAGCAGCTGCTCGCCCCCGGCCTCGCGGAACGCGGCCCGCGCGCGGTCGCGGCCCGCCTCCGCCAGGCCCAGGACTTCCTTGAAGCCGGGATCGCCGCGCAGCGCGTCGAGAGTGCCGGCTGCGCGCGAGGGTGTCGGCCACGAAGTAGCCCTTCTCCACCGCGCGCCGCAGATAGGGCAGCCCCTGATGGTGGGGAGCCGACGTCGCACAGCAGCCATCCTTCCTGGAACATGGCCTCGGGATCGTCCCGGATCTTGAGCCCGCCCAGCGCGGACATGCTGCCGGACCCCATGTCTTCGGCGCGCCGGTCGATCCAGGCCATGAGGTACTCGGCCCAGGAGTTGAAGGTGGCGATGCGCGTCGTCCGACGCATGGCCTCCAGGGCACGGCGCGCCTCGTCCCGCCGTCCGGCCAGGCCGAGGCCGATGACCCGGATGCCGTCGTCCGCGCCCGCCACGACCAGCGACGGCTCGATGGCCATCAAGCGCTCGAGGTCTCCCGTCATCAGCGTCGTCTGCTCGACGCTGGTGGGGACGTTCGGATCGAGGCGGCCGCGCTTCCTTGTGGGCGGCGATGGACTGCTCGAAGAGCCCGCAGTAGCGGCAGGCGTGGACGAGGCCCGAGAACAGCTCGGGATCGTTGCCGTGGCGCGTGGCCTGGGTCAGGAGCCGCACGATCGCGTCCTGCGCGCTGGCCCATGTCCGACTTCGAGGTTCGCGTAGCAGCTTGTGCGCGACGGACAGGCGCGGGTTGATCTCGAGCGCGCGGCGGAAGGCCTCTTCCGCGCGGGCCTCGCGCTGTCCGGCGACGGCTCGATGTATTTGCCGATCACGCGATGGCAGCGGCCCAGGTAGGCCCAGGCGGGCGCGAAGCTCGGGATCGAGATCCAGGCAGCGCTCGTAGAGGCCGCGCGCGCTGCCGGAGGTCGTCGTAGGTCCGCGCCATCTCGTTGGCGCGGAGGTAGAGCTCGTACGCGCGCGCGTCGCGCGGCGCTTCCGGGAAGGGCGAGATGCCGCTGCCCCCGAGCGGAAGCGAGAGCGCCTCCACCACGCGGCGGGCGATGTCGTCCTGCAGCCGGAAGAGGTCGCCCAGAGGGGCCTGCACCGTTTGCGACGTGACCAGCGTGCCGCTCGGGGCCTCGACGAGCTGGGCCGCGGCGCGGATCTGGTCGCCGGAGCGCAGGAGCGTGCCCATGACGACGCGGTCCACGTCCGCGGCCGCGGCCAGGGCCTTGAGGTCGGGCGCTTCCCCGCGAAGCGAGCCGCCGTCGCGCTCGAGCGCACGACCAGCGAGCGGGATCCCGCCATCGACGTCGCGATGGCCTCGGGCAGGCTGAAGGCGAGGAAGTCCGTCTCCGGATCGGGACGCAGGATGCGGAACGGCAGGACCACGAGCCGGGTGAGGGCGCGGGCCAGCGCCGGCGTCGTCGTCCCCCTCGAGACCGCTGGTGCCCCGCAGCTCGTCCGCCATCGCCTCCGCGGACGCCGGCCGCTCCGCGGGCTTCTTGGCCAGCGGCCCGGCGGATCACGCGGTCACCGCGGCCGCGACGCGCGGAGAACCGACGAGGGCGGGCGGCTGCTCGTGCAGCGTGGCGTGCAGGATCTCCACGACGTTGGCGCCCGGCGAAGGCGGGACGGCCCGCGAGCATCTCGAAGAGGATCGCGCCCGTCGCGAACAGGTCGGTCGCGCGCGTCGAGCTCATCGCCCGTGACCTGCTCCGGCGCCATGTAGCGCGGCGTGCCCACCAGCATTCCCGCTTGCGTGAGCTCCGAGGCCATGCTGATCGAGCGCGCCATCTCGGGGATCCACGGGCCGGGCCAGGCCGAAGTCGAGCAGCTTGACCCCGTGCGGGGTGAGGAAGACGTTCGACGGCTTGAGGTCGCGGTGGACGATCCCGCGCGCGTGCAGCGCGGCCGAGCGCGGCCAGGATGCCGAGCCCGATCGGCACCGTCTCCGCCACGCTCAGCGGCCCATCCTGAAGCGCGCTCGGCCAGCGACTCGCCCTCGAGCAGCTCCATGGCGATGAAGAGCTCCGGGCCGTCGCTCGCCGATCTCGTAGATGCTGGCACACGTTCGGATGGTTGACGCTGGCCGCGGCCCGCGCCTCCCGCCAGAAGCGCTTGCGCGCGGTCTCGTCGCTGGGCGAGCGACGGACATGGTCTTGACCGCGACCGTGCGCTCGAGGCGCTCGTCGCGCGCGGCATAGACGACGCCCATGCCGCCCTGGCCGAGCTTGCGCGTGATCGCGTAGTGCCCGATGCGCGTGGGCATGGCCACGTCCGGAGGGGGTGAGGGCGGCGAGACTCGGGGCGGCGGACGGGGAGATGGGGACGCGCGCGTCACCATCCAGTCGTAGAGGGCGCGCAGCCGTCCCCGGGGCGTGTTGTCGAGGGGTCTCTCCGCCACGGGACCGCCGGATCATACCCCCACCGGACGGCGGGCAGGGGTCGGCTCTAGGGCTCCGGATGAGCCCAGGCCAGGGCGTGGCCCGTCGCGCTCGACGGTGTCCGCGAACAGTTGCGCCATCTCCTGGCGTGAGCTGTCGCGCGAGGTCCGGATCGGCCAGGCCCCATCGGAGCGCTGTCTGGACCTGGAACCCCTCGCGTCCCCCAGGCGCGGGCGGCGTCCAGGGAGAGCGGAGTCAGGGCCGCCGCCAGCACGGCGGGCCAGGACGGCCGCGGCCAGTCGCGACGACTCGAGGCGGGTCACGATCCCGGCCACGACGAAGGCAATCGCCACGGCGACGAGGTAGCCCACCCGGTAGAGGTCCAACAATCCCGAGAGGCCCAATAACGGGAGCGCGGTCAGCGGTGCCCACAGGAGACCCGCGGTGGCCGCGCGGCCTCCGGATGCGTGGGCCGCGCTGCGCCACCCACCACGCGGCCAGCGCCAGCTGCCGGCCGCGCCCGCGCGAGGTATGCGCTCGGCCACCCGCGCAGTTGCGTGGACCACCAGACCTCGTAGCGCGGCGGGAGGAACAACGGCGCGTAGAGGCCGGCCACCACGTAGAGCCAGTCGCTCGCGCGGTGCGGGTCGAAGGCCGCCCACCGCGCGTCCCTCCCGTCGGCCGCATGAGCAGGCGATGCCACTGAACAGCGCCGCCCAGAACGCGACGTAAGCGGCCGTGACCAGGACCAGCAGCTGCAGCCGCGGCCGGCGCGCCGGGGCCTGCTCGCGCGGGAGGAGGACGCGGTCGAGCAGCAGCGCGGCGAGGGGGAGCGTCACCGCCATCTCTTTGGCGCCCAGCGCCAGGACGGCGGTCACGACGATGCCGCCGGGTCGCGAGCGTGCCGCGCAGAACGCGGCGAGGCAGGAGAGATAGAAGACCGCCATCAGGCTGTCGGCCCGGGCACTCCACCCAGGCGACGGTGGAGGCCGCGAGGGGATGGGCGACCCACGCCAGTCCACCGAGCAGCGCGGCGGGAGGCCGGCAGTTGCAGGCGGCGGAGCAGGGAACACCAGCACCACGCCCGCGGCCGCGTGGAGGACCAGGTTCGTCAGGTGGTAACCCGCCGTCCAGGCACCCCAGAGCCAATGGTCGACGGCCCACGTGAGGCTGACCAGCGGCCGGAAGTTGGTCGCCAGGAGCCCGCTGGGGTCGAAGCTGCCGACGAGCGTCGCGGCCAGGTCCCGCCACGACCACACCCGGGCCATGACGAAGTCGTCCGCGTGGAAGCCGTACCAGAGCGACGGCAGATGAACGAGCGCCACGGTGCCGCCGACGGCGGCCACGACCGCCAGCCGCGAGCGCGCGCAGGACAGGCCCGCCACCCACACCAGTGCGGACCGCGGCCACGCGCAGGCCGTCCCAGACCACGGGCTCGAAGCGGAGCGCGGCACTCGCATCGACCAGCCCCGTCCAGAGGGCCGCGCTGCCCACACCCGCCAGCACGGCCCACAGCATGGCCGTCCACCAGGCCATCCGCCGCCAGGTCGCCATCAGCACCGCGAGCGCGGCCACAGGGGAAAGGAGACGCAGGGCTTCCGTGCTCAGGGAGACGCGGCCGGCGCAACGCGATCTCCGGAGACGCGGAAGAGACCGCTGGCCTCGAGACGAAGGTCCAGGTCGCGCGTGCCACGCGCGATGGGGACGGTCACCGGCGTCCCATCGACGGCGAGCACGCGTTCGAACGCGTCGGTGCCGGCGCGCCCCGTCAGACGGACGGGATCCTCCGATCGCCGGCTGGCCGCCGTCAGGATGAGGAGGCCCGGGCGTCCGTCGAGCCGGTGGAAGTGAACGATCGCTCGCCGGGTGGCGCCCAGGATGTCGGGCTGGCCGGTTTGTACAGGCCCTCCGTCGCGGCGTGCCAGTCACCGTGACGTCCGGTCAGGCTCACGTCGCCCGTGGCGAGGGTGGCGGCGACGAAGGACAGCGCGCCCACGACGACTCCCGCAATCACGAGCCTGCCGAGGGCTTCTCCGCCACGGGACCGCCGATCATACCCTCACGGCACCGTAATAATTCCTCGGACGCGCACAACCCGGAGGCGGGCGGCGAGCTGCCTTACTCGCATGCGGAGGTTTGCCCATGAACCAGCTCGTCCGTGACGCCGCTCGGTCTTCGCCTGCTCTGGCGCAACCCCGGCTTCACCACGGTCGCGCTGCTGGCCCTGGCCCTCGGCATCGGCGCCAACACCGCGATCTTCAGCGTGGTGCACGCCACGCTGCTCGCGCCGCTGCCCTTCCACGATCCCGAGCAGCTGGTGATCGTGTCTGGTCGAAGATCCAGGGCAACCGGAACGCGACGGCCGCCGGCGAACTTCCTCGACTGGAAGAGCCAGAGCCACCGTGCTTCCAGGAGCTGCACGCCTGGAGCGGCGGCGGCGTCAGCCTCTCCACCGGACGGCACCCCGAGCAGGTCGCAGGCCAGCTCACGACGCCGGGCCTCATCGGCGATGATGGGCCACCGCGTTCCTCCTCGGCCGCGACTTCGCGGCGGAGGAGGGCGAGGTCGGGCAAGGACAAGGTCGTCGTCCTGACCCACCGGCTCTGGGAGCGCCGGCTTCGGGGCGGACCGCGGACATCGTGGGACAAACAGGTCCGCGTGACGGCAAGCCGCACACCGTGGTCGGCGTGCTGGCGACCGGCCCCGCCGACCGCGTCTCCAGACGAGCTGTACCAGCCGCTCAGCGTTCAAGCCCGAGCAGATCAACCACGACTTCCACTGGCTGCTCGGTCATGGGCCGCCTGAAGCCGGGGTGTCTCGCTCGCGCAGGCGAACGCGAACATGGCCAGGTGCACGGCGCAGCATCGGCCGAGCTCAATCCCGCGCTCGAACAAGGGCTGGAGCGGCGAGCGTCGAGCCTCTGCAGAACAACTTCCTGTCGAAGGAGACGATCGCGGGCCTGTGGCTGCTCCTGGGCGCGGTCGGGTTCGTCCTGCTCATCGCCTGCGCCGAACGTGGCGAACCTGCTGCTGCGCGCGGGGCACGGTCGCGCCAGCGCGAGGTCGCAGTGCGCTCTTCGCTGGGGGCGACGCCGCGGCGCAGGTCTTCGCGCAGTTCCTCACCGAGAGCGTCGTCCTGGCGGCGATCGGGGGCGTGCTTTGGGCGTCGATCCTGGCCGTAGCTGCTCCTGCCGGGATCGTGGCCGTCATGCCGCCGCTCACGCTGCCGTCGGAGGCGGACGTTCGGCTCAGCATCCCCGTGCTGCTGTTCACGCTGGCGGCGTGCGATCCTGTCCGGCATGCTCTTCGGGCTGCGCGCCCGCGTGGCAGGCCACGCGGCTCGAACCTCGTCGAGACCCTGAAGGAAGCGGGCCGCTCCGTCGGTGGGCGGCGTGCCGCCAGCGCCTGCGCCGCGCGTTCGTGGTCGCGGAGTTCGCGCTCGCCCTCACCCTGCCTCGTCCGGCGGCAGGCCTCGCCATCCACGGCCTGGTCAAGCTCATGAATCGTCGATCTCGGCTTCCGCGCGCGACCACCTGCTGACCTTCTTCCTGCCCGTGCCTCGACGAGCGTCTGCGCGACGCCGGACGCAGATCGAGTCGCGTTCTATCGGCCAGCTCCGCGGAGAGGCTCGAGGCCATACCCGGCGTCGAGTCCGCGTCGGTCTCGACGGGCATGCCCGTGCACGGCACGAACTTCGGGATGCCTTTCGACGATCGTGTGGCAAGCCGTGCACCGACCGATCCCGGCCAGCGGCCCGGCGCTGGCTTCAACACTGGTGACGCCGGAATACTTCGCACGTTCGGAATCCAGATGGACAAGGGCGCGCGTTCACCGAGCGAGGACCGCGCGGGCGGCGTGCCGCGTGGCCGTGGTCAACCAGACGTTCGTGCAGAAGTACCTCGCCGGCGTCGATCCGCTTGACCCAGCGCCTGATGATGGAGCAGCTGATCCCGGGCGTGACCCAGCTCGGTCCGGCCGTGGAGTGGCAGATCGTCGGGGTGTATCGCGACGTGCAAGCAACGGCGGGCCGCGGCGGCGACGCCTTCCCGGAGATCGACGTGCCCTTCGCGCAGACGCCCGTGGACCGGCTGCTCGGTGCGGCCGTACGCACCGCCGCCGAGCCCGGCAGCATCAGCAAGGCCTCGCCGCGGTCGTGCGCTCGGTCGGATCCCGGATCTCCCGATGACCGACGTGAAGACGATGGACCAGCTCGGTCGACGAGGCCCTGGCGGGCAATCGTTTCAACGCCGTCCTCTTCGGACGCTTCGCAGGCGTCGCGCTCGCTGCTGGCCGCGGTCGGGATCTACGGCGTGATGTCGTTCACGGTCGCCCAGCGCACGCCACGAGATCGGCCTGCGCATGGCCCCTGGGCGCGGGCGCGCGGCAGGTGCTGATGGGGGTCCTGAAGGAAGGGATGGTCACGGCGTCCATCGGCATCGTCGCTCGGCACGTTCGGCGCCTACTTCGTGGGCCGGACGCTGCAGGGGATGTGGTACGGCGTGGAGGGCGGTGGATCCGATCGCGTTTCGGCGGCCGTCGCCCTGCTCCTCCTCGGCGTCCGCGATGCTCGCCTGCCTGGTCCCGGCGCGGCGCGCGGCGTCCGTCGATCCGATGGTCGCGCTGCGCCAGGACTGAGGAGGAGGGCCAGACTTAACGAGTTCTTTGCACGCGCTTAATCAGCTCGTTCCGGGTGAACGCCATGATGGCTGAGGCTGGACTTCTGACGAGGAGCCTGGAACGTGAAGGCCGTGATCGCCGCCGCCTCGATGGTGCTCCTGGGGACCGCACCCATCTGGGCCGCCCTGGGCAAGACGGTGTCTTCCGTTGCCGACGACCAGAAGCGCCTGGGCGGCGAGGTGCACACCCGCACGTCGGCGGGATTCGCCGTTGCAGGAGATCAGCGCCGCGGACGGCACCGTCGTCGCGAGTACGTGTCCCCGGCGGGTGAGGTCTTCGGAGTCTCCTGGCGGGAGCGACGCCCTCGTCCGAACCTCGTCGACCTGCTGGGTGACCATTACCCCGCCTTCCGGGACGCCCCGCGACCGCCGGGACATCGGCGCGGGCCGCTCGCCGTGCGGACCGATCACCTCGTCGTCGAGATGGGCGGGCGCATGCGCGACTTCCACGGCCGCGCGTACCTTCCGGACTCGCCTGCCCGCGAGCGTCTCCTCCGACGCCGTACGATGAACGCGCCCTGCCCGCCCCCGCGTCGACAAGGCCCGACGCATGCGCGTCAGCCGCCCTTCTTCCGCTTGCGCTCCCTCGTCCCGGCCTGCGGCGGAGGGGCGGGCAGCCCGACCGCGGCCGGCGCCGGTCGTGAACGGCGTGCAGCCGGTGGCGCAGGTCGACCCCGGCCCCGCCGGCGACTACGCGTGAACGGCGTCTCTCCTGAGCGTCACCATCTTGCGTTCCCGGCACCTCCAGGGCTGCCACAGATCGATCGACGGCGTGCTCGTCGATCCCGGCTCGGTGGGGCCCCGCTGGCTGCTCGCGTCGGTCGTGACCCTCCCGCTCGCGCCCAGCACCGACACCGGCGGCACGCGTGATCGCCAGCTTTGCGTGAGCTTCGCCGACAACACCCCACGAGTGGGGGCCGATGGCGAATGCGTCCGGTCAGGATGGCGGGCGAGCAGGCGGCGTCGGTTCCCATACTACAGCTCATCGGTTGCGCCCGGCCTGCCGGGAGGCTCTCCGACTGCAGCGGGCAGCGGGGAACGGCCGCGGACACCGTCACCGTCCACTCGGCGCGACCGGTGTGCTGCCGGCATCGGCGTCTTTCCGCCAGGACTGCGGGGAGGGTTGTGCGCGGCCCCGCGGCCGCCTAAGGATCTAATACGCCTTGCGGGCGCCTCCGATCTGCGCGTGGTGACATCGGTGCCGGTCGCGAGACCAGCTCCAGAACCCGGTCTGGCTCTTTGCGCAGGCAACAACGGGTTCCTCCTCTCCCCGCCGCGGCGGTTGCCCGAGACGGGCGCCCGCTCCGCGGCCGGATCGCTCATCTTCGGCATCGGGACGGAGTCGAACAACGCGCTGCGCTCCGCTCAGGCTCGGCACGAGACCGATGACGTGGGAACATCTCCACGACCTTCAACGGCACCACGATCGACGGCCTATCTCGACGGCGGCACGAACACCCCAAGTCTTTCCTGGATGACTCACCTCGATCCCGCTCACGCCCTGCCCGGATCCGACTCCGACTTCTCCTGCCCGGCCCTCGACGGCCAGCTTCAGCGCGGTCAACCGGGAAGCAACGCGGCGTGTCGGGGCCGGTCGCGTTCAACGTCGCCAACGCGGAGACGCTCTTCGACACGAACAACGCCGCCTTCAACGCGACCTGGCCGGGACCGGAGCACGGGCGACTCTCGCCCGGGGTCTGCCCTTCTTCTTCCGGGCACCAAGACGTTCGCTCTGGGATCGAGGGGGCAGGGCTCACCGGGCGGACAAGGTCCTTACTGGGCGTACTGAAGCTTTTGGGGCCATTCGCCGCCGGGACCCCGCGGCGAGGTAAGTTTACGTGGCTGCCATCTGGACCCGGGCCTCGCCGCGAGACCAGCATGGCCTCATCCCCGGCGTTTGCGCTGCCCGGCTGCTGCTCCCCGGGGCGTGGGGGCAGTCGTCGAAGCCGCGATGCGCGGGCAGACCACCATGCCAGCGAGTCCCTGACCGGCAGGGCAAGGGAAACGACCAGCAGCGAAGCCCCGTACCCTGGCAAGGGCAAGCGGCGGCCTGCGTGACGGCACGGGCCCTCCTCGGCCATGCTCCATGGATCGTCCTCGTGGCGTCCTCCGTCGGTTGCGCCGTCTCCATGCGCGCTCCCAGATCGACAGCCGGGCCGAGGCGAAGGTGGCGGTGAACCTCAACCAGGCCCGGCTCCAGGATGCGCTCGCTCGTCGGCCCCATGTGCGGCGAGGATCGAGCGGACGGCGGACCAGATCGCGGCCGGGACGGCCGATCCCGCCGTCCGGAGGGCGGCCATCCGCTGGAAGATCGACGCCGGTTGCCCACCGTGAGAGCCGCGCTCTTCCAGCCCGAGCCCTTCACGGCCGTGCTGGACACCTGGGTGCTCTTCAACCAGATGGCCGACTTCTTCGAGACCGGGGCCGGAAAGGAGCAGCTCCGGTGACTCGGCTCCCGTCGCGGTCGAGAGCTGCCGCCGTCTCGAGCAGGAGATCGCCGACGTGGCTCGCCGCCATGACGGTTTCCGGCGACGTCTCCAAGGTGCGCGCCTTCGCGAAGAGCTGGGCCGCCAGCCATCCGATCCGATACGCGATCCCGGACCGCGAGGTGGCGCTCAGCCGGGCCTTGGAGCGGGAGGTGTCCGGCGTCTGGTCCGCGGGCGAAGCGGTCGCGGACATCACGCACCTCGCATCGACGACTTCAACCGGAAGCTCGACGCTCTACGGCGATCAGCTTCTTCCGGCAGGTCCGGTGGGAGGAGCGAGCTGCTCGGCAGCGACCTGGGGCTGGCCGGACGTCCGCCCCTCGCCGAGCGTTCCGTGCAGTCCGATGGAGAGGGTGGCGGCGGCTTTCGACCGCCTCGCCCGGGCTTCGAGCGGGCGGTGGCCGTCGCCGAGGGCGCTCCCGCGGTCGTCGCTTCCGAGCGGAAGGCCGCGATCGACGCCGTCGGCGAAGAGCTGACGCGGACGATCGGGTTCCTCCAGCAGGAACGCATGGCGGCCCTGCAGCAGGTCACCGCCGAGCGGATCGCCGCCATCAGCGGATTCAGCCAATCCCTGTCCGAGGAGCGAAAGGCGCTCGATCGGGACATCGAGCGCATCGGCCTCGAGCTGGTGGATCACGCCGTTTGGCGTCTGGCTCAGCTCGCGGCCGCAGTTCTGGTCTTTCTCGGCGTCGGGACGCTGGCGATCCTCGTCGTCGTCCGGAAGCTCTTCTTCACGCCCCGGAGTGCCTGAGGGTCGACTAACTCCGGCTCGGCGGCCGGGGGCGGCGGAGGGGCGGCGGGTTTCCGGCGGGCGTCTCGGCAGCGGCCGCCACAGTCCGCCTTCGTTGAGCGCCCGCCACGACCATCCGGACCACCGCACGAGGCTGGCCGCGAGCCAGAGGGCCCACCCCAGCATCAGCGTGCGATAGACCCACAGAGTGAAGGCTGACGACGGCCGCCGCCGGCGTCGCGTTCTCGACGCGGTCCGCGTACCAGCGCAGGACGCCGTTGTTGCTCTCCGCGCCCGCGACCTGCATGTCCGGCCGGAACAGCAGCCCCTGCTGGACCGACGTCGTAGGAGCACGGCCATCGCGATCACGATCCAGACGACGAGAACCACCTGGATGGCGTTGTGCGCGAGGGGCGAAGACGCGGTGTGCCGCGCGCGCCAGGCCAGGACGAGGAAGAGGCCCGTCACGATGGGCCGCCCAGCGCGGAGGTCTGGGTGAGGCCCAGGGCGAGCAGCAGCCAGGCGCCGATCCCGAGCGGCGTGTCCGTGAAGACACCGACCCCGAAGGCCACCACCAGCGCGAAGACCAGGTAACCCCAGAAGAGGACGGCCGGTCCCCAGGCCGGACCTCGCGTGGAACAGCAGCCAGCGGTTCTCGGGCAGACGGAGGATGGTCTCGACGTTGACGGCCGGCACCGGCAGTCCGACGGTGGGAGCGCGCTGGTAGAAGCGCATGCCGTGCGGCTCGCGCCACCTCACGGCCACCGTCTGCGCGCCCGCGGGCACCGTGATGCGCAGGCGGCCCTGATCGGGCTTTGCCCGGCCGCGTCTTCCGGAGACGGTGATCTCCTGCACCTCGGCCTCGCCCGGAACGGTCAGCACGAGCGCCTCCTCGCGGCTCGCGCGTGGTGATCGTCAACGACGTGTTCGTGAGCCGCTCCCCGGCACCGCCTCCAGCCGTATCGATTGCAACGTGAGGGTCTGGCCGGGCACGGCCGCCGGATGCCGGAAGCGGAGCGTGAGCGATTCGCCGGGCCAGGGCCGGAAATCGGGCGCGAGGATGCCCCCGCGCTGATGGGCGACGGGAACGAGACCGCTGGTCTCGCACTGCCAGATGACGCCGCACTCGACGCGCCAGACCTCCGACCAGGGCTGGCCCTCGGGCGCGGTGAGCGTGAGCGTGTCCGTGGTGGCGAGCGTCGAAGACCATCCCGCTTCCGTCTGGTCGCGCGCGAGCGAGACGAGAGCCACCCTGTTTTCCGTTTGGAGGTCCGCCTCCGTAGGCGCCTCGCCCGCCAGCAGCGGGACCCTGCAGTGCGATGGGAGCGCCGGTCGGGCTCACGCGACGGACGTGCGTCTGCACGCGCCAGGTGAGGCCGATGCCCAGCGTCCGCGTCACCTCCAGCCACGGCGCGTATCCCGCTCCCGGACTCTTCCGCGTGCCCGCTCGCCCGCGCGCAAGCGCCGGCTGAGCTGAATCGATCCATCCGGCGGACCATCCGCGCGCAGCCCCGCCACGTCCCAGCCCGGCGTGCTCGGCGTCCGCGCGCCGCCGGGCGCTGGGGAAGCTGGAGGGTCAGCGTATCGGCGGCCGGCACCGGCCCCGACACGCGCACGCGATGGACGCCCGGCGCGACGCGCACATAGAGGAAGCCATCGTCGAGACGGGCGAGCGCGCCCGTGGCCGGCCGTCCACGCTCACCGCGGCCGGGGTCCAGCTCGCGGGCGGCCCGGGCACCGGCCAAGCGCCGGCGTCCGCGGCGTGGACTTCCGCCTCGAACACGAGCGTGTCGCCGGCAAGCTGCAGGTGGAGGCTCGACGTGGAGATGCAATTCGGCTGGCAGGGCTCGAGGCGCGCAGCCGGTTCTTCATCTCGTCGAGCATCTCGCGGTCAGGGATCGCGTCCTGCGCGCCCGCCGGCCGCGCGGCCATCACGAAGAGGAGCAGGGCGGCGGCGACCGCGGCCGCCGCGGGTGACGGTCGAGAGGCCGGTGCGCCCCCGTCGATCAGGAGCCGAACGGCGAGGAGCAGGGTGAGGAACAGCCGGACGAGCGTGAGGAAACGGTTCAGGCCCGGCGAGACGAGCCAGAGGTGGATGGTCTGATCGTTCTTGACCGGGTCCCGTCCAGCTCAGGCCGTAGCTGTTCCAGGACCAGTTCGGCAGGCCGGGCCCGGTCTGCACCGACCGCGCGCGGGTCCTGCTCCAGCGCGATGTTCGACTTGGCGAACGAAGACGTCCGGCTCGGCTGTACTCGCGCCTGGAGCCGTTTCTTGACCTCGGCTTGTTGCGGCTCGAAACCATCCGGCCACTCCGCCGACGACTCCGCCCGCGACGCCGCCCGGGACACCGCCCTCGACTCCGCTTCGACGCCGGCCTCCGTGTTCGGCGTCGGGATGTGGCGACGTAACCGGAGCTGGCGCGTCCGATCGAGCTCTGCGCCATTGCATCCTGCGCCTCCTCACGCGGCACGGTCGTCGCCGGCGGAGCCGCGGGCGGCGGGTGCCACTCGGCGACGGCTCATCCCCGACGTCGGCGCCGATCAAGTCCGCCATCGCCCCCGTCGCGCGGATCTGCGGGTAGAGCGCTTCCCGGACCTGATCGCGCACGAACGGGACCAGGATCACGAGCAGGGCGAGCAGGCTCACGACCCGCCAGATGCGCGCGAGCCGGCGAAGCCACCCTCCGGGTGCGACCGCGGAGAGCGCGGTCGCACCGAGCAGGCTCAGCCAGACGAGGAAGGGCGCGCCCGGCTCGTCGTACAGGAAGATCGACGGCCAGCAGCGCGATCACACCCCAGGCGCGGCCGAAGAGGCGGCCCATCGCCAGGGCCACGATCGAGGACGAAGAAGAACCCGAGCAGGTGGTCCAGCGGCCCGTCCACGCTTGCGGGACCTGGTCGACGCCCGTGGCCGCGAGCAAGCGACCATCCGGGCGGCAGGTGGAGGCGTGGCCCCGAGCGCCTCGACGTCCGCGGACCAGCCCACGGCGCGCAGCAGGACCGCCGCGCGGCACGCGCGAGTCCGCTTCGAGGCTGAGCGCGCCGCGGCGCAGCTCCGCACGCCCGGCGCCTGCGGTCGCGGGGTTGGCGGTGATGAGCTGTTCCGTCGCGTCCACGCTCACGCGCGCCGAGCCCGCCGGCGCGGGCAGGTCGAGGCGCCATGTGCGCGAGAGTGCTCCGGAGAACGTGTCGCGCACCGTGAACCCGCGGCCGCTGATGTCGAGCCACATCTCGCGCTGGAGGCGGACGCGATCGGGCGCCGCCTCCGCCTCGCCGCGGCGGACTTCCTTGAGCGCGAGACGTGCACTGGGCCTCGACGAGGAACGCCGGCAACGTGCGCCACTCCGCGGGCAGCTCCGTGCGCGAGGGATCGACGGGTTGCAGCCCGGACAGCCTCGACCTGCCGGAGCGTTCTCGTTCGGCAGCGAAGACCCAGACTCCGCGCGCCGGGCCAGGGGCTCCACGACCGCGCGCTCGCGCGATGGCGTCGGGCCGGCCCGTCGGCGCGGGCCAGGACGGTGACCGCGAAGGTGCCGGCCCGCACTTGTATGCGCAGCCGGCCCGCTTCGTCGATGCGCGCGCGGGAGATCGCCGGAGACGGCGCACCACGGCCGCCGCCGGGGAGGAGCGCGCCTGTCAGCTCGATCTCGCGCGCCTTGCCGAGACCTCCAGGCTCGAGGCGCGTCTCGACCACACATCGGGATGCCGTCGGCCACGCGGCGAAAGGCCTGGAGGCGCAGGCTCTGCGGCCGTGGCCGTCGATCTCGCCCTCCGCGCGCAGCCAGACGAGGCCCGCCTCGTCCCTCCGCGGACTGCGGGACGCGCCGTCCCGCCACCGTGAGGTCGACGAGCGCGCAGGCGCGGGCGGCACCGGAAGCGAGTCGGGAAGGTGTGTCCACACGAACCGCCCCTCGATCCGATGCGTTCCCGCGGAAGGCGCAGACGGCGGGCGCTTCGTCCCGCTCGATCGACCGACCGCGGACGGCCGTCCAGGCGGACGGTCCTGCGGCCAACGCTGCACGTCGCCGGGCAGGCGCAGATCGAGCGCGCGGTCGGCGTAGGCCTCGAGCGTGAACGTGCCGCCCTCACCGGCGAGGCGAAGGTCGAGCCGGCCCGGCCACAGGCAGACTGCGCGCTGCCCTGACGGCGGTGCAGACGCGATCGGGAATCTCGTCGTGAATCCAGGCCGACCAGGGGCGGAGCGCGGGGGCAGGGTCGCGCTCGGAGGAGGGCTGGGGCGCTCGTCGCGCCCGGAATGCCGGCACGTACGGCCAGGGATCCCGAGCGCCGCGCGTCTCATGAAGCCTCCGTTGGCGGACGGCCGCCGCGGAGGGTACCACGCGCCCACGCCGGCTATTCCGCAACCAGGCGGCGACGGGACGCCTCGTATCTTGATCAGAAACGACCCACCTGCGCGGCGACCGGGACCAGAGTAGCGGCGAGGAGCCTCCGCGATGAGAACAGTCCTCGGGTCCTGGTCCTGCCTCCAGCGCGTGTCGCCTTTGCCTCGCCGCCTCGCAAACGCAATCGACACCCTCGCCGAACAACGCCCGGCGGCCGCCACCCTCGCGCCCCAGTCCTCGTCGCCGCGAAGCCGTCGCCGAAGCCGACGCCGGCTCCGGTCCTGTCCGGCACCGTGCGCGGACCCGACGGCAAGCCCGTCGAGGGCGCGGGCATCCTTTATAAGTCGCTGGCGCGCCCGGCCGCGAGCCGGCTGTGATGACGAAGACGGATCGCGGAGGGCCGCTTCGCGCCGACCTCAAGACGGCCGGCCCGGTGTACGTGCGCGTTTCCGCCAAGGGCCTCGCCGGACGCGCCTTCGAGAAGGTCCAGCCCGGATCGCCGCTGGCGGTGACGCCCGACCGCGGGCAGACGATCCAGGGCCTCGTGCGCGACTCCGCGGGCGAGCCCTCGCGCGGGCCCTGGTCGTCGCCTCGCCGTCCTCACGGTGGCGATGTCCGGCTGGGACACGGGCACGCAGTCGATCGAGACGAAGACGGACGCGCGGGCGCCTTCCGTATCGAGGGCGTCGGCCCGGGCTCTATCTCGCTGCGTCGCCACCGCGCGCGGCTTCGGCTCCGCGTACAAGAGCGACGTCCGCCCGGGCGCCACCGTCAACCTGATGGCGCGCCGGGCGGCTGGCTGGCCGGGCGCGTGATGCGATCCGAAGGGCCTTCCCGTCTCGGGGGCGCGCTCGTGCGGGCGGAGAAGGAGCCGCAGTTCTGGTGGAGCAGCCCCGTCGAGGCGACTGACGCCGAAGGCCGCTTCGAGCCTCGCTGGCCTCGACCCGGGAACGTATTCGGTCGTGGCCCGCACGCGCGACTTCGCGCCCGGCATCGTCAGCAGTGCGCCGTCGATGTCGAAGGGCGCGCCGGACCCTCGCATCGGCCTCGCGGTGGGCGCGGCCGTCACCGGGCGGCTGGTCGATTCGGAAGAGCGGCCGCTGGCCGGGCGCGTGGCCGCCCAGGAGCTCGCGGCCAGCCGATGGCGCGGCTCTGATCGAGCTCGCTGCGGACGCCGACGCGTGGGCCGACGGCCGGTTCCGCATCGAGCGCGTGTTCCTCCGCGGAGCAGCGCCTCGGCGCGTGTCGCTCCTCGCTTCCGCGTGGCCGCCGCGTCGATGCCGAGGTCTCCGCGGCGCCGGAGCCCGTGGTCGATCTCGGCGACATCGCTCTCGAGCAGGGCTCGCCATCCGCGGGCGCGTGCGGTCGAGCGCCGGCGGCGCCTATTGCCGACGCGCGAGATCGCCACGGGCGGGTTCGACATGATGAGGGGCGGCGCTCAGCGGTGGCACACGCTCCGGGCGCGGACGGCTCGTTCGTGCTGGCCGGGGTCCTGCCCGGTCCGACGCAGGTGAACGTCGCGGGCCAGCGGCTTCGCGTCCGTGAACAGCAAGACGATGACGCCCGGCGGGAGAGCCGGTGGACGTGATCCTGACTCCCGGCGGCTCCATCGCGTGGCCTGGTGGTCGAGGAGGACGATCGGCCCATCGACGCCTACCGCATCGTCGCGAACTGCCGCCAAGGCGAAACCGTGGGAGGGCGATCGGGTCGAGAAGTCCGTCGGCAGCTCCGACGGTCGGTTCCTGCTCGAGGACCTGGCCGAAGACACGTACGTCCTGCAGGTCTTCGTCCCCGACCGTGCGCCCGGCGACGGTCCCGGGCGTACGCGTCGTCGCCGGGCGGACCGGCGACGCGGGCACCATCCGACGTGCCGCAGAGGCGGCGTCGTGCGCGGGACGGTGGTCGACCGTCGGGTGACCCCGTGATCGGGGCCACGCGTCAGGCCTACGGCGCGACGCAGGACGATGATGGAGTGGCGGGACACGCCCAGACCCTCAGCGAGCCCTCGGGCCTCTTCGAGATCAAAGGCGTGCCCGGAAGGCAAGCGCCAGATCGTCGCCACCCATCCCGACTACGCCCCCGGCGACGCGTCGTGGACGTGGTGGCGGCGAAGGACCGGCGGATACGCGCCTCGGTCCTGACGCAGGGCGGCCGCATCGAAGGCGTGGCGCGCAAGCGCGACGGAACGCCGCTGGCCGGGCTGGAGGTCCCCGTCTATTCCTCGGCCGGACCCGGCGGCGGCGGCGCGCCCCAACCCCATCACGCGCAGCGATGGCACCTTCACCGCCGAACACGTGGCGCCCTGGCCAGACCTACGTGAACCTGATGGCGGGCGCGGGGCCTGGGCCGGATGATCAGCATGATGTCGAAGCAGGTCGAGGTCCGCGAAGGGGAGACGACGTTCCGTCGAGCTCCTCAGCCGCGAGATCCTCGTGAATCGGCCATGTCACGAAGTCGGGCACGCCGTTGCCCGGCTTGCGCCTCCGCTTCATGGGGGAGGGAGGCATGACGCATGTCCATGGGCGGCGGGTTCGACTCCGTGGCCGCCACGCCGACGGGCCCGCAGCGGCACATGGGGACGACCGGCGAAGACGGCACGTTCGCCCTCATCGTGGACACGCCGGGCAAGTACTGGGTGCAGACCGAGAGCGTGGACGGGCGCACGAACTACCCGAGCGCGCGAGCTACAGATCCCCGACGTCGAGACGCACAACGTCGAGATCGCGTTCTCGGGCGTGCCCGTGACCGGCGTCGTGATCGACAAGGACACGGATCAGCCGGTCGCGCAGGCCTTCGTGAGGGCCGTCGCCGAAGGACAAGGAGAAGGCCGCTTCCGGCGGCGGCTCGGCGCGAACGGGCGCCGACGGCCGGTTCCAGTTCGACGCGGATCCGGGCGAATACACGCTCGCCGCGGGCGCCGAGGGTACGCGAGTCACGAACAACACGGTGACGGTGGCCGCGACCGGATTGGCCGACGCGCGCATCGAGCTGGAGAAGGGCCTCGAGATCAAGGGCCGCGTCCTCGACGCGCGGCGGCCAGGCGAGTCTCGAGCGTCAACGTCAGCGCCGATCGGCGCGCGGCGGGAGAGTCGGACCCGGCGGGGGCGCAGGCGCTGCCCGACGGCACCTTCCGCTATCGCGGGCCTCGCCGCCAAGCCCTACAACCTCTGTGCGCGGCACCGAGCTCGCGGGCTACGCCGTGCGGATGGGCGTGTCGCCCGGCGGCGCCGACGTCACCATGACCCTGCGTCCGGCGCGCGAAGGTCCGCCTGCTCATCAAGGGCCCGGACGGCGCGCCCATGGCCAAGGCGTGGCCGAACGTGACCAAGCTGGGTGGCGCTCCCATCAGCGTTCCGTGGATGGGGGCGCGCGCGCCCTCCGACTCGGCGGGCATCGCCGAGACTGTCCACGCCCGCGGGCGCGCTCGAGATCGAGGTTCGGAGCCCGAGCCTACAAGGGCAACGACCACGGTTTCGGTCGCGGAAGGCGCGACGGCCACGGCCGAGGTGACGCTGACGGAGCCCGTCCCGAAGTCGAACTGAGTCTGGAAGCGTCCGCCGGCTGATTCCCGTTTCCCGGACTCGCGGTCCTGTATTCAGGATCGCGCGCAGGGCCGCGAGTCGCCGAGCTCACTGGCATTCCAACAACCATACGAAGCGGCACCGCAATTGCTGAAACGTCGAGGCGAGGGTCATCGCGGCCCGCCCTGCGGCCGCAACCGTACGGACCCGTGGACACGCGTCGTCGCGAGTAGACAAACCGCGCCGTGTTTTCGATTGAGAGCTTTCGAGTTTGAGATACGCCATTCGCGTCGGCGCGGTCGCCGCGACCGCATTCCTCCTCGCCGGATGTGGACGGCGAGACGTCGCCGGCCCGGACGAGACAAAGGCGCGGCGTCGGCGAGCGCCGTCCTCAAGACGCTTCAGGTCGCGCCGGCGCGCGTCGCCTGCACGGGCGTCGCGCCCCAGACGTGCCTGCCAGGTGCGCGAGTCGTCTGCGGCGGCCTGGACCCTGCTCTACGAAGACATCGTTGGGTTCAGACTATGAGCCCGGGTATCTCTACGAGATCCGCATCAAGGAAGAAGCGGTCGCGAATCCTCCGGCGGATGGGTCCGCGATCCGGCGGTCCCTGGTCGCGATCCTGAGCCGGACGAGCGTGCCCGCGCTCGCGGCCCGACGTGGCGGCTCGTGACTCTCGAGGGGCGCGACGCCCTCGACCGGCGTACGCGTGACGGCCGTCTTCGGCGACGACAGCCGCGTCGGGCTCCGGAGGCTGCAACCAGTAGCCGCGCGCCGCCGTCAGCGGCGACCAGCTCACCGTCGGGCTGCTCGGGCACGACGATGATGTACTGCGGGGCCGAGGGCGTGATGGCGCAGGAGGCGGCGTATCACCCGCGCTGGAGAAGGCCAAGGTCCACCGCGTGGTGGATGGCCGGCTGCAGCTCGGTCCCGCCGCGGGTGGTGACGCTGGTCTACCAGGCCGAGTAGTGGTCGACTCGCCTCGAACCACTCGGTCCGACCGAGTGGCCCGACAGTGGTACTCGAGGATCAGCCGATGTGGTGATGCGCGCGAGGGGCCTGGCGCCTATCCTCCTCGCATGCAACTGCTCGCCGCGGCCCGTTGATCACCGGCTGTCGGTCGGCGCCGATTCAGCGTGATCGGATGCCGGCCTTGCTCCGGCGGCGTCCCGAGTGTGCGGAGACCTGGTCCGGCAGTGAGAGAACGGCGGGCCTCATCGAGATGCCCGGCCTGGTGGCCTGCGCATTCCCGTGCCGAGCGGATCGAGTGCAGGGTGGTGGCGATGTCTCACTACCTTCGGTCTGCTCCCAGCTGCGTCGTCTCCCGGATCGCACCTTCGCCGACGTGAAGCGGGCACGGGCCGGCCGCGGTCAGCCCTCGGCGAGAAGCTCCGCGAGTCTCATGGTCCGCTACCTATCGCGCGCCGGACGCAGGTCGGGCTCGGTGCGCGGATCTGGAACCGGGCGGTCCAGTGAAGAGCTCGACGCTGGCGTGCACTAGCGCCGACGATGGTCGCGGCCGGGTGGCACGGCCCCCAGCCTCCAGGCTCTGTCGTCACGAACGCGGGGCACCCGCCGCCGTGCTGGTACAGCGCGCGGAGCGCCGTGAATGGACGCTGGATCTGAAGCGCAACGCGCGGGCGAGCGAGGCCGGCCCGCCGGCACTTCCCTCGGCCTTCTACCCCGACATCCGCTACGACCGCACCGTACTCAGGCCACAGGTGGGCGACCTGGTCCTGCCGCGGCTGTACACGGACGGCGTCTCCGGAAGCGACAAGGAAACGAGGCGTGGAGAGGAGCTTTCGGGGCCGCGAGGGGCTGATGAGTATCGCGCGGGAGTCCGACGCCGGTCCGGCCGAGGCTTTCGGGAGTCAGCTCATCGTGCGCACTGCGCCGCTTCCGCGGAAGCGCCGAGCGCCACGGATGACGAGACCATCATCGTCCTGGAGCGCGTCCGAGAAGCATCGCACCGCCGCCGTCTTTGAAACGCGAAAGTGGTAACGTCAGCAGTGTAGACGCCGGATCTTTCGGTCACGACGCGTTTTGTCGACAACGCGTGCGCTGCGGGACGGGAGGCGGGGCCCGGTGAGGGCCGTGCTCCTGCCGGTCCTCCCCGGCCCGGATCCCGGCCGGATGCGGCCGCGGTTCCGGTGCCGGCGGGCCTGCGATCCAGATCACGACAGCCGTCCCGCCCGCGGACAAGGGCGGCCCCGACACCCTGGACACCATCGAAGAAGCCGCGTGACGGGCGCGCAGCCGGGACAGCGCGTCGTCCTGTTCTCGAAGAGCGGCGTGTGGTGGGTCCAGCCGGAGCAGCGGCAGCCGTTCACGGACATCCGGGCCGACTCGACCTGGAGCGAGCTCCACCCACCTGGGCACGGAGTACGCGGCGCTGCTCGTCGAGCGCCGGGTACAGCCCGCCGCTGTCGACGGAGACGCTGCCGGAGCCGGGCGGCGGGATCGCGGCCATGACCGTCGTGCCCGGCGACCCGTCGGCGCGCGTCCGCCCATCACACGCTGGAGTTCAGCGGGTACGAATGGATCGCCCGCGCCGCGCCCAGCGACCGGGGCGGCCCCAACGACTACGATCCCGCCAACGCCTGGACGGACGACAGACGGAGCGCTGCACCTCCGCATCGCGGGCGAAGCGCCCCGCTGGACCTGCGCGGAAGTGCGCCTCAGTGCGCCGGCTCGGCTACGGCGCCGTACCGCTTCGTCGTGCGCGACGTGTCCCACCTCGAGCCGGCGGCGGTCCTGACGCTGTTCACCTGGGACGGGCCGGCCGCCGACCAGAACCATCGCGAGATCGACATCGAGATCAGCCGGTGGGGCAATCCGGCGGCCAAGAACGCCCAGTACGTCGTGCAGCCGTACTATGTAGCCGGCGAACGTGTGGCCGTTCGTGGCGCCGCCCGGCGTCCTGACCCACACGCTGCGCTGGGAGCCGGGCCGCCTCGGTGGCGACGACCGTCCGCGGGGCTCGCGCGGGCGGGTCCGTCGGTCGCCGAGCACACCTTCACGTCGGGCGTGCCTCGCCGGGCAACGAGAACCGTCCGCATGAACCTCTACGCGTTCCGCCGCAGCGCGATGCCGCTGCAGCGCGGGACCGAGGTCGTGATCGAGAAGTTCGAGTATCTGCCGTGAAGGGCCGGCGCCGGCGCGTCTCGTTGGGCGGGCGGTGCACCGTGATCGTGCTGGCGCAGCGCCGCGGCGCCGCGCATGCGATGGATCCGGAGCGGGCGATGTCGCAGTACGTCCGGGAGCGTTGGGGCACCGACCGCGGATTCCCGGGCGGCACCGTCCACGCCATCAGCTCAGACCGCCGACGGCTATCTCTGGCTCGGCACCGACAAGGGGCTCGTCCGCTTCGACGGGTCGTCGTTCCGCCGGCTTCCGGAGCCGAGCCGCACTCGCCGTCGATCACCCAGGTGCTCGGGCTGACCGCCGACGGTCGCGGCAGCATCGTGGATCCGGATGGGGGCGCCCGGGTCGCGCGCTATCGCGACGGCCGGTTCGAGGACCTTCCTGCCCTCGAGCACGATGGAAGACGCGGTCACGCGCGATGGCGCGCGGCCCGCGACGGCGCCGTGCTGCTGGCGGGAATCGTGAACGGCCCGCTGCGGTGGACCGGGAACGGTTCGAGACGCTGGCGCCCCCGCGCCGAGCTGCCGGCCCGGTCTCCGGTGACCTCGGTCGAGCGAGGCCGCGGACGGCACGGATCTGGATGGGAACGCAGGGCGAGGGCCTCTTCTACCTCGAGCAGGGACGCGTCACGCGCGGTGCGCAAGGGGCTTCCCGATCGCGGCCGTCAGCGCCGTGCTTCCCGTCGGCGCGCACGACGTGTGGGTGGCCACGAGCAAGGGGATCGCACGCTGGAACGGGATCGGAGATGACCGCCGACGGGCTCGCGCTCCGCGCTCGCGCGCGTCGTCGCCTCGACGATGACGGGCGATCGCGAGTCGAACGTCTGGATCGGCACCGCCGACGGCCTGCTGCGCGTGAACGCGCACGGGCGTCGCGCGGCTCGGAGTGATCGCGCGCCGTCCGCGCCGCTCGAGGTCACGGCCCTCTTCGAGGACCGCGAGGGAGCCTGTGGATCGGCACGCCGCACGGCCTCGAGCGCCTGCGCGACAGCAGCTTCACGACCTACGGCCGCGCCGAAGGCCTGCCGTCGGAGAACAGCGGGCCGATCCACGTCGATGCCGAAGGGCGCACCTGGTTCGCGCCGCTCGACGGCGGGCTGTACTGGCTCCGGAACGGGCAGGTGGGCCGCGTCACCGCGGACGGCCTCGCCGGCGACGTCGTCTATCTCGCTCGCCGGCAGCGAGGCGCGGCCTGTGGGCCGGCCGCAAGACGGGCGGGCTCACCCACCTCGCGGCGGAGGCGGCTCGATCGTCGCGCGGACGTACCGGAAGGCGGACGGCCTCGTCGACGACACCGTCTATGCGGTCCACGAGAGCCGCGACGGGACCGTGTGGGCGGGCACGCTCGGCAGCGGCGCGAGCCGCTTCCGCGACGGCCGGTTCACGACCGTCGACGCCCAGAGCGGCCTCTGTCGAACACCGTCGTCGCGATCCGCGGACACCGCCGACGGCACGACGTGGTTCGCGACACCGAGCGGGCTGAGCGGCCTGTCGCCGCGGGCGTTGGCGCAACTTCACGGCGCGCGACGGGCTGCCCTCCGACGACGTGAACTGCCTGCTCGGAAGATTCCGCGGGCACGCTCTGGATCGGCACCGGCGACGGACTGGCCCTGCTGGATGCGGACGGGCTCCGGGTGCCGCGCGGGCTTCCGGTGTCCCTTCACGAGCGAGATCTTCGGCCTGGCGGAAGACCGTCAGGGCTGGCTCTGGATCGCCACGTCGGCGCGCGTGCTGAGCGCCAATCGGGAGCAGCTTCTCGATCCCCGCGTGGGCCGGGCGGAGCTGGCCGAGTACGGGCTCTCCGACGGGCTTCACAGCACGGAGCGCCGCGCGCCGGCACCGATCCGTCGTCGCCGACCTCTTCGGCCGGATCTGGTTCTCGATGGGCCGGGGCTTTCCGTGGTGGACCCGGCGCGGCGCGCCGGGCGGCCCTGCCTCGCTCGTGGCGCGCATCGAGGCCGTCTCCGCGGACGGCAACCTGATCGCACTCGAAGCGGCGCGCGCGCACCGCCCGGTCCGCACCGCGTCACCTTCGGCTATTCCGGGGTCAGCCTCGCGGCTCCGGACCAGATCCGGTTCCGCTACCGGCTCGACGGCTTCGACCACGGTTGGAGCGAGCCTGTGGCGGCGCGCGAGGCCGTCTACACGAACCTCGCTCCCGGCTCGTACCGCGTTCCGGGTGATGGCCTCGAACAGCGAGGGCGTCTGGAACGGCGCGGAAGCGACGGTCGGCGTCGACATCGCGCCGCAAGTTCTGGCAGACGCGGTGGTTCCGTCTCACGGGCGCGCTCGCTGGTCGCGCTGGTCCTGGCTCGGCCTCTATCGCCTGCGGCTCACCGCCTGACGCGCCAGCTCAACGTCCGGTTCGAGGAGAGGCTGGCCGAGCGGACGCGCATCGCCCAGGAGCTGCACGACACGCTGCTGCAGGGGTTCCTGAGCGCGTCGATGCAGCTCCACCTCGCGGTGGACCGCATGCCGGAGAGCGCGCCGGAGCGCGGGAGCCTGGCGGGCGTGTCGCGCTGGTCCGTCGCGTGATCGAAGAAGGCCGCAACGCCGTGCGGGTCTCCGCACGGCGGAGGGCGGCGTGGACGACCTCGAGCAGGCCTTCTCGCGCATCCGGGACGAGCTGGGCGCGACCGCTGAGATCGTCCTTCCGCGTGATCGGCGAGGGCCCCCGGCCAATGCACCCGATGATCCGCGACGAGGTCTATCGAATCGGTCGCGAGGCGCTCATCAACGCCTTCCGGCACTCGGGCGGCTCACACATCGAGGTCGGAGTCGAGCGCGAGAAGCGCCGCCTCCGGGTCCTCGTGCGCGACGACGGGAAGGGGATCGACGCGGACGTCCTGCGCGTGGGCCGCGACGGGCATTGGACCTCCGGGATGCGCGGAGCGGTCGGCGAGGATCGGCGGCCGCTTGCGCGTCTGAGCCGGCCCGGGGCCGGCACCGAGGTGGAGCTGTCCGGTGCCCGGCGCACGTGGCGTTTCCGTCCGCGCCCGCGCGCGGCCCGGCGAAGTGGCTACGGTCACTGACGCGATCGGTGGACCCGCCGAATACCCCGATCTGGGGATTCCGCCGGAGGCCGAATCCGCTAGTCTCTGCGTGCGGTGCGTCGTTCGGGCACGCAAGAGCGGAGGGTTGCAGAGGCTGTTCGCGACGTTCCCGGACGGCTGGCCGGGATCGGCCTCTGTTGCGCACGGGCACGGCCGTCGTGCTCATCGTCCAGGGGACGGCGTGTTCACGACGCCGCCGCGACCCGGGGCACGGGCGGGTCGGCGCGGCGGCGGCGCTCAGCGGCAGCTTCCTTTCGATAGGCCTCATGACGCCGGTGCCGGCGCCCTGGGCGCGCTGACATCGCGGGATCGCGCTGGGCTGGCTTCCCTCGCCCGTCGCACCGTCTCGCCTTGGCGGGGCCGCCGTCCTTCCCGCCATCGTCGCCTCGGGCCATTGCGCTGTTTCGGGCCCGGCGCTATCTCTGCCGACGCGGCCCTCTTCGGCCGCCGCGAGATCACGATCCCTCCGCTCGGGGGCCTCCCGCGACGAGGAGAGTCAGCGCGTGGGGCTATTTGGGAACCCCGTGATCCAGACCGCTTCGCGCCCAGCGCCGCTGCCGCCGCCGCCGGCTTCTGCTGCTGCGTGAGGACGGAATGGCGCGGAAGTAAGCAATACGTAACTGAACGAAGTACATC
>ERZ1370068.9610-contig-8375_pt1 | contig 49100 bp, 68 predicted proteins | sample MGYA00561227_ERZ1370068 | MGnify/ENA primary metagenome ERZ1370068 (study PRJEB38410, sample SAMEA6850437) | metagenome | study: Metagenomic assessment of the ecological functions of the soil: analysis of the soil microbiota associated with the... | reverse complement strand
ATATGCTTCGTTCAGTTACGTATTGCTAGACAGGCGAGAAGCCGGATTTTTCATGAGTTAACCTCCTTCACCTCTCACTTATCTATCGGCGAAGGGAGAAAACGGGGATCACCTCGAAATCAGAGGGCGATCCAGGGAGCGTCCTTCCGCCCTCCGGAGGGGAGGCGCGCAGGACGGAAAACGCGTGCTCGGCAGCCTGTCCGCCGTGAACGGAGGGTTCGGCGGGCTTTCGATCAGGCGGCGCGGGAAATGGACACCGGGCGACGCCGATCCCTCGGAAGGGAGCCTTTCACGCGGCCGACCACTGCGCTGGTCTTCGTCGTCCTCGAGTCGCCGGAGGAACTGCCGCACGCGCCCGAGGAGCGTTCGACGTCGAGATCACGCGCTCCCGCTTCGACCAGGTAGGCGAGCGCCTCGGCCGCTTCCCGGTGCGGGCTCGCGCCGTCGAGGCGCGGGAGAAGGTCGCGGCAGATCGAGGCGGCGTCCGGAGGATCGCCCGGAAAGCTTGACGCGTGTACACCTCGGCGATCCCCAGCTTCGTGGATGACGTCCTCGGACAGGATCGAAGAGACGCCTGAAGTCGGGGGCGCAGCGAGATCTTCATCGCGAGCGCCTCCTCCAACCGGTTTTCCCGCACGGCGATGTTGGAGAGTCCCTCGCGAACCCGCATCAGGAGATGGGTCTGGCCGGTCTTCGTCAGGAGGTCGATCGCCCGGGCATAGACGGCCCCGCGCCTCGGAAAGGCGGCCGGCGCGGCACGAGATCGCCGCCGTAGTTGGTCAGAAGAGACCGCGCGGGCGGCCGGCGATTCGCCGGCGGGCGGATCGTCGACCAGGCGCCGATAAAGAGCGAGGGCCTCGTCCAGCCGCCCGAGGTCGGAAAGGAAGATCGCCTCGGTCTGTCCGCATCGCAGCGATCCGGTCTCCGTCCTCGAGCATCTCGTAGATTTCCCGGAGGCGCGGATCTCGTGCAGCGCCTCGTCCAGCCGGCGCAGGTTGTACAACACCGCCGCGCGGACGTAGTGCCAGAATCCGAGCTCGATCTCGGGGATGGCGATCGCGGACCCGGAGCATCCTCGCGGACGCGGTCCAGGGTCTCGAGCGCCTCGTCGAGCTTGCCCTCGATCCTCAGCACATGAGCGAGCGTGGAAGAAAGCGACGCCCGGATCCTCGCTCGATCCCGGGACGTGCCAGGACGCTCCGGAGAATCCGACCGGCGAGCGGGACGTCCGTTCCACGAGTTCGCGACAGAGCGAATTTGCCTCCTCGATGAGAGCGGAATTCCACGACGGCCCGCCGCCGGTCCCCGCGAACGCCTCCCGGATCGCCCGGCGGCACGTCGGAAGGGATCGGTTCTCTGCCGGGCGCTCACCGTCGCGGCCGCGAGAACCGCGGCGTCGCGGCTCTCCCGGTTTCCGGGCGTCCGGTCGTCCGGAACTGAGGTGGATCGCGGCCGGGACGGCGCGCGCGAGGCGCTCGTAGTCTCGGACCACTCCCGGCAGGACTCGCAGGCGGAGAGATGCCGCTCGAGGTCGCGGGCGACCGTCTCGTCGAGATCTCCCTGGACGTAGTCGAACCAGTCGATTTCCTCGAAGTGCGGTCGCGGCGTCGCCCGTTCATGAGTTCTCTCCCATGGTCTTTCGAAGGCGCCCGAGGCAGCGGCTGATCATTCGCTTCAGGGTCTGCGGCTTGTAGCCCAGCCGATCGGCGACGTCGGCGGTCTTCTGAGTTTCCCCAGAAACGGCGCGCGAGCACGTCGCGGCAATTCTCGGACAGCGAGGGCCACGTGCGGGCGAGGCGTGCTCCGTCGAGGCAGGCCTCGGCGGGATCGACGTCGCACACGAGGTACGCCGGGTGCTCCTCGTGGACTTCCGTCGATGCTGACGTGCTTGCCCCCGGAGCGGTATCGCGACCTCCAGAAGTCGAGGCACCGCCGGCGGGTGATCACGACCATGAGTCCCGCCGAGGCGCGGGCACCCGGCGCGCATGAACCAGAAAGTCGATCGCCGCCTGCTGCAGGATGTCGTCGATCTCCTGCTCGGGGATCCGGTAGCCGAAGGACGCGATCTTGCGCGCCTCCGGAAGGACCGACTCGAGCACGCATTCCTCGGGCGCAAGCACCGGCGCCCTGAATTCGGGCCGTTTCGCGAGAGCCGCCGTCGGCGAGCTTTTCGGCCATTTCGGGCATTATAAGTCCAGTCGACCCCTCCGGTATGCTCCGGAGGTGGGCGCCGCTCTCGTTTTCGAGGACGTTTCGAAGGTCTATCCGGACGCGCGAGGAACGGTGGCCCTGGACGCGATCGACCTGGCCGTCTCCCCCGGGAATTCATCGCGGTCGTCGGCCCTTCCGGCTGCGGGAAATCGACCCTCCTGCATCTGGCCGGAGGCATCGACGTCGCCACCGGCGGGCCGGGTCCTCGCTGACGGGCAGGACATCGGGCGCTTCGCGGAACGGGAACTGACGCTCTTCCGCCGCCGCTCGGTCGGCGTCGTCTTCCAGTTCTTCAACCTAATCGCCGCACTCACCGTCCTCGAGAACGTCGAGCTTCCGCTGGCGCTGGACGGCGAACAGAGCGCGGGCACCCGGGCCCAGGAGCTCCTGGCCCGGGTCGGCGTCGCGGAGAAGGCCGGCGCCTATCCGTACGAGCTCTTCCGGCGGTCAGGTGCAGCGGGTCGCCCTCGCGCGCGCCCTCGTGCACCGACCTTCGCTCCTGCTCGCCGACGAGCCGACGGGAAACCTCGACTCGGCGGCAGGGAATGTGGTCATGGGCCTGATCTCGGAGCTGCATCGCGAGGAGGGCGTGACGGTTCTGCTCGCGACCCACTCCGACGAAGCTGCGCGCCGGGCCGGACGGACCGTTCGCCTGCGCGACGGGAGGATCGCCTGAGCCTGATCTTCTCCGGGTTGATCGGGCGTCCGGCGCGCCGGCATCCCCTTCGGACCGTGGTCTCGATCGCGGGGGTGGCGATCGGCGTCGGCGCGATCGCCGCGATCCATCGCGCCAATCTCGGCGTGACGGGTTCGTTCCGGCAGGCGGTGGACGCGATCTCCGGCCGCACGCGACTGGCGGTGGAAGGAGTGGATGGTGTTCCGGAGGGAGGCAGCCCGGCGCCTGCTCTGGCTGTGGGATGCCGGCGGCGCCTTCGCGCCCGTGATCGACCGGTTCGCGGTATGCGGCGACGGCACCGACGAGCCGGTGCAGATCCTCGGCGTCGACATCACCGCGGAGGACCCGGTGCGCCGATACCGGCTTCGCCCCTCTCCCGGCTCCGGCACCGGGCTGCGATCCCTCTTCAGGCCGGACGCGGTGCTCGCGCCCGACTCCTTCGCCGGACGACACCGGCTGTCCGTCGGCGACCGGCTCCCCCTCTTCGCCAATGGGCGGAGGTGGGTCGTCCGCATCGCGGGGATCCTCGAAGCCGATCGGTCCGGCTCCGCGCTTCCGGCGGCCAGGTGCTCGTGACCGGACTTCGCCACGCGCAGCGGCTCTTCAGGCGGGAAGGGCGGGTGGACCGCCTCGACGTGACGTTTCCCGAAACTCTGCCGACAGGGCCGTGGCGAGTCGAATCGCCGCTTCTCTTCCCGGGGCTGTCCGTCTCGCGGCCGTCCACGCGCAGCGAGACCGCCGATCGGATGGTCGGGCGTACCGGTTCAATCTCACCGCGCTGGGATCCATTGCCCTGCTCGTGGGCGCGTTCCTCATCTACAACACGGTCTCGATGTCCGTGATCCGGCGCTGGCCCGAGATCGGGACCCTGCGCGCCCTCCGGGGCATCGAGGGGAACAATCTTCCGGAGTTTTCTCGCGGAGGGCCTTGTGATCGGCGCGATCGGAACGGTGGCCGGCGAATTCCTCGGCGCAGCGCTTTCGCGGGCGATCCTCGCGACGGTCAGGAAACCGTCGTCGACATCTACCGGACCACGGCCCGCCTCTCGCTCTCATCTTCCGCCGAACCCCTCGTCGCGGCGGCCATCGTCGGAATGGCGGCCTCGCTCGCGGCCTCGCTCGCCCCGCGTGGGCGCAGCGGGATCCGCCCGCGGCCACGATGCGGCCGGGCTCGATCGAGGGCGCCGGCGGGCGGTCGGTCCATTTCGCGGCGGCCTCCGCGGCCTGCGCTCTGGCGGGCACGGCCCTGGCATTTCTCCCGGCCGTCGGCGGCTTTCCCTCTTCGGCTTCCTCGCCGTCGGGTGCGCGATCGGCGCGCTCGCCAGCGCGCCACCGTACCGGCCGTCCTGCTTCTCGAGAAGGTGTCCCGCCGTCCTTTCCGACGCCTCTTCGGCGCGCCCGGACGGCTCGCCGCCCCTCCTTCTTCGCCGGGAATCTTTCGCGCAACGCGGTCGCGATCGCCGCGCTCGCCCTGGCCCTCGGAATGGCCGCGGCGATGGCGATCATGATCGCCTCCCTGCGCCGCACCGTCCGACGTGGGTGGACCGGTCCGTCGCCTCGGATCTCTTCGTCAAGTCGGCCACCGGCGAGCGGCGCGGAGGCTCATCGGAACGATGCCGGTGGAGGCGATCTCCTTCATCCGCGACATACCCGGTGTCGCGATCGCCGGATTCCTTCCGGACGATCGAGGTGCGCGACGCGCGGGAAACCCCTTCACGACTCGGCGCGGGAGACTACGCCGTCGCCGCGAAGACCGGGGCGCTCCGCTCCTCTCGGGCCGCGACCCGGCGGCGGTTTTCGCCTCCGCCCGCCTCCCGCGGCGAAGCCTTCGTCTCGGAACCCTTCGCCCGGCGCTTCGGGAGTCCGCCGCGGGGGTCGGGTGACCCTGCCGACGCCGGCCGGCCCGCGGGAGCTCAGGTCGCCGACGTCTATCCCGACTACTCAACGACCGTGGCACGGTCGTGATCGATCGGCCGCTCTTTCTGGCGATGTTCCACGATCCGGACGTTTCGACGATCGCGATCCGGGTCGCGCCGGGCCTGGCCCCCAGACGGTCGGGACAGGATCCTCGCCGCGGCGCGCGGACGCTTCGCTTTCTCGATCCTCACCAACCGGACGCTCCGGCGCGAGATCGAGGATCTTCGACCGGACGTTCGCCGTGACGCACGCGCTCAGAGGCGATCGCGCTCTCCGTGGCGATCCTCGGCGTGGTCAACGCTCTGTTCGCGCTCGTGCTCGAACGGCGCCGCGAGCTCTCGCTCCTCTCCGTCCTGGGGACGACGCGCGGGCAGATGCGCGGATCGATCGCGCTCGAAGCGGCGCTGATCGGAATCGGCGCACTCCTTCTCTCGACGATGGCCGCGGCGGCCTTCGCCGCGCTCTGATCCTCGTGATCAATCCAGTCGTTCGGCTGGTCGATCCGGACCGAGATTCCCTGGGGAATCTGGCAGGCGCCTTCGTCCTGGCGCTCGCGGCCACGATCGCGGCGAGCGCGGGACCCGCGCGCCTCGCGGCGGCAACCGATCCGGCCGCCGGGATCCGGGAAAATGATCCTCGGCTCTTTCCCTCGCCGCCGCGCTCGGCGCTCCCAGCCGACGGCCGTTTGCTCGCGGCGCATCCGGAGACGGCGGCCGAGTGGTGGTACTACACGGGAGCACCTCCGGACGGCGGCCGGATCGAATATGGCTTCGAGCTGACCTTCTTCCGCGCGCGCCTTTCCGACGGCGACGATCTGAATGCCGCGCATTTCGCGCTCACGGACGTCGCCGGAAAAGCCTTCCGCTACGCGGAGAAGATCCACCGCCCCTTTCCGGGGATCGCGGAGACCGATCCCTCGCGTCTCCGGGTCTCCATCGAGAACTGGGAGACGCGCGAAGAGAACTCCGCCCACCTCCTGCGCGCGTCGATGGCGGGGCCGGGATCTCTCTGCGCCTCGCGCCACCGGAAACCGGCTGTCGTCAACGGCGAGGGAGGCATCTCCGGAAGGGGTCCGCGTCCCGACGAGTACTCCCGCTACGTCTCGATCCCCGCCTCTCGGTGAGCGGAACTCTCGAGCTCGGCGGAAGAAAGCGAGGCGGTTTCGGGGATCGCGTGGTTCGACCACGAATTCGGACCGGCGGGCTCCCCGCGGATCTCGCGGGCTGGGACTGGTTCTCCGTGCAGCTTTCCGATGGGACGGAGCTCATGCTCTATCGCCTGCGCACGGGAGGACGCGAATCGCCTTATTCGCAGGGGACGTTCATCGGGAAGGACGGCGTTGCGCCGTTCCCGCACGCGGCGGACTTCGAAGTCGCCGCGACCGGCACATGGAAATCGCCGGGTCCGGCGCGAACTATCCGGTCCGGCTGGCGGATCGGGTGCCCTCCCGACGTGATCCGACCTGGGGGCTCGCGCCGAAGGTCGCCGACCAGGAACTCGTGACGAGCCGCTCGACGCGCGTCACCTATTGGGAAGGGCGCCTGCGCCGTCTCGGGCTACCGTCGATGGGCGCCCCGCGACAGGGGGCGAGCTACGCGGAGCTCACGGGGTACGCCGGGCAACGATCTGCCCTGGCGGGCGGAGGGAAACGCCGCAGGAAGCGGCCGGCCGGAACGCTTCTCTACCGCCGATTGGCGAAGACTCCCCGTCCCACGGGTCGGGAGCAGCGCCGCCAGGAGCAGCGCGGCGAGCGACGACAAACCATTGCCGCCTCCGGTCGCGAGATCCCAATGGGAGAACTCGATCTCGTGGATGCCCGCCGGAACCGCCACCGCCTGGAACGCGCGAAGTCGGCCGGCATCAGTCGCGCGCGCTTCCCGTCGATTTTCGCTCATCCAGTGCGGATCCCAGGTCTCGGAGCGAAGGGAGAACTCTCCTCCCCGCGAGTCGATGCGGATCCTCTCGTGATCGGCCCTCCGCGCGTCCCCTTGAAGATCGCCGCCGCCCCGGGGAGGTCGCCGTTGCCGGTGGATCGCCTTCGACGACGACGGTCCCCGCCCCGTCGAACCGGGGATCCAGGATCGCGCGGCGCGCCGCCTCCCCGCCGGATGCCCGGAGCACTTCCGGCACCAGCCGAAAACGCATGCCTCCCTCGATCGCGAACGCCGCCCGGACCGCCGGTCCGACGTGGCGAAAAGAAGCGGTCGGGCGGCGGCCGCCGCCGAAAGGATCGATCGTCGAGACGGCGGTCACGTCGGCCCCGGACGGAGCGCGATCTTGCGCGGGGTCCGGAAAAAGGGAATCCCGAGGCGAGCGCCCTCCCGAAAGAAGGAAGGAGCGCCGCGGCGAGAAGCGGTCGATGTCGTTGTTGCCCGCGAGATTCCACTCCCCACATCGCTGGTCGGGAGCGAGGCGGAGCGGGTCGGGAGCGACTTCCGTCTCGCCGATCGAAGTAGAAGCGGCCCCGGAGTCCCGGCGGCGGCTTACTGGCGGCCGCCGGAGCCGCGTCGTAGTGAGTCGCGGTGTTCGGGGAACGGAATTCCGAGTGCGAGGAAAAGATCGAGGAACAGGGAGGACGGCAAAGCGCGGCCGCGAGGCGCCGCGGGACCCCCGGCAGTCCCACCTGGCGCAGAGGATCGCGTCGCCGCGGCGAACGCCCCGCGAGCGCCAGCTCCCCGCGAATCGCAGGCGAGGATCGTCCCGGATTCGCCGGTGAAACACCAGTGCGACGATTCGCCACGAGACGAGTGTTCGCCCACGCGCGCTCCGGCGCATCCCAATCCGAGCCCCATGCTGCCCACGAAAGCGCCGCGATCGCGGCGGCATCCTCCGGCGGCCACCCGTGAGGCACTCCGATCCCCGGAACGAGATCCGGTCGAGGGTGCGAACCCGGCGGCGGCGAGGGCCGCGACCGCCGAAAGAAGAGCCATTTCTCCGGGTATCGGACGAAGAAAACCCCGGAAGAGCGAGGATCCAGCCGCCGCCCGGGAGATATCGACCAGAAGGAAAGGACGGCCGACACGCAGAGCCAGCCCGAGGAGAAACGCCCGCGCCGCGCCGGTCCGCATCGCCGCCGGCAACAGCGCAATCGTCGTCGTCCCGATTGCCAGCGTCGAAACGTAGGGAGCCCCGGCGTCGAAGAACCAGCGCGGCGCCCCAGAAGCCGGCCGCCGAGGCCGGAAGTGCACGTCCCCGAAGATTCCCGGCCAGAGGAAGGCGGCGATCCGCGCCGAACCCGGACCGAGTAGAACGCGGCGCCCGACGCCGACGCCAATCCAGCGCCCCGGACGGCCCAGTGCGGCCGAGGCTGGACGGCCGCCGATCTGCGGCGCGGCGAGCGCCAGTCCCAGTCCCGCCCCGGCCACACGAACGTCCCGGCGCCCGCCCCGGCGTTCGGCAACGACGAACAGCGCCGCGAGGAGAAGCGCCTCCCCGCGATCGCGGGCTCTCTCCGAGAGAGAACGATCAGGCCGGCGAAGATCGCGACGGCGCCCGCGCGCGCGGAGACCGCGGCCCCGGAAGCTGCCGCCGCAGAAGAGGCAGGAACAGGGCGGCACGGCCCACGCGGTCGTGGGGAGCGACGCGAGAGAGCGTCATCGCCGGCCGCTCAGGCCAGAGCCGGGGGCTACGAGACGACACCCGAGAACCGGAGACAGCCCGAGCCGGCGCAGCGCAGCGTAGGGAGAGGATCGGAAGCGCGAAGCCCAGAGCAGATGGGACGCGCGCGCCGCGGTCGAGAACGGCCGCAGGAGGAAGAAGGCAGCGTCCTCGCCGGGAAGAAGACGGCGTTGTTCGGGTCGGCCGCCATGGGAACCCCTCCGCCGCCGATCGACGGATTCCAGAACGGCGAGGGCGCCCTCCCGGATCGCCTGCGCGAACGCGGCCCGGAGCAGGGCAGAAGAAGCCGATGTCGCGCGCATAAAAAAAACGAGGCCGCCATCCGAAGAAGCGGCCCCCAGGAGACTGGCGGTTCCGGCGACGGAGCGCGGCCGCCGCCGCGTCTCGCCGGTTCCTCAGAATCAGGTCACCTCTTGGTTTCCACCGTGACGTAGAAATACTTGGCGTGGTCGATGTTGCGGAAGACGTGGGCGAACGGGATGGTGAACTCGTCGCGCGCGCCCACTGTTCAGGTCCCCCACCTTCACGCCGCCGTCCCCGCGGCGATCAGGTGGTCCTGGTCGTCGAACACGGCGATCGCGACTCGGGCACGACGTCGAGGGACGAATCGTTGTCCACGCGGACGTGCACCCGCGACGTCGACATCCGAGTAGGCTTCACGACGCTTCCCAGGTCGAGACCGGACCTGTTTGACCGTGATTCCGTTTTCCGTCAGTCAGGACCTGGACGCCGTTCTGCGGCGTCCAGTCGAAACGCTTCGTCACGACGCCTCTCCCAGGCGGAGATTGCGAGAAGAAGCGCACCGATGGACAGCCCCACAATACGTTTCATAGTCCCTCCGAAACCAAGGGTAGCAAATAAACCTACTCTTCGGGTCGACTCGCTCCGCTCGCCGTCGGCACGACGTGCCGACAAGCCCCACGTCCAACCCAGGAGGCATCCCCGAACCCCCTCCAGGGCAGGGTCCTGGACCGTTCGCTCAACGTCTGACGAAGATCCTGCGAGGGCTGCCAAAAGGGGAATGGAACCATGGATCCCCTCGGTCGAGCTCCTCCCGATCTCAGAGAGGGCTTGGGGATGCCTCCCCCAGGTCGGATGTGAAAACCGGAGGCGCGGATATGCCGACGAAGGCACGGAGTGGAACGAGCCGACCGAGTCAACCTACTCTTCGGATCGGGCGCAAGCTCCGCTCGCCGTCGGCACGACGTGCCGGTAAGCCCCACGTCCCAACCCGGGGAGGCATCCCCAGACCCCCTCAGGGAACGGGGTCCTGGACCGTTCGCTCAACGTCTGACGAATCCTGCGAGGTGCCAAAAGAGGGGATGGAACCATGGTCCCCTTCGGTCAGAGCTGCTCCCGATCTCAGAGGGCAGGGGGATGCCTCCCCCAGGTCGGATATAAAAACCGGAGGCGCGGATGCGCCGAGAAGGCGAGTGGAACAGCGCCGACTAAGCTCGCGTGTCGGGGGAAGGTCGGAGGCCGGGTTGAAGGTCGGGGGCCGGGACCGCCCACAGTCGCCCAGTGGCGGAAGCCGTAGAGGAAATACACGACGAGCCCGGCCAGCAGCCAGCCGAAGAACCGCCACCAGGAGCTCGGCGGGAGGAAGAAGATCGAGATAGACGCACGAGATGACGCGCCAGCAGGCTCGGCAGGAAGACCGGTCCGAGCGGCACGCGGAAGGACGCGCTCGCGGCCGGGATCCTTGAAGCGAAGGACCATGATGCCCGAGGCAGACCAGGATGAACGCGAAGAGCGTTCCGATGTTCGTCAGGTCGACCATCTCGTCGAGCGGCTGAACGCGCGCGGTGACGCCCACCACCGACGCCGGTCAGGATCGTCGTCACGTGCGGCGTGCCGGAGCGTCGGGTGCACCTTCGCGAAGAACTGGGGCAGCAGGCCGTCGCGCGCCATCGCGAAGAAGATGCGCGGCTGCCCGAGCTGGAAGACCAGCAGCACGGCGGTGTGGGCGACGACCGACCCGAAGGCCACGACGCCCACCATCCAGTTCGGCATGTGCGACGTACTTCATCGCCAGCGTCAGCGGCTCGGCCTGCTCGGTGACGCAGTGTCAGGTCAGGAGCCGGGTACGGGATCATGCCCGTGAAGACGGCGGCGACGACGACGTAGATCGACGGTGCAGACGATCAGCGACCCGATGATGCCGATCGGCATGTCGCGCTTCGGGTTCGCGGCACTCCTCCGCGGTCGTCGAGACGGCGTCGAAGCCGATGTAGGCGAAGAAGATGATCGCGGCCGCCCGATGCCGACGCCCCGAGAAGCCGTTGGGCGCGAACGGGTGCCAGTTGCTCGGGCTTGCACGTAATTGAAGCTCACGATCACGAAGAAGCCGAGCACGACGAGCTTGATCGCCGACCATGCCCGAAGTTGAAGCTCGCCGACTCGCGAATCGCCCCAGACGAGGACGACGCGTGATGACCGCGACGATGCGCGAAGGCGAGGATGTTGAAGACGATCGGGCATGCCGAAGAGGTGCGGCGCCTGCGCGAGCGACCTCGGGCATCTTGTGCTGCGCGGTCCGATAGTCGATCGTCAGCCAGTCGCGGCATGATGGATGCCCGATCCTCTCGAGCAGCGTGTTGAAGTAGTTCGCCCAGGAGATCGCGACGGCCACGTTGCCGATCGCGTACTCGATGCATCAGGTCCCAGCCGATGATCCAGGCGACGAGCTCGCCGAGCGTGCGCGTAGGAGTAGGTGTAGGCCGAGCCCGACACCGGCACCATCGACGCGAACTCGGCGTAGCACAGCGCGGTGAAGCCGCAGACGATGGCCGTCAGCACGAACGAGAGCATCAGCGCGGGGCCGGCGCCCGGCCGCTGCGCATCGCCCGCGGCCGCGGTGCCGATCGTCGCGAAGATGCCCGCCGCCGATGATCGCGCCGATGCCGAGCGCGATCAGGTTCCACGGCCCGAGCGCGCTGCTTGAGCTGGTGCCCTTCCTCCTGCGTTTCCGCGACGAGGTCGTCCAGGGATTTCGTCCGGAAGAGCTGGTTCAAATTGCGTGCACAGGTTATGGAACGCAGGGCGAAGCCGCAACGGAATTCTGCGCGGAAAGGCACTCCGCCGTCCCGCGCCGGGACGATCAGCGCGCCCGCGCGAGAGGCCTTCCGCCGCGGCGCCGGGGAGCGCGGCGTCGAGCCGGGACGCGAGCTCGGACAGCGACCGGATCCGGTCGGCGATTTCGAGGAGTGGCGGCCGTCGCGATCGAGAAGGGCGCCGAGAGGCCGGCATCCCGGGCCGCCACGTAATCCTCTTCAAGCGAGTCCCCGACGTGCATCACCTCTCCGGGCTCGACCCCCAGCCGCTCCGCGGCGCGCCGGAAGATCTCGGCGTGGGGCTTTCCCGATTTCTCGACGGCGGAAATGAGCACGGTCGAGAATCGCGGCGCGAGACCGTGTGATTCGAGGAGACCCGCGAGTCGAGTCCCAGTTCGAGACGACCGCGACCGGGAGACCCAGGATTCGAGCTCGTCCAGCGCGGGAACGACGTCAGGATAGACCGCCCGGGGATTCAGGACGGAGGAAATGCTCCACGAGCCGCCCGAAGCAGGCCGGCGTGAGACGTCCCCCGTCGAAGTGCAGACGCGCTCGCTCGACGAAGAGCTCCCAGAATCCCCGCTCCCGGTCGGGCCCGAATACCGGTCCACGAGCTGACGTTCCCGGATCTCCTTCCAGGTCTTCGCGAGCGCCGCGCGGAGCTCGGTCTCCGTGCCGCGCGCGCCGTCCCGCGAATTCGCGAAGATAGACCTCCTCGACGGGCGGATCCGCCCGCGGGAGAGTGAAGCCCGCGTCGAGAAGGAGACGGCGCGGATCGCGGCATGCTACCTGGCCTCCGTCGAGGGGCTGATGGCCTGGCCGGTGAGATTGCGCGCGTCGTCGGACGCGATGTGCGTCGGCGATGCCCCGCTGGTCGCTTCGGGATCGAGCACCCGGCCGAGCGGCGCCATCCTCGCGCCAGACCGCGCGCGCCTCCTCCTCCGGAAGTCCCCCTCTGCCGGGCGATCCACGCCGGTAACCCCCTGGCGCGCCAAGGTCCGTCTCGACCCATCCCGGACAGATCGCGTTGACGGTGATCTTCCGGTGCGCGGCTCGAGCGCCATGGTCCGCGTCGAGGCCGATCACGGCGTGCCTTGCTCGAAGCGTAGGCGGCGTAGCCCGGAACGCCGAAGCGGCCGAGAACCGAGACTCGTTGACGATCCGCCCCCGTCCGGCATGAAACGCAGGGCTTCCCGCGTCACCCGGAACATCGCCGTCAGATTCGTCGCGATAATCGCGTCCCACGCCGCGTCCTCGCTTCGCTTCCCTCGACCGGCGTCAGCCCGAGGTTCCGGCGTTGTTGACGAGCACGTCGATCGCGCGGAAGTGCCGCGCCGCCGTCTCGAGGGCCGGGCGATACGAGGCCGGGATCCGTCACGTCGCACGCGACGGCCATCGCCTCTCCGCCGGCCTTCGCGATGTCGGCGGGCGATTCGCTCGCATTCCCCGAGCGATCGCGCGGCGAGATCACCCGTGCCCCCTCGGCGGCGAAGCGACGGGCGATCGCTTCGCCGATTCCGCGCGAAGCGCCCGGTGACGAAGGCGGATTTTCCGCTCAACCGCATCGTTTTCGAGATTATCATCCGCCCGTGCGAAGAGCTGGATCGCCGGATCTCTCGTCATCGGCGCGATCGACGTGTTTCCTCGCCGGCGCCGTCTTCCCCGCCGTCGTCAGCGGCGGCCGGGCAACCCGGCAGCCACCCCCGGCGCCTTCGGCAGCGCGAAGCGGCTCCGTCGCCGACCGATGCCGCCCCGAAAACGCCCGCCCAGTATCTGCCCTCGAAGGATGCCGCGGCTTCGCCGTTTGCCGGGGAGCGACGGGACGTCCGCCGATCAGGCGTGCATCGTCCTCGCCGACACGGAAGACGAAGGCATCGATCTCGAACACCACTGGACGTTCGATCGCTACGGCCAGTTCCGGAAGGTGCGGGGCGGACTGGCCGCTCTCGCCCGACGGCAGGCATTTCGACGTGATCACCGTGGAGCTGGCCGACCACGAGAAGACGATCTACTTCGACATCACGGCGTTCTACGGAGTCCTGGAGAAGCCGACCCCTCCTCCGCCGCAGTAGCGATCCGCCGGCACCAATAATACACGATTGTAATTCAGAGGGTGCGGGGCGCGGCCATTCTACGAGTCGCGCGCGACGCCTCCGAGCATGGACTCGAACACCGTCGGATCGAGGCGCGGGAGAACGTGTCGGAACGTCCCTCGCCTTCGCGATCGCCCGGTCGCGGATCATCGCTCGGCCGCGCCATGAGGGGCCGAGCGGGCGCGACGTGGTCGAGCCGGCCGCCAGGGCTGCCGTCGTGCTGCCCGCGCACGATGAGCGACTCGGCGAGATCGGAGAAATCGGCGAGCCCGCGCGAGATCGCGACCTCGCGGCCGTCGCCGCGAACCCGCCGTTCTTCGAGGCATCAGAAAAGCCAGATTGGGATCGCTCCCGAAGGCGGCGATCATCGTCGAGAGGACTTTCAGGATCGCTTCGCGTCCCGTGCGGGCGCCGGCCGCGATCGACTGCGGCTTCTCGTTAGAAGGTCTCCAGCTCTCGTTGAATACCGCCTCGAAGGCCCGCCTTGCCGCCGAAGAGGCGCATCATTTGCGTCTCGGCCGAGCACGCTTCGCGGGCGATGAGCGCAAGTCAGGTCCCGTCGTAGCCGTGTCGAAGGAAGAGCTCGCGGGCGGCCGCGATGAACCGCGACCTCGAGCTGTGAGTGCTGTCGGGATCGGTTCGCACGCGCCTGACGATACTCAACCGGCTCGAGTCAGGGTTGGATAGCCATCGGTCACTGGCGATTTCTGTCGCCAAGCAATTGAAACCAAATGGAAGATTCTTCTTGACCGATGGCGTGGTACTGCCATCGCAATTCGCTCCACACGCAGCCATAAATCACCCGCCCGCTGACGAGCCGATGTCCGACTTGCCCAACAGGCGGGATCTGTTCGGAGGAGGAGCTCGGGAAATGAAGAAGCTGTTGAGTATTCGGGAGAGGGCCCGCTCTCGCGTTCGCAACGGCGGGCATGGCGGCGATGAAAGAAACAAACGGGCACTGGGTGAACGAGCTTCCGACCAAGGCGCGGGCGGCGTCGCCCTTCCAGCGGGGGTAACAACCAGATCACCTATCACGGCGGCGACATCCTGAACGCGGCTCACGTTGTATCGCGATCTACTGGGGCACCTACTGGGGCGGCGGCACCGGCGCGACCGAACGCAGCGCGATGAACTCCTTCTTCCAGCAGTTCGGCACGAATTCCCGTTACGGCGTGATCACCCAGTACTACGACACGGCGACGGGAACCACCCGGCACATCGCGCTGTCGACGCTCCTGAACAACGGGGGCGGCTGGTACGATTCGTCACGCCCCCCCGACGAACGTCACCGGACTCCGTCGTCCAGGGCGAGGTGAACAAGTATCTGTCGTCTCATACGTTCGATCAACGAGGCGATCTACGAAGTCTTCATTCCGCCGACGTCGTACTCGTCCGACGGAACCTCGACGTCTCTGCGGCGGGCCGCGCCTTGCGTATTGCGCGTATCACGGCGCCTACTCGAGCGGCGGGCGCACGATCGTTCGATCCGAGGCCCTACCCGAGCTGCAGCGGCTGCCACGCCACCGGCTGCTCGACGGTCCAGGACGCCCAGCACTTCGCGTGTCGCGAGACTCGCCTTGAGGCCGGTGACGGATCCCGTCAATGCGTGGTGGAACGGACACTCGGGCTACGAAAGCCGACGACACGCGCTTAACCTGGCGCCCGCCCGTTCACGGACGGTGCGTTCGGCTACCAGTACGAGTGGTCGAACTCGGCCAACAGCTGCGTCAAGTAAACCGCTCGTCTTCTTCTGATCTTTCAGGCCCCGGTTCGCCGGGGCGCTCTCTTTCCGCCGAAAGGTTTCTTCCGTCAGGAAAGCCCCGCCATCCCGCTTCTGGCGATTCCGGTTGACGCCGGCCTCTGCACCCCAGCATAATTTTCACTTCCCAGACTGTCGCGGCGGGGCCCATCCCGGGCATGTCCAAGCGCGGAACGGCAATTTTTCGGGAGGATTCAGACCGAGCAGAAAAATATCCGGGTGCAGGCTGCTGCATTGGCGACCGGGAACGCGGGACGCGTGACCTCGAGCCAACGATCGGGCCGCTTTACCGGCAGAGCTTGCCCACCCGAGGAACAAGACTCTTGCATGCAATTTTGCTTTCAAATGGCGCTCCGCATTTTGCGCTCCGCCTGAATGGGAGAGGAGGAACCCTGAGATGAAGAAACTGATGGCTCTCGTTTTCTGTCTGGCGCTCGCCTCGGCGGCGACGGCCGAGCTGAAGAGACGAACGGCCACTGGAGTCAACGTGTTTCCCGACCAAGGCGCGCGCCGCCAGCATTTCGCCCGCGGTGGTCATGGTGCGAACCTGAGCTACCATGGGGCGACATTCTGCAGACGCCGCGCACGTCGTTCCCATCTATTGGGGCTCCTACTGGGAAGCGAGCACGGGTGCGACCGAACGCTCGGCAATGAAGACGGCTTCTTCTCCCAGTTCGGGACGAACTCGCACTACGGCGTGATCACCCGAGTACTACGGCACGACCACGGGATCCGCCAGTTCATCGGGCTGGAAGCTCGCTCTACTCGGGGACTCCTTCGACTCCTCGAGATCCCCGACGAACGTCACGGACGCCGCGGTGCAGGGCGAGGTCAACAAGTACCTCGACGACTGCACCTTCGACAACCAGGCGACCTACCAGGTCTTCATCCCTCCGGCGTCCCTGTTCCTCCAGCGGGACGGCGATACCTCGTGCTGGCGGCCCGCACCTCGTCTACTGCGCGTACCACGGCGGCGCCTACTCGAGCGGCGGGCACACGATCAAAGTATTCGATCAGAACCGTATCCCTCCTGCTCGGGCTGCCACGCTTCCGGCTGCTCGACCGTTCAGGATGCCCAGCACTTCGCCTGCCACGAGACGCGCGAGTCCGTGACCGATCCCGTCAATGCCTGGTGGGACAACAGCGGCAGCGAGGCCGACGACAAGTGCGCGTGGAGCCCGGCTGCCGTTCGTCGACGGCGGCTTCGGCTACCAGTACGAGTGGTCCAACGCGCCGGCACCACGGGTGCGTCAGGTAACTCGTTTTCCCGGCTCTTCCCGCCCCGGCTTCGGCCGGGGCTTTCGTCCTCCGCTCGTCGGGTCCCCGCGCGCGCGCACGGACGAGGCGAATGATCCCGCCGTGACATCCCGGTACATCCTGGCGCTCGATGCCGGCACCACGGGCAACAGGGCGATCCTCTTCGACGAGGAGATGCGCCTGGTCCGTTCGGCCTACCGGGGCTCCCGTCGCTTTTCCCGACCGGGATTGGGTGAGCAGGATCCACGCGAGATCCGGGACGGCTGCCTCGGCGTCCTCCGGGAGGCCGCCGCCGGGATCGACGCCCGCCTCGATCGCCGCGATCCGAATCACGAACCAGCGCGAAACCGTGGTGGCCTGGGATCGTGCAGGCGGGCGAAACTCTCAGACCGGCATCGTCTGGCAGGACCGCCGGACCGCCGATTTCTGCCGCGCGCTGGAAAGACGGGGACTCTCGGACTGATCCGGGGAGCGGGTACCTCGATCCCTACTTCTCGGCCTCGAAGCTGCGCTGGATGCTCCGGGACGGACCTTTCCGGCCGGAGCCGCCGCCAGCACCGTCGACGCCTGGTGCTGTGGAACCTTACCGGGGACGGCACCACGCGACCGATCTCGAACGCCTCCCAGAACCATGCTGTGCGACATCCGCACGGGAGCCTGGGACGAGGATCTCTGCGGGATCTTCGGAATTTCCGCCCGCCATTCTCCGGAGATCACCGACACCGCCGGCGCTCGCCGCGGCCGCGTCCAGATCCTCGGCTCTCCGGTGCCGGTCGCCGTCGTGGGCGACAGCAGAGCACGCTTTTCGGCCAGGCGTGCTTCGCGCGTGGGGACGCGTCAGGCGACGTTCGGGACAGGACTCTTCGTCGTCTGCAACGCGGGACCGCGGGTTCCCGGCTCCGAGACCCTGCACGGTCGCGTGGCGTATCGGGGAAACGGTCCTACGCGCTCGAAGGAAGCGCTTTCGTGGCGGGAGCCGCCGTCCAGTGGTTGCGCGACGGCTCGGCTTCTCGGACGCCGCCGAGTCCGGGCGATCGCCCGGTCAGTGCTGGACAACGGCGGGGTCTATTTCGTTCCGGCGCTCTCGCCGGCTCAGCACCGCACTGGGACGCCGCGGCGCGGGCGCCTTCATCCGGGCTGACGGGGCTCGAACCGGGCTCATCTCGTCAGGCGGTGCTCAAGCGATCGCGTACCAGTCACGCGAGCTCGTGGATCTCATGGAGAGCGCCCTCGGGTCCGGGCGGCGCCGACCTGCGCGTCGATGGCGGCGCGACGGAGAGCAGTTCCTGATGTCGTTCCGCCTCGCCTCGGGCGCCCTGTTGCGGCGCGCCGCCACGGCCCGGAGCTCACCGCGGCAAAGGCGGCGGGATCTCGGCCGGCCTCTGGCGCAGTCCACACTGGCCTAGCCTCCTCGGCCGGGCGGGCCTTCCCGCCTTCGGATCCAGCAGCGAGGGCGGAGCTCGCCCGCTGGAAGCGATGCTCGGAGCCTGCGCGCTGGGTGAAGCGGTGAGCTCGCTTCCCTCCTCGGTGTCGTGGCGGCGAAGATTTGCGCTCTTCCTCGCAACGCTTCCGAACGTAGCGACTCTCGCCGACCGCGTCCCGCGACCACCGCCTTCATCGAGCAAAGACGGACGCGGCTGCGCTCCGGGGGCCGTGACGACCGGACGGATCGATCGGGTCTCCCCCTGTCCCGGATCTCGCCGGTGCTCCGTCGCGCCGTGATCCTGACGGAAGATCAGAACTTCTACCGCCACCGCGGCATCGGCCTGGGAAGCCACGCAGCTTCGCTCTCGAATCGGACATCGACAAGCGCCGCTTGAGGATCGGAGGGTCGACGGGTCGCCACGCTTATCGCGCCAGAACGCCTCTATCTGTCGCCGTCTGGACGCCCTGGCACCAGCCGGGAGATGGCGATCGCCATCGAGATAAGGCGGTTGCTCCCGAGACCCGGATCGAGCTGTACTTGAACTCGATCAGATGGGGCGAGCGCGTCTATGGCGCGGAGGCAGCCTCCCGCCATTACTTCGGGCATTCGGCGGCGCAGATGTCACCGGAGGCGGCCACTCTCGCGCGATGATCGCTCGCCTCACTGGCCCGGACGCCCCTCCCGCCGCCTGGCGCCACGGACATCGCGGATCCCTGCGCTGGTTAGTATCCCGACGCTGGCGGCCCCGGCGTTCTCATGGCTCGAGCACGGTCTTTGCTGATTAATCGAATCAGTTCGTCCCCGGAACCGATGCCTGGGGAGATCGGCAATGAAATCGGCCGGACGGTAGCGGTTCTCATGGCGGCAGCGGAACCATCGTGGCTCTCTTCTCTTCCCCTCCCATCGTTCCTGCGCGCCGAACTTCCGGTCCGCCGCCGCCGGCACCGCGGCGGAGACCGCCCGAAGGGCGACGCTTGTGGCCGCCGCGGCGGCGGAGCCGGGGCGATCGACGTCGTCGACGCTTCCGGGCGCCTCCGTGCCCGGCAACGTCTTCACGTCCGCGACCGGGTCTTCTTCACCGGCCCGGGCGTTCGACGTCATGCCTGCTCGATCGGATCCCTCCCCGCGTGCACCTACGTCTACCGGGCGATAGTGACCTTCGGTGCGGCCACCTCCTCTCCGGCCCGGCGCGGACGCTTCGTCGTCTCCGGCGAGAGTGATCGTCTCGGCGGAAGGGGCTCTCGTCCGGGATCGACGACGGCATGCTGCGGATCAGCTCGTCGTGGCTCGCGACCAGCTCCCATCGACCGGGCCCCGAAGGGAATCGGCAACTACCGGCTCTGGGTCACGCCGTCGGCGAACCTCCAGACGTCCTCGTGCGGCGACAGGCTGGCTGCTTCGGCTTCCTGTCGTCGCGTCCTCGACGACACAGACGTTCGCCGTGCGAAGGGAAGAGCTCCCGGTTGCCGGACCACCCACTGCCTCTCCGGAGTGGTTTTCGGATACCAACCAGAACGGCGCGGGACGCGGGCAGGCCAGGTCTCCCGGGCGTCGACGATCACCTGCGCGCGAAGCCGGACGGGCACGGGATCGTCTCGGCGACGCGCGATCAGCGGCCCCGGCGGGACGTGTGGTCGATCTGCGGCCTTCCCGAAACGCAGTACACGGTCGCCGAAACGGTCCCGCCCGGCTACCAGCAGACGGCTCCCGTTCGCCACGGTCCAGATCAGCCGCTACCTGGCGTCGATCGCCTCGGCGGCCGGCAGGGGATTCACGGTCGCAGCCTTCTGCAGCAGAAAAGCTTTTGCCAACCTGACGTTCGGCAACTTCCCTCTGCCCGGTTCGATCTCGGGAACGAAGTTCAACGACGCCAACGGCAACGGTCTCCCTGGGGTCCGGAGAGGCCGGCGTATGGCGGGAGTGGCCATCAACCTGCTTCGCCGGCGGCGGCGCGACCAGAAGCTCGCGTCGACCGTCACGGACGCCATCCGGGAAGTTCTCGTTCCCCGGATCTCGCCGCCGGAAGCTACTCGCTCGACGAGGATCTCCCGGCCGGGTATCGCCAAACGACGCCCGGCGGCGGCGGGATGACTCGGCGTGTCGCTCGCTCCCGGACAGTCCGTCACCGATGCGCTGTTCGGAAATCAGCTCGCCAACGGAACCGCTCACCGGCGCGGAGTTCGAGGACGTCAACACGGCAACGCCGCGCGCGATCCGGGAGAAAGGCGGTCTCTCCGGCGTCGCTGATCGTCCACTGCCGGAATCCGCCAACATCTCGTCGCAGACGACCACCGACACCTCGGGAATTTCTCGTTCGCCAACCTTCCTCCGGGAACCTACGTTGTGTCGGGAAATCGTCCCGAACGGTTTCCACCAGACGCTTCCCGGCCCCCGGGCACGTTGATCAGCGTGACGCTCGCCCGCCGGCCAGACCGTCTCGGTGCTCTTCGGCGACCAGGCGCCAGCGCCGCGACGGGCACGATCACGGGGCTCAAATTCAGCGACGACCAACGGCAACGCCCGTGCAGGATCCGGGCGAAACGGGAGTCGCCGGCGTGACCATCAATCTCTTCGCTGCTTACTGCTTCCGGGGGCGCTCTCGATCGCGACGACCACGACAGGCGCCGCGACGGAACGTTCACGTTCGCCAATGTGAACCCGGGCGACTATCAGGTCTCCCGAGGTCCTGCCGGACGGATTCGTGCAAACCCTGCCCGGCGGGTCCGGGCATGGTTCCCGTCGCCGTCGTCGCGGGCGAGACCGCGTCGAGAGGGGTCCTCATCGGCAACGAGGCGACGGCCGCCGGGACCGGGACGATCTCCGGCGAAATTCAACGCGACGCCAACGGCAACGCCGCGCAGGATCGGGCAGAAGCGGGAGTCGCCGGCGTGACCATCAATCTCTTCGCTGCTTCCAGGGCGCGCTCTCGTCGCGACGACCACGACGGGCGCCGACGGAACGTTCGCGTTCGTCAATGTGAGACCCGGGCGACTATCAGGTCTCCGAGGTCCTGCCGGACGGATTCGTGCAAACCCTGCCCGGCGGGTCGGGCGTGGTTCCACGTCACCGTCGTCGCGGGCAGAGACCGCGTCGGGGATCCTCTTCGGCACCGACCAGGCCGCCGCGACCGGGGACGATCTCGGATTCATCTTCTACGACCTCAGCAAGAATCAATTCAGGACCAGGGGGAGAAGCCGCTTCCGCGGCCGTCACTGGTACGGCTCGAGGACCTCTCCGGGAACATCCTCTCGACCGCGGTCACCGGCGCCAACGGAATCTTCACGTTCACCGGTGTTCCGGCGGGCGGCCGACTACAAGGTTTCCCCTGTCCCGCCCCGAATTTCTTCCAGACCTTCCCGCCGCTGCATGCTCCGATCCCGGTCCACCTCGAGATCGGGCGGCACGGTCTCGAATCGTATCTTCGGATTGAGTTGTTAGGAGAGACGATGAGTAGCGGAATCGGCTAGATACGGCTTCCTGTTCCCGAGCCCTCCTCGTCGCGGCGATCTCCGTCCGTCCCGCGGCCGCCCAGAATCACTTCGGACCACATCAGCGACCGCACCGCGACTCACGTGCTGAAGGGCGACACGTACATCGGAGCGCAGGTCGGCGTCGATTTCATCGGCGACACGAACTTCAAGTGCCGCTGCGACTCGCGCCAGTCCGACTTCCTGCTGTACGGCGGGCGCCTCGGGCGCTCTTCACCGACCATCTCGCCCTGGGAGGGACCTACCACTGGGTCGATCTCCATCCCGGTTTTCTTTTACGACCTGACCCTCGGCCTGATGTGGGACTTCACGCCGTCGATTCCCGGCTGGAACACCTACGTGGGCGTCGGCGGCGGGACGGAGCACGTCCAGGGGAGAAGGGGAAGGGCTCGCGTCCTATCTCGGCGCGTCGGGTCCGAATACCGGTTTCAACCGGATCGTCGGCGCGCGCTTCGGGCTGCGCGGCCAGCACGTCTTCGACGAGACCATTCCGTCGGCGGGAGCGCGCATACGGATTGTGCGGCCCCAATGTCGGCATCGTCATTTCGCTTCGGGGCGCGCCGGCACCGCCACGCCCCTTCCGCCGCCGCCCCACGCGCCCGAGATGCGCGATGTCACGCGCCACCTCCCGCTCCGCCGCCCGCTCCGCCGCCCCGCACCGCCGGCCCGAGGCGCCACCCCGCCGATCGTGGCTCCTCCGCCCGCTCCAGCGGAGACGTCGACGACCGACGTCCCGTTCGATATTAACCGATCCTCGCGCGCCTGAACAACGTCGCCAAAGGCCGTTCTCGACCGGGGTAGGCCGCGCGGCTGAAGGACGGCCTGAGCGCGACCGTCGTCGTGACGGGCTACCCGGACGAAGGCACGCCCGAGAGGAGCCGCGAGCGCTCGCCTCCGAGCGCGCCGATCACGCGAGAGCTTACCTCACGACCCGCTCACGGGATCGACGCGGCCCGGATCACGACGCGCCGAAACCACGGCGTCACGCGGGCCCCGGAAAGGCCGTCGTCACCATCACGTTCCGCTCCCGCTAGGCCCGGTCCCTTCCGAATATCCGCGCCCCCTCGCTCCAGGGGGCGCTCGCGACGAGGTCTCGTCGAGCCGGACTCGCAGAGACGATCCGGGCGCGGCCAGCCCGGGATCCGTCTCCCGGCCGCGGAGAATCCGCTCGTTAGAATGGCGTTCATGCGTCTCCGCCGCCTCCCGCTCACCGGCGCTCATGGCGGGGATCCTCGGCCGAGGTGCACGGTTTCCCGAGCGCCCGCGCCCGCGGCGCGCATCCGGCCCTCTCCGGTGGAGCAATCCGACGTCGAAACGCGCGCCACGCCTCCGAGCGGCGGCGGGACCCGCGTGATCTGGCTCGGTCTCCGACGGCACCTCGACCCGGAATGGATGGACGACCGCCACCTACTCGGCGCAGGGAAGATCCCGAACTGGTCGAAGCTCGTCGCGGAGGGCCTCGCCCGAAGCTACTCGAGGAGCTTCATGCCGATCCTGTCGCCTCTCGTCTGGACGGCGCCGGGCGACGCGGCGCGGGACGTCCATCGCGTTCCTCGGCTTCAGGAGGAGGTCGACCCGCGAAGCGGAAGAGAAAGTACCCATCTCGGGGCGTTCGCGCGCCGTCGCGGTACGATCTGGAACGTCTGAACGCACCGCCAGCCGGCCGGCACGGCGGCTGTGTGTCGGCTGGTGGGCGACCCATCCGGCCGAAGAGATCCGACGGCTTCTTCGTCTCCGATCGCGCCGGCGCCCATCTCGTTTCCCGCGGGGCCGCTACTCGGGGGTGGCATTTCCTCCGGCTCTCGATGCGGCGGTCGGCACGATCGCCTCCGCGAGCGGCAGGATGGAGGCCTCGGATCTCGGCGGCTACGTGGCCCTGCCGGAGCGAAATCGCGGCGAGGCTCGCGAGCCCCGACGGCATGAAGGACCCGGTCTTCGCGCTCGGCCGGATCCTCGCCTCGACCCGCGTTTACCAGCGGGCGGCCCGCGAGCTCTACGACCGGGAGCGGCCCGATCTCATGACCGTGTATTTTCGAAGGGACGGACGCGATCGGCCACGTCGTTCGCCTCGTACGCGCCGCCTCGCTCTTCCTGCGTTTCCGAACACGACGCGGCGCGGTTCGGCAACGCGGCCATCGTGTATTACCAGGCGATCGACGCGATCCTGGGGCAGTGGATGCGGCGCGCGCGCGAGAGGACGGCGCGACCCTTCTCGTCACATCCGATCACGGCTTCAAGTGGGGCGCCGAACGCCCCTGCGAGCGGTCCTCGAGCGAATGGTCGACCGCCGCGTTCTGGCACCGGCCCGACGGGCGTGATCGCCGCGTGGGGCGCGCGCGTCGCCCCGGGGCGGGATCGGTCGCACCCGAGCGTCTTCGACGTCGCGCCGACCGTGCTGGCGCTTCTGCGGCCTCCCCGCGGACTCGCGGATGCCGGGGCATCCTGTTCGGAGTCTGTTCCCCGACTCTCCGAATCTCGCTCCCGCGAGCGCGCTCGACACGGCGGTCGCGCGCGTGACCGCGGCGCCTCCGAGCGCCGCCCAGGTCTCCGAGGATACGAAGAAGCTCGTTTCCCTCGGCTACCTCTCGCCGCAGGACGCCGCCGCGCCCCCGGCTCGCCGCTCCCGGGGATCGACGCCGGGTCTCACCGAAGGCGCGTGGAACAATCTCTGGGCTCTACGAGCGGGGGCCCGAGGCGATCTCGCCGCGGCCGAACGCGATTTCCGGCGCGCGCTCGAGCTTCGCCCGGGATACCACTCGCCGCTCTTCAATCTCGCGGTTCTGTACCGCCGGCAGGGGCAAGGATGGCGCAGGCTCGCGACTTTCTCTCCGCGCGCGCTGGCGGCGGGTCATGCCGATCCGGTCGGGACGATCCTCTCCTGGGCGGTCGAGTACCGGGCGTCGAAGCAGTCCGGCCCCGGGAGACCGATCTTCCTGCGGCACGCCTCCGGCGCGTACCCGGACAACGGGGCCATCGCGCGTGCGCTCGGCAATGTCCTGTTCCAGCGCCACGATTGCACGGCCGCGGAAGCGACGCTCGCGCCCTTCTCCGACGCCGCCCGCGAGCCGGAAACGCTGAACGGCCTTGCGCTCTACGAGACATGCCTGGGAAACCGAGATCGGGCCGCGGCTCTCTTCCGCCGGTCGCTCGCGATGAAGGCGGACAGCCCGGCGTCATCGAGGCGCTGCGCGTTCTCGGGCGCTGAACAATACACGATTCTTCTCCCGGTCATCTTCCGGCAACGGACCGTCCGACCCCGGCCGGGCTGTCGAGATCTTGCCCCGGCCCTTGCGGGAGACCGGCGCCATGCCTTCTAATCCTCGGCGGAGCCCAAACTGCACCCTCGACTCGTTCTCGCCGCCGCAATCGTCCTGATGGCCCCGGTTCTCCTCGCGGACCGCGATCCGGGATCACCGTCGGCTGGATCAGCCGCTCGCCGTCGATGGACTGGATCCGCGACAGCCCGCATCCGGACCGGACGGCTGGCCTGACCGGCCAGACGGTGACCCGGGTCGCGCACGTGCGCAACTGGGACGCCGCGGCGCGGACCGGTCTCCCCTACCGGTGGCGGATCGACGGCCAGGTCGTCGGCGAGGGGAACGTCGATCTCCCCTGCTTCTTCCTCGACGCCGATCGAGCTCCCGTGGACTTGGACCTTCGACCGGCACGTCCTGAGTTTTGAAATCGACGGGAACGGCCAAAACGCGCTGTCGATCTTCACGAACGCCATCTCCGTCGGGTTCTATGTCGAACAGTCCGTCTACGACTTCATGCGCGACAACCAGCCGAAGCTCGGCGTCGATTCCTTCTCCTTCGAGGACTGGGCACAGCGTCATATTTCCCGCTTCAACGAGATGGCGGCGCTCGCGATCTATCCGGGAACTCCTTCCGGCGTGCTCGACCGCTACCGCCTGGACGAGCTGGTCGTCGTGCCGGACGGCGCCCTGCCGCTCGTCCCGCTCCCGAACTACGGCCAGATGGACGGGCAGCCCAACGAGAGCACCCATCCGAACACGGCCGACAAGAGCGTCGATCTCCGAATGGGGCTTCCCGGCGAAGATGCTTCCCAACTTCACGAATCTGACCACCGCCGACGACGGGAACCCGTTCTACCTCTCCGGGTCCCTCATCCACGAGCTCGGGCACGCTCGGTACCTCGTCGACACGTTACGGATGGAACGTCTGGACCGGCCGCTCCGACGGGAGCAAGGTGGCGATCACAGGAAGGCGCGGCCACCCGGTCGCGGGCTCCGCGCTCATGCCCCTCTCGGGCGACTACGTGCACTTCACGTATGAGCAGGGCCTGATGAACCAGGACTACTTCGTTCCATCGACCGCTACAGCGCGATCGTCCTCAATTTCATCGCGGGACATCGCGCGATCGAGGGGAATTCCAACGACCCGGACAACGAGGGTACGTACCTGAACGACCTGCCGGCGGAGAACCGGCTCACGATCCGAAACTCCGCGGGAGCGCCGATTCCCGACGCGAGCGTGCGGATCTACCAGGCGACCGGCGTGCCGGGACACTTCCTGACGAAGTTCTACGACGACATCGCGGACCTCGAGATTCCACACCGACGAACACGGACAGCTGCTCGTCGGCCGGTGTCCGTTCGCGGCCGACGGGCGGATCATCCACCAGTTCGGAGGCTCCAACGTCACGGCGATCGTGCGGGTGGAAAAGACGCGCGCGCCGTGGCCTACGGGTTCCTCGAATCGCGCCTCTTCAACCTGGCGTTCTGGGCGGGCCAGACCGACTTCGCGGATCACGATCTTTCGGTGGGTATTCCTCTCTGCTTCCCCGACCGGCCCGCCCTGATCGCTCCCGCGACGGAAGCCGTGGTCGAGGAATCGCTGGTTCCCCTCTCGTGGAGCGGCGGCGGCACCCACGTCGGAGGCTACCGGCTCTGGGCGTCTATCGACGGGAGCCTTCCCCGTCTGCTCGCCGAAACCGATCGCCTCACGAAGACCTTCACGATTCGAGCCGTCGGGCGGGTCGCATGGTGGGTGGAGGTCGATCCCTTCGATTGCCCGCCGTCGCGCTCGGCGACCGGATTCTTCACGGCCCCGCCGCCGCCCGAGCGCGGCCGGTTGGCCGTTGCGCCGGCCGACGTCCCCGAGGATGTGACGCGGGATCCGCGCTGACCGGCGCCGCTCGCATGGCCGCGAGCGCGGCTTCCCTAGCCTCCTCGCCGGCCGCGGCCTCCGCCGACTCGTCCCCGAGCCGCCCGCCGGAATCCCGCGGGCGCGAGGCCGGTTTCCGGCCGAATTCGCGCGTGAAGTGGCTCTGGTCGGCGAACCCGTTCGACAGGGCGATCTCCCAGCGAGCGATTCGTGGCCGCGCCGAAGGCGCGCGAGCGCGTCCGCGATCCCTCTCGCGCCGGACGAAACGGGAGAGCTGAGCACCCGTACCGCCGGCGGAACAGCCGCGCCAGATGGACCGGGTGCACGCCCGCCGCGCGGGCGATCTCTTCGGCGCGCAGCGGACGCCGGAAATTGGCGCGAATGAAATCGGCGGCGTCGGCGACGCGGCGCCCCGACGCCGAGAGGCAATCCGGCGGTGCCTCGCGGCGCGTTTCGTCGAGCAGGGCGAGGCAGAGCTCTTCGGCGGCGAGCGCGACCGAGGGATCGTCCTCGCGAAATGCCCGGAAGAGGGCTAAGGCGCGGGCGGACGCGATCCCGAGCGACGCCGAAGTTTCCTTCGGCCAGTCGACGGCGACCCCCGCCACCTCCCGGCGCTCCACCTCGAGGATGAAGAAACGGACGTCTTCCGTGCCCATCCGGTCCGCGTGCCTCATTTCCGCCGGCCGGAAGATCATGGTGCCCGGCGCGCAGGAGATCTCCGCGGTTCCCGGTCGACTCCACGAAGGAGCCCCGGATCGTGAGGTACATCGTGACGAAACGGTGAGCGTGGACCGGGACCTGGACAGCCCGCTCATGGAACGACTCCGTCAGGCGGAATCCGCCCGCCGACACCTGGCGCACCGTCGCGCCCAGAGTCAGGGCTCTCGAGCCGAAAACGATTCGCGGAGCGCATCACGCAGCGGCGTTCCTCCGCGAGTCCCCCGCCCGATGTTGGCAATGTTCAAGACACGCTTCCGCCCTTCCGGGAATACTCGCGCCCATGATCGACGAAAAACGCGCCTCGAGAACGTCTCATCCTGGCCGCGGCGGCGGTCACTCCTCATGTCTGGCGACGGGCTCCCGGGCCCAGGCCGGCCCTGCTTCTTCTCCCGCACCCGCGCCGCCCTCGACGCCGACGCCGGACCCGTATCCGGAACAGCTTCGACGTGCAGAAGATCGGAAACGGCGTCTACGCGCTGATCCGGAACTACCCGCCGGGATCTCATGGTCGACGGCAACAGCGTCTTCATCATCGGCGAAACGGGAGTCGTCGTCGTGGACGCGCCGGAAGCGTCTTCGGACATGCTTTCGCGGCGCTCCGGAAGCTCACGCCTCTTCCGGTCCAGTACGTCATCAATACGCACTGGCACGACGACCACATCATGGGCAACCACGTCTATCGCGACGCCTTCCCCGGCGTCCGGTTCATTGGGCACGAATCGATGCTCGCCTACCTCCCCGGCAAGGGACTGGAGAACCGGAAGGGAATGATCGAGGGCGCGCCGCAATACGCCGCGCAGGAAAGAGAAGTGCTCGCCAAGCAATCGTCACCACGACGGGACCGAGCTGCACTGCCGAGGAACGAGCCGCCTTCGCGAGCGACGTGCGGCTGGTCGACCGTTACATGGTGGAGGTGCCCGGGGCTCCGGTCGCATCCGCTCCCACCGACACCGTGAAGGACCGGAAGACCCCTTCAACTCGGGAGCCGGACGATCGAGATCTACCATCTTCCCGGGCACACTGGCAGCGGACCTGGTCGTTTACCTTCCCGAAGGAACGGATCGCCGTCACCGGGGACCTCGTCGCTTTTCCGGTGCCCCTCGTCGGCAGTCCCCAGTCGCGGGTGGGTCCCTGGGCGAAAAGCCTGCACCTCCTCCGGTCGCTGGGCGCCTCCACGTATGTGCCGGGTCATGGTCCCGTTCTTCACGACGATACTTACGCGGCCCGGATGGAAAAGTTGATGGGCGCGGGATCGACGCAGGGGGCGACGGCCGCAGTCGCGCACGGCGAAGACGTCGAGGGCGCCCGCCGCCGCGCCGGTCTGGCGGACCTTCGCAAGCAGTTCGCCGGCAAATCGAAGCTCCTCGGTTTCCTCTTCGACGTCTACGTTTCCGGTCCGGCGGTGGACTCCCGCTTTCGCCGATGCGAAACAGCAGGCCGGATCCGGCGGGGCCGCTCCGTAACCTTCGCCGTCCCGGAGCGTCTCCCCTGCAGGTCTGAAATACACGATTTTCAGATGTACGCCCGGCAGGTCGACGTGGGATAGGCTGTTGTCCGCGTGGAATCCTGGTTCACCCGGTCTCCCGGCGCCCACCTCCGGAGCACTCCCCTGAGGTCATGGCCGTTCTCCGCCTTGCGGCGGCGATGATCCTTTGCTCTCGCCGCAGTCGCGGGTTCGGCCAGCGCCGCCGGCCTGACCCTCTCCGCGAGCTTCCCCGGAGCCGTCCGACGATGGTGGCGCGGCGTCCCGCCCGACCTGCAGGGCGCGGCCGGACCCGACCACCTGCTGACGATGCTCAACACGACGTTCGTCGCCCAGCGCAAGAGCGACGGCGCGGTTGTGAAGACCTGGACGCCGTCGGAATTCTGGGCGCCGGTGGCGGCGGGAGACTCCCTGTTCGATCCGCGCGTTGCCTTCGATGCGCTCGCCGGCCGCTGGATCGCCGTGATCGCAACCGACGGAATATGGGCGGCTCCGGCCTTACTGCTCGCCGTGTCGGAGGCTTCCGACCCCACCGGGACGTGGCGGTTCCAGAAGCTGCCCGCCGGCGGCAGCGCCTACGCCGAATTCCCCCTCGTCGGCTGCGAACGGACGCTGGATCGTGGTGACGTCGAACCTCGTCTCGGGATCGACCGGATTCCTCTCGGGATCGGCGATCTGGGCAATCGAAAAGCGCCGCTCCTGTCCGGCGGCGAACCCTCCGTTACGCGGTTGACGTTGAACGTCCCGGGGTCGCCGCTCGCACCCGTGGTCACGCTGGACGCCGACCAGACGGACGAGTTCCTGGTACAGCAGGGAAAGCGGGAACGACCTGGGCCACGGCCGCCGCGCGCCTGTTTTCGGCTGGACTGAACTCGGGCACACCACGACCCTCGCTTCGCCGAAGATCGTCACCGCGCCGGCGACCTGGAGCGACATGCCCGCGCCCCTCGAATCCCTGCCCCAGTCAGGAACGACGCGCCGCATCATCTCCGACCGGGACGAGATCGCGAGCGCCTGCGTGCGCCACGGAAGATCTGGGCTGTCCAGACGGCGACGATTCCGGCGGCGGGAGCGGCGCCGATCCACACCGTCGTCCAGTGGTGGCGGATCCTGCGGCCGGCGCCGCGTCGATGCTTTCGGGCGCATCGGCGACTCGACGGGCGAAACGTGGCTCGGCTTTCCAGCATCGCGGTCAACGACCACGACGAGGGCGCTGATCGGTTATTCGCTCTTTCCGCCAGTCGGTTCGCTTCGGCACGGCTATTCGATCCGGTCGGGGTGCGGCGGAGACCGGGCGCTATCGGAAATCCACGTGCTCAAGGACGGAGAAGCGCCGCTACGTCCGCCCCCGACAGGCGCGGCAGCAACCGCTGGGGCGATCTGTCGGAAACGGTCGCCGATCCGGATGGCCTGTCGTCTCTGGACGCTCAGGAATACGCGGCCGCGCCGCTGAACGTCGAGAAAGCCGCACGGGGAACGTGGTGGGGCGGGTCTGCCCACGGCCGGCGGAGGGCAGGCGGGGCTTGCGCCGCTCCCGCAGCGCTGAAAAGCCGGCAAAGAAGTGACGCCTGGGGGCAAGAGCTGAGCAAGGCAGACACGCAGTACCATGGATGTTGTGCCTACCGATGGGAGGAACATCCCACCTCCCGGGGATGCCACCAGCCGCCGTTCTGCGGGTGGATTGGAGGAGTCGCCCCGGAGAGACTTCCGTCCGCGGTGCTGCCGCTATGGAAGTGGTCCCCACTGATGGTTCCCACGACTCTGTTTCCATGGATCGCGCCCTTTCAAGGTGACATTGCCAAACCCGCAGGGACCTGGGGCAGTCAGCAGGTCCCCAGCCACACCCTGATTCCCGTGTAAAGCTTCGAGCTTGTGCCCGGAGCGCTATCGCGCTCAGAAAAAAGCGACAGAGCGGAAGTTGCCCACTCCACGCGCCAGCGATATTACCTGTTGGATGGCGGAGTCGTCGTTTGGAGGAGGAGTCATCGACCGCGTGGGAGTCGGTGTGATCCAGAGCGCCCTGAGGGCAAGACCAGGATACCCGCCAGGGGAGAAGCAGCCTCACCGCGCGTGTCAGGTCTGCCAGCCTCTAGAGGGAATTTCGAAGCGCCAGCGTTGCCCCTTCCAGGAAGCGGGACCACGCAGCCGAAGCATCATGTTCAGGGTTTTCGCGAAAGTTCTCCCTGTCCCTTGTTCGGATACGAAGCCTTTCCCCAAGAGCACCGGGAGGAGCTGATCTGCGTCATCCTCGATCCACGTGCCGTTGGTCTGAACGACGAACGTGGCGTTAACCCGGGCGGATTGAGCACCCCGACTATCCGAAACCGTGAAAGTAGAATTGAAGGTCCGCCCTGCCGCGCTGCAGGGCGCATCCCAGGTTACGCCGCCGCTGGTCGAGACCTGCATGCCCGCGGGGAGACTCGATCCCGCAAATGAATAGGGAGGGTGACCGCCCGTAGCGTGGAACAATCCGTGCCAGGGACCGCAAATAACGTAAACCGGGCCCACGCTTCCGGAATCCACGATAAAGACAACGACCCCGTCGAAGACACCGTAGTAACCGATCGACTGGAGCGTGTATGTGTCGAACTTGAAAATTCGGAGGCCCTCGACTCGGTAGGGCTCGAATTCTCCGGAACACGCCGGCGAGAGCAACAGGAGCAGGACCGTGACGAAGATAGTGTTCACGACTCTCATGAAAGTCCTCCAGTCTTCGTCCTGATGAGAAACCTTTCCCCAAGAGCACCGGGAGGAGCGATCGTCATCTCGATCACGTGCCGTTGGTCTGAACGACGAGCGACGCAGTAACCGGCGTGGCACCCCTACGAGACGTGAAGTGAGGTGCCGTCCAGGTTCATTGCCAAATACGGGCACTCTCAGTGAAGACTTGCATGCCGGCGGGGAGATTCGATCCCCCAAACGAATAGGAGGGTGACCACCCGTGGCGAGGAGCAATGCTCTCCACGCTCCGCATCTGATGTAGAGCGGCCCCACCTTTCCGGAAACGACGGTATGGACAATGACCTTGTTGACAACGCCGTAGTAGCCGTTCGACTGGGTTTCGTATGTGTGAGCTGCGTGATGCGGAGGGGCGAGCCGAGGGGCGAGCCGGACTCGGTCGGGCTTGATTTCTCCGAGCACGCCGGGGAGCAACAGGGCCTGATCAGCAGCAGGATTCCTGGTGACGCAAGCGACGCACGTGGACAAATGCCTTCATTCCACGTTTACCGACAGCGATTGCTCGCAACAGATGTCTGACGATCCGTTCTTGCGTCGACTTCATTGACTCCTCCTGGCGCTTTTGCGCGATAATGACTTTGCGACGGGGCGGTCCCGATGTCGTTGGAGAAATCCGGGAATCTCCGGGTTTTTTCCGGGAGCCCGATGAGATCCGATTTGGCCAGTGCCTGGTCGATTCCGAGACGCGTGAGCTCCATGTGCGCGGGAAGGCGGTCCACCTGACTCCCAAGGCCTTTCAGCTCCTGGAAATCCTGCTCGAGAACCGCCCCAGGGCCCTCGCCAAACCCGCCATCCACGAGCGGCTCTGGCCGGGCACCTTCGCTTCCGACGGGACGCTGACGAGCCTGCTCGCGGAAGCGTCCGGTCGCGGCCATCGGGGACGACGAGCGGCGGACCCCTCTTCATCCGTACTGCGTCCACGGTCCTTCGGTTACGCCTCTCTGGGCGAGGAAGCCAGCAGAGACTCGGAGGTGGCGTCCTGTCCGAGGGAACCGTTTTCAAGCTGGATCTGGGCCGATCGGGCGAGATCGCGCTCCACGAGGGGGGCGAACATCCTGGGCGAGATCGCGACGCCGTCGCCTGGATCGACGTCCACAGCGTTTCGGCGCCACCATGTCGCGGGAGACAGCGCGACCATCGAGGATCTTCGGCAGTAAGAAACGGCACTGCTTCTCGAAGGCCACCGGCCGAGCTCGCCGCGGTCCTCGCGATGGCAACCGCGTCCGGATCGGAAACGGTGGGAGGTGACATTCCGGCGGTTTATCGGTGGCGTTTCGACGGAGTCGGCGCTGAGCCACGAGCATGCCGGAGCGACGAGCGCCGCGGAGAAAATCGATGAGCTTAAAGCCAGAACAAGAGAAGCGCGCGTGGCGGGCTTGCTCGATGCTGACGCGGACCGGGCCCCGAACAGTTTTCGAGCGACTCCGGCCTCGAGGTCGCGAGGCTTTTCCGGTATCGGCGGAGAACCGCATCACCCGGCCTACCCTCTCCCGGTAGCGGCCCGCGTCTCGCACCCGTCATGCCGCCGGCGCCGATTCGCGTCTCCCCTTCGCGCGTGAAATCCGCCCGGACTGAGAAGCAGGACTGGCACAGGTACTTCTCCCTGGAGTGACTCCGCTGGCTGGTAGTACTCGTTTGTTTTTCAACCTCGGCTGGGACAGGGCATGGGGGCGAACGGGCGCCGGGAAGGATGCCGTCGTCGAGCAGGATCGCTGATCGTCATTCTTTTCCGAATTCCGGTCTCACGGCGGCCGGCGCGATCTCCGCGGCGCGGATGTCGCCTGTCGTCGCGAGGCTCCCAGCGATATTCCTTGCGGATCGCGTAGGTGTCTTCTTCGATGTCGAGCGGAATGACGGGCCGATCTTCGTGGATCGTGGCCATGATGCGGTTCAACATCTCGCTGCGGCGCGTGACGGCGAGCTCGACCGCGCACGTTTCGATCGCCTCGTCGAGCTCCCGGTTCGAGTAGTTTCCAGCGTTCCCCTGTCCGTAATGGCCCCGGGCATCGGGCGAGTGAATGATGTCGTCGAAGACCTCGCTCGCGTCGCCGGTCTCGCACCCGTAGCGGTCCAGGAAAAGCGAGACGCCGTTATTCATGAGGAGCTTTCGAAATTCCGCGTCGGGAAGGACCCGGACCGTGACCAGGACTCCGACTTCCCGAGCATTCGAGAAACGATGCCGGCGGTCTCGGCCATGATGTCGCGACAGTGGAGCGTGACCCGAAATCCCCCGGCAGGCCCGCCTCGGCGAGAAGGCGCCGCGCCTCTTGCGGCCGGTGGGGCGCTGGCGCCGAGTGGGATCGAACCCGAAGATGAACGGCGGCACGAGCTGAGACGCCGGATGGGTATCCGTCGAGAGGCCGGCGGCCAGGCGGTCGCGGTCGATCGCGAGATCGATCGCCTCCCGGACGCGCTTTTGCCGGAACGGATTCGGCCGACCGGGCAAAAGGGGGTGACGTCGCGGCCGACGTCGAATCCAAGGTACTTGACGAAGAGGCTGCTTCGACGCTTGAGCGAGACGGAGCCGTCCGCAGGCAGCGCTCTCTCGATTTTCCGCGAGCTGCACTGGACGAGCTGGCTCGTTCCGGAGGCGAGGTCCGCGATCGAATCGTTCACCGTACGCGCCAACCGAAACGTCACGCGGCCGAGGGGAGGCTTCCCACCCCAATAGTCCTCGAACGCGCTCATCCGGATCATCGAGCCCTTCACCCAGCGCTCGAGCCGGTAGGGGCCCGTGCCGTCCTCCCGTTCCCGCAGCGATTCGGGCGAAGATCCCTCGGGGACGACGTAGAGATACTGGAGCTTGCTCCAGGAGAAGGATCACCGGCTCGCGCGTCCGGATGGCGCACCGTGGACGGGTCGAGCTCCTTGATGTCCGAGATGTCGAGGGCGTAAATCGAAAGCTCAGCGCGGGATCGCTCCGGAGGCGGTTGAAGGAGTGAGCACCACGTCGGCGGTCCCGAAGCGGCCGTCCCGAGTGAAAACGTGCGGAACGCCGAAGGTGAAAGACCCAGGTCAACGGGTCAGGGGTTCTCCCAGCGCGCCGCGAGGCACGGCTTCAGACGCATGGACGGATCGGTGGTAACGAGCGACTCGTAGAAATTCGCCGCGATCGCGAGGCTGCCCGCCCAGGAGCGGGAATGGGGATCCAGCGTATCGATCTGGTAGGGCACCGAGATCGTGATCGAGTTTGGAGTCCGAACCGCTGGCCGCTCGCATCCGGTGGAGTCGACGTGATCGCACACGCGACGATGCAGACGCCCGAGAACACTCGCCTGGGTCCCATGGATCGCGTCTATTCTAGAACGCCGCCACCCGATCGGGGGCAAAGCGCGCTGCGCGAACCGCATTGAGGAACGGAATTCGCGCGGCAGTGTCTTCCCCTCACAGGAAATCCGGGCGAGACGATCCGGTCGGGAGGGACGAAACCGCGGAATGGACGACCGGTCAGACGGCGGTCTTGGCCATCTCTCGAGCCGACGGCGAGCAACCGGTCGACCTCATTTTCGCTGTTGTAAATCATGGTGCTCGTCCGGACGCCCCAGGTCTTCCGAGATCTGGCCCCGGGCCGCAGCCGCGCCTTTTCCCAGAAGAGGTCCTGCATCTTCGCCGGCGACATGCCGGCGAGCTTCCAGGTGGTGATGCCCGCGCACATCTTCGGGTGCACGGACGACGCGATCGTGGCCCCCGGAATCTCCCGGAGCCCGGCGCGCAGCCGGTCGCCGAGCTCGCGGATCCGGCCGAACCATCGATCGGCGCCCACGCGGTCGAAGAAGTCGATCGCAGCGGAAAGGCCAAGAAGGAGCGAGAGGTTGCCCGTCCCGCGCTGCTGCAGGCGCAGACCCGGATCCTTCTCGTTTGCCCATTCCGAGCCTCGCGAGCGTCGTCCAGATCCGCGGCGCGAACTCCCGGCGAACGTAGAGAAATCCGTTGCCCGCGGGCGCGAGGAGCCACTTGTGCGGGCTCGAGAAATAGGCGTCGCATCCGATGTCGTGGAGGTCGACGGGAATCTGACCGGCGGCTTGCGCGCCGTCGATCACCGTCAAGATCCCTCGCTCGCGGGCGAGCGCGCAGATCTCCCGGACCGGGTGGATCGTGCCGAGCGCGGACGTGACGTGCGGCCACGCGATCACGCGCGTGCGCGGCGTGATGCCCGCGCGGACGATCTGGACCCGATCTCTTCGGGCGAGCGCGCCGGAACCGGGATCTTCAGCGTCTTCCAGACGATTCCCTGGCGCTTCGAGCGCTGTTCCCAGCCGCATCGGCCGCCGGGATGCTCCTGGTCCGTCTGCAGGATCTCGTCGCCGGAGGCAAAGGTCGAGGCCGAGGGCCACGAAATTCATCCCCATGGTGGCGTTCTGCGTGAGGGGGCGATCTCCTCGGGAGCGGCGTGGACGACGTGCGCAAGCTTTTCCCGGATCGGCATTTCCGCGGAATAGCCGGTGAACCAGTTCAGGCCGTCCGGCTTGTAGTCCCACTCGGCGACCGTCGCTGCGAGATTCCGGAGGCTCTCCGCGACCGCCTCGACGACCGCGCGCGGCGGCGCGCCCATCGTCGCCGTGTTGAAGAACGGGCCTCGTCGTCGCGGAGCAGGAACTGTCCGCGCAGCTTCTCCCAGTAGCGGGCGTCCCCTCTCGGAGGGCCACGGCGTTTCCGCCCCTCGCGGTTTCTTCGCACCGAGAGCGGCGGGAAGAGCGATCATTCCGGTGAGGCTCCCGAGAAGTCGTCGGCGGTCGAGCATTTTTCCTCCGAACGTTTCCGCCATTCTAGGACGGGGCGACCGCGGCGCACACGGGGTGGGGCCCGCGGGTGTAGCCTTCCCGCAGGGAAACGAGGAAATCATGAGGCGCATCCTCGGCATACGCGCTGCTTGCCGCCCTCGCCGGCCGGGATCAGGTCGAGCCCGGAAGTGACCGCGACGGATTCCGCTTCCGAGGCCGACGGGAACTTGCCGCGTCACGCTGGTCCGGACAGCGCCTCGGACGGTCTCCAGCGATTCCGGCTTCGAGGTCGAAGAGGCGTTTCCGTACAATCTCTTCTACCGCGAGGGGAGCCGCGTCCTGCGGTTCTCCGCCGAAATGAGGCAGGCGGTACACTTTCCTCGATTCAGTGGAGGAAACCAGCATGCGAATCCGGATCTCCCTTTTTCTTCGGGGACCTGTCTGCTCGCGTCGTCACTTTTTGCGGGTTTTGGCTCGACCGAGACGTTCCTACCCGCCGCCGGTCGGCGTTTCAGGCCGGAGGAGGCCCAGTTCTACACGACGATCTGGGCGACGAACCTGACGACGGTCGCCCAGACGCTCGTTGCGCTTCCTGAAGCAGGGCCAGGCGAATCCCGTCCCCGCTTCCCTTCGTCGACACCCTGCAACCCGGCGAGACGAAGGTCTGAGAACGTCGTCGAGACGAAGCTCGACTGACGTCCGCGATCGGCGCGGCGCGTATCACTTCGACCGGCGAGATCTTCGTCTCCGAGCGGATCTTCAACCAGGCGCCGGGGCGGACCTCCGGGGATACCGAAGGCCTGTTTTTCGCTGGTGTGCCGAAGAGCTCCGATTTCGGCCGGCCAGTCGGCCTCGATCCAGGGATCAATCAGGAGGCTCCGAGAATTTCCGGTACAACTTCGCCCTCGTCGAGACGGGAGGGGCTCGCCGACCGTCAACGTGCAGGTCTTCGACGGCGCCGGAGTGTTGCTGGGTCAGAAGTCGTATCCGCTGCAGCCCTACGAACAGCTCCAACCGGGAGTGGCGGAAGTAAGTGCCCGGCATCCACACGACCAACGCGCGGATCACCGCGACGGTCACGGGAGGAACGGGATCGGTCCTGCTCGCCGGAGCGCAGCTCGCCAACACGAGCCAGGACTCTTCCGGATTCGAGATGAGCTGGGACTCTCTCCGGAAGCGGCGGCGGTGCGCCGCCGGCGTGACGAGCCTGAACGGGTTGACCGGTGCGCTCACGCTCAAGCCGGGAAACGGGATCTCGATCACGCCCTCCGGCTCGCCGATCGACATCGCCCTTTACGGGCGGAGGCGGATCGGGACTTACATCCGTCACGCACGATGCGAGTCTCGCCGGCGCGGGAACGGGCGCCTCACCCCTCTCGATCGCCAACGGCCAGGTGGTGCGGTCCGTCAACGGCCTGCGCGACAACCTGACTCTCGCAGCGGAGTCGAACGTCACGATCACGCCATCCGGGGCGACCCTGACGATCGCGAGCTCGGGCGGCGGCTGACGTTGCCGTTCTCCGGATCGACGACGACCAACATGTCTTCCGCTTTCATGATCACTGATGGCGGGTCGGGCGACGCGATTTTCGCTCCATCTTCTCGGGAACGGCATCCGGCTTGATTCGGCGGCACGCCAGGCGGCAGTGGTGTGTCGGGGAGAGCGCATACGTCCTTCGGTGTCAGGGAACGAGCTACTTCGCCAGGGGGCGCCGGGTCTGGGAAACGATCCAGAGATGGACGCCGAGGTGTCCGGTGGCACACTCCGGATCATCGGGTTACACGCTTACCTCTCCAACCGGCTGTGGGGAGTCGTCGACGGGAGTCGTGGCGTCATCGGAACGAGCAACAGCCAGGTCGGTGGTATGGCCACTGAACAGCAGCATCGGCATTCAGGGAGGCAGCGCGCAGCAACGATGGAGTCTACGGCGTCGAGCACCTCCGCCAACGGAGTCCAGGGCAACGTCAATAACGCGAGCGCCGGTGTCGCGGGCGTCAATCACGGCGCCGGTCCCGGCATCTACGGCGAGAACCAGAGCGGCGGTTACGCCGGTGATTTCTGGCGACGTGATCGTCGGCGGCAGCATCACGTACTCGGGCAGTCTGATCCACTCGTCCGACGCCCGATTCAAGAGGATATAGCTCCAATCCGGGACGCTCGATGGATCCTCCGGCTCCGCGGCGTCACCTTCGACTGGCGGCGCGACGAGTTCCCGGAGCGGCGTTTTCGAACCGGCCGGGACGTCGGCTTCATCGCCCAGGAAGTCGGGGAAGTCCATCCGAACTCGTCGTGACCGATCGCGACGGTTACAAGAGCGTCGATTATGCGGCGGTGACTCCGATCCTCGTCGAGGCGATCAAGGCCCAGCAGCGCAAGATCGACAGCCAACAGCGCGAGATCGATGAGGCTCACCGAGCGATCTTCGCCCGACTCAGAAGCGGCAAAAGCGACGGCCGTGGCGCCCACGCGCACCAAGAGTTTTGGCACTGCCTGCACTGGATGATCCACGCCGCCGTCAATGCCCTCGCTTCGAAAAAAGTAATGCCCGCGAAGATTTCTTCCTGGGCATTAGTCATCGATTAATTCCTCGGCGGCGTCCTGCTCTCCCCACACAGTTTACCGTCGCAGAAACCATCGGGGCTGAAGCGGCTTAACTGTGCCGTGTTCGGAATGGGAACGGGTGGAACCCCTTCAAGCTAGAAACCACACGAGAAAACGATCGGGTCGGTCGCATTTTCACAAGAATCGGGCGCACGCATAGCATCCTCCGGTTTCCACTCTCCCGCGGGAGAAGAGGTGGCTCGCCAGCGTGCCGGGTGAGGGAACGCGAGCAAAATCAAGATCTCAAACCAACGCGGCTTGTAAGGAATTTTTATGCGTCAAGCCGCACGGCCGATTAGTACTGGTCAGCTTCACGCCTTGACAGCGCTTCCACACCCAGCCTATCAACGTGGTCGTCTCCCACGGGCCTTCAGGGGATTGCTCCCGGGAAATCTCATCTTGAGGAAGGCTTCCCGCTTATATGCTTTCAGCGGTTATCCTTTCGAACATCGCTACCCGGCCATGCCGCTGGCGCTGACAACCGGTGCACAAGAGGTTCGTCCGTCCCGGTCCTCTCGTACTAAGGACGGATCCTCGCAAATTTCCTGCGCCCACACGAGATAGGGACCGAACTGTCTCACGACGTTCTAAACCCAGCTCACGTACCGCTTTAACCGGCGAACAGCCGGACCCGCTGGGACCTGCTTCAGCCCCAGGATGCGATGAGCCGACATCGAGGTGCCAAACCTTGCCGTCGATGTGAACTCTTGGGCAAGATCAGCCTGTTATCCCCGGCGTACCTTTTATCCGTTGAGCGATGGCCCTTCCATGCAGAACCACCGGATCACTAAGCCCTACTTTCGTACCTGCTCGACTTGTCGGTCTCGCAGTCAAGCTCCCTTCTGCCTTTGCACTCTACGGCTGGTTTCCAATCAGCCTGAGGGAACCTTTGGGCGCCTCCGTTACAGTTTAGGAGGCGACCGCCCCAGTCAAACTACCCGCCAGGCATGGTCCCGGACCCGGATTACGGGTCTCGGTTAGAACTCCGGTGCCGTCAGGGTGGTATCTCACCGTCCACTCCCCCGAGGCCGAAACCCCAGCTTCAAAGCGTCCCACCTATCCTGCGCAGACAACACCAAAATTCAATGCCTGGGTATAGTAAAGGTGCACAGGGTCTTTCCGTCTACGTGCGGGTAACCGGCATCTTCACCGGTACTACAGATTCGCCGAGCGCGTTGCGGAGACAGTGCCCAAATCGTTACGCCATTCGTGCAGGTCGGAACTTACCCGACAAGGAATTTCGCTTGTGGTCTTACCCACTCTTTGGAGCGAGCGGAACATCATACGTTCGACTGTTCCCTGGACGTCGACGCATGCAGACTCGGACCATATCTTTACCCGGTGTCCCGGGCGTTCGGCATATGGTCTCTGAGGATTCCTGATCAATTCCGTTCTGGGTTCTGGCATTCATTCGAGCCGCAAGTTCGAGGATTTGCATCAATCCTTCCGAAGTTTCGTGAATTCCATCCTTCATCAACCGGACAGCCTCGGCGCAAGACGCTCGAAGTCGAGCCGCTTTGCCGTCTGCAAGGTGATTTTCGAAAGACGGAAATGATCACGTGAGGCAGATCCGCGCGACGACGCCACTGACGCAGTGATGTTCTCCCGACAGATTGTCGTGACGGCGATCGGCGTCAACGCTTCCGACCCCGAAGAATGATCGCCAGGTTTCGAGAGCGTCGAGGCTCTTTTCCTTGCGGAACCGCTGACACTCGTCGGAACACCTGAATGCCGGTCTTGTAGCCTTTTCGGTTCAATCGGTCCGGTTGACCGATGATCCCGCAGTGAGAAGCACCCTTCTCCATCTACAAAACCAGTAACCCTAGCCCAGCTTGACCAGCCTTTCCTGCTGATTGCCTGCACTCAGTCGCATTTTCACGCCCGTAGTCCGATGACTGCGCGACGTAGCTCGAGATACTCAGGGTTTCCAGCATATGGCCGAATGCATCCCGTGATGTTTGCCACCACGGAGGGCAGCGAGAGCTACCTTAGGACCGTTTATCCATGTTACCCTACAGCGCAGCTTGCTGGCGGCCAGAGCGTTCCGCCTGGCTCTGCATGTCGCCATGCGAGATCGGACTTTACTCATCCCGTCGTCTGACGGGTCTGGCGTACGAGTTCTCTGAGGATTCTCGGAGGGTTCCGGAGCCTTTCCTGCTGATTGCCTGCACCTCGCGCATTGTCACCATTTCTGGTAGCGGAGGATTCTCAGGGTTTCCAGCATATAGCCAGATTTTTTAACGTAACTACAACGGTCAGCTTTATAGTTACGGCCGCCGTTTACTGGGGCTTCGGTTCGTAGCTTTGCCTTGCGGCTGACCACTCCCCTTAACCTTCCAGCACCGGGCAGGCGTCAGACCCTATACGTCGTTTTGCGACTTTGCAGAGTCCTGTGTTTTTAGTAAACAGTCGCTTGGGCCATTTCACTGCGACCCCGGAACGCCTCAGGGGTAAAGCCCTTACGACTCCATGAGGCACACCTTCTCCCGAAGTTACGGTGTTAATTTGCCGAGTTCCTTCGACAACGCTTCACTCGAGCGCCTTAGGATTTTCTCCTCATCTACCTGTGTCGGTTTGCGGTACGGTCGCCCATCGAGTCTCCTTAGAGGATTTTCTCGGCAGCGTGGCATCGGCGAGTTTGCGACCTTGCGGTCTCGCATCGCTTCTCGGCGTTGAATGAAGGAACGGATTTGCCTATCCCTTCCGCCTACGAGCTTGGCCCGGGACATCCAGCACCCGGTACGCCTAGCCTCCTGCGTCCCCCTTCGGTGATAACGACTCAATCGAGCGGTTCCGGAATATTGACCGGATTTCCATCGGCTACGCCTTTCGGCCTCGCCTTAGGGACCGACTCACCCTGAGCGGATTAACCTTGCTCAGGAATCCTTAGATTTATCGGCGAGCAGAGCTCTCATCTGCTTTTATCGCTACTTGTGCCGGCAGGGTCTCTTCCGAGCGGTCCAGTCAGTCCTCGCGGTCCGACCTTCACTCCCCTCGGAATGCTCTCCTACCACGCGGACCAGGCCGAAGACCTCTCCGCATCCGCTGCTTCGGTACGTAGCTTGAGCCCCGTTGAATTGTCGGCACGGAGCCGCTTGACCAGTGAGCTGTTACGCTTTCTTTAAAGGATGGCTGCTTCTAAGCCAACCTCCTGGCTGTCTGAGCGTCTCCACTTCCTTTTCCACTTAGCTGACGATTTGGGGACCTTAGCGGGCGGTCTGGGTTCTTTCCTTTCGACAATGAAGCTTATCCCCCACTGTCTGACTCCCGCGCTGCGATCAACGGCATTCGGAGTTTGATTGGATTTGGTAACCTGGGAAGGCCCCGAGTCCATTCAGCGCTCTACCACCGTTGTCGATCACGCAAGGCTAGCCCTAAAGCTATTTCGGAGAGAACGAGCTATAACGGAATTTGATTAGCCTTTCACCCCTACCCACAGCTCATCCGAGTTGTTTTCAACCAACACCAGTTCGGGCCTCCACTGCGTGTTACCGCAGCTTCACCCTGGCCATGGGTAGATCATCCCGCTTCGCGTGTAATCCCAGCGACTGAGATCGCCCTATTCAGACTCGCTTTCGCTACGGCTCTGCACGTTCGCTTCGCCTCGCCGCTGAAATTAACTAGCCGGCTCATTATGCAAAAGGCACGCGGTTCCACCGTCGGCGCCTTGCGGCGTCAACATGGTGGTTCCACTGCTTGTAGATGGACGGGTTCAGGTACTATTTCACTCCCCTCACAGGGGTTCTTTTCACCTTTCCCTCACGGTACTGGTTCACTATCGGTCGCAGAGTAATGTTTAGCCTTGGGTGATGGTCCACCCGGATTCCCACAAGGTTTCTCGTGCCCCGTGGTACTCGGGAACGGAGACAGGAAGGAACCGAACCTTTCGCCTACGGGGCTGTCACCCTCTTTGGCGGCACTTTCCAGAGCCTTCGGCTAGGTTGGTTCTTGATAACTTCCCGGCTTGCGCCGTGCTCCGCCCCACAACCCCCGAGAACCGAAGCCCTCGAGGTTTGGGCTGTTCCGCGTTCGCTCGCCGCTACTGACGGAATCGCTGATTTGCTTTCCTTTTCCTCCGGGTACTGAGATGGTTCACTTCCCGGGTTTGCTTCTCCCTGCCTATGAATTCAGCGAGGGATCTTCTGGAACTGACTCGGAAGGGGTTGCCCCATTCGGAAATCCCCGGATCGAAGCCTGTTTGCGGCTCCCCGAGGCTTATCGCAGCTTGCCACGTCCTTCATCGCTTCTCTGCGCCAAGGCATCCACCGTCCACCCTTAGTAGCTTGACCATAAAATACCTAAGACGCGAATCGTCTCTATCTATTTACCCGACTTCTCTTGTCAAAGACCGTGATCACCGCGGATCAAAAGGTGCCTCGGATCCTGGAGACCGTTTCATCCGCTGCGACTGTCCGACTCGTCGCTGCGAGCTGGGGCGAGGATCATGTCGGAGCACCTTCGCCCGCTCTGCAGGCACCTCGACATCCGATCCGTTGATGGTGGAGCTGAGCGGAATCGAACCGCCGACCTACGGCTTGCAAAGCCGCCGCTCTCCCAGCTGAGCTACAGCCCACGTGAGGTGCGACCCATGTAAGTGGTGGGCCTAGGTAGATTCGAACTACCGACCTCACGCTTATCAGGCGTGTGCTCTAAACCAACTGAGCTATAGGCCCAGAGCGCGGGACGATCGCCTTCATCGGTGAATTCAAAGACCAGCGTCCGGGGCGCTGTGGCCCGAGGACCGATACCTTCAAAACTGAGTAGAGGATGCCAAACGTATCGACCTCGAGTGTCTGCCGACACTTCGTGAGAGCGAAGGAGCCGCGGAAGAACTCTAGAAAGGAGGTGATCCAGCCACAGGTTCTCCTACAGCTACCTTGTTACGACTTCACCCCAATCACCGACCATACCTTAGGCGGCTTCCTCCCTTGCGGGTTAGACACACCGACTTCTGGTACAGCCGACTTTCGTGATGTGACGGGCGGTGTGTACAAGGCCCGGGAACGTATTCACCGCGGCGTGCTGATCCGCGATTACTAGCGATTCCAGCTTCATGCGGGTCGAGTTGCAGACCTGCAATCCGAACTGAGACCGGCTTTTTCCGATTTGCTCCAGCTTGCGCTCTTGCGACGGTTTGTACCGGCCATTGTAGCACGTGTGTAGCCCTGGACATAAAGGCCATGAGGACTTGACGTCATCCCCACCTTCCTCCGGTTTATCACCGGCAGTCCCACCAGAGTGCCCGGCCGTAACCGTTGGCAACTAGCAGCAAGGGTTGCGCTCGTTGCGGGACTTAACCCAACATCTCACGACACGAGCTGACGACAGCCATGCAGCACCTATACCAGCCGTCCCTTGCGGGAAGAGGAGATTTCGCCCCTGATGCGACTGATCTTCAAACCCAGGTAAGGTTCTTCGCGTTGCTTCGAATTGAACCACATGCTCCACCGCTTGTGCGGGCCCCCGTCAATTCCTTTGAGTTTCAGCCTTGCGACCGTACTCCCCAGGCGGGGCGCTTAATGCGTTAGCTTCGGCACCGCAGGGGTCGATACCCGCGACACCAAGCGCCCATCGTTTACGGCGTGGACTACCGGGGTATCTAATCCCGTTTGCTACCCACGCTTTCGCGCCTCAGCGTCAGTACCGGTCCAGGGGCCGCCTTCGCCACCGGTGTTCCTCCCAATATCTACGCATTTCACCGCTACACTGGGAATTCCACCCCCTCTCCCGGACTCAAGCCTTGCAGTTTCTTCCGCACGTCCTCAGTTAAGCCGAGGGATTTCACGGAAGACACGCATGAGCCGCCTACGCGCCCTTTACGCCCAATAATTCCGAATAACGCTTGCCCCCTCTGTATTACCGCGGCTGCTGGCACAGAGTTAGCCGGGGCTTCCTTTGCTGGTACAGTCAACGTCGCGGAGGTATTAGCCCCGACGCGATTTCTTCCCAGCCGACAGGAGTTTACAACCCGAGGGCCTTCATCCTCCACGCGGCGTTGCTGCGTCAGGCTTTCGCCCATTGCGCAAGATTCCCCACTGCTGCCTCCCGTAGGAGTCCGGACCGTGTCTCAGTTCCGGTGTGGCCGATCGCCCTCTCAGGCCGGTTACCGATCGAAGCCTTGGTGAGCCGTTACCTCGCCAACTAGCTAATCGGGCGCGGGCCCATCCGGTAAGCGCGAGATCTTGCGATCCCCGCTTTGATCGTCAGGACTCTCGTCCCGAAGATGTCATGCGGTATTAGCTCGAGTTTCCCGAGGTATTCCCCACTTCCGGGCAGGTTACCCACGTGTTACTCACCCGTCCGCCACTCGACTGGGGAGTTGCCCCCTCAGTCTCGTTCGACTTGCATGTGTTAAGCACGCCGCCAGCGTTCATTCTGAGCCAGGATCAAACTCTCCACTTAAAGTGTTCAAGGCCGGGGGCTAAAATCCCCGACCGAGATTCCGAGTAGATCCGTGCTTTTTTCAAAGAAAAAAACAGGAAAAAAAATGATTTCGTTGGCTGCTCTATATTCAGTTTTCAAAAGGAACCGATCGCCCGAAAGCGACTCTCGCCGTTCTCCCCGGCGAACTCCCGTTTAGAGACGGGCTAATGATCCTCACGAAATCCCCGGGCTCCGTGTGTCAATGAAAATCGTTGCCGAGAGCCTTGATTTCCCTCGCTGATTCTGGACCCGTGCCGGAAGCGAATCCCGCCGCGGATGCCCCCATCAGGCGGAGCGCCGCGGGCGCAAGCTTCGCCCCGAGATTCCATGTGATGAAAAGAGCCTGTCCCGTGAAGGGAAACGCATAATAGGTCCCGCCGCGACCGCTGTCAGGAACAATTCGAGGCTTTCGCCCGCCGTCGGAAACCGATCGGAGGCTCATTCCTGTCAATGCTTGACCGCATGATCCACGGACGGAGATTTTCCGGGATTCGGCGAAAACCGCGAAAACCGTGCGCGCGACCCCTCTCCGAGCGTCCGCCGGCCGACCGAAGCGATGCGGCTTTCTCGCCCGACTAGCGCCGGGAATCTTTCGAGCCCGGCGAGCGCGAGGTTCACCGCCTCCGGATATGCTTCGTGCTCCTTCCTCGAGGGTGCGCGCCGAGAGAGCTCTCCCTCCCGTGTCGCCGGGCAGGATCGGAACACGCCGCTGCAGCAGAATGGGACCCGAGTCGATGCCGACATCCACGTAGTGGACCGATGCGCATCCCCGACTCGCGCTCTGCCGATCCTGCGAGTGCGCGACGCTGGACGTGGAGCGGCCGGGATATTTGGGCGGGAGCGAAGGATGGATGTTGAGGAAGTATCCGTCCGGCGGTACGCCTCGACAGAGACTCCGGCGAGCGGATTCGCCGCATGTAGCCGGCCGACACAGATCAGGTCGGGGCGCGCGGCGTCGAGGACGCGGCGCACGCGAGCCTCGTGCGCCGAGCGCGTCATCCTCCTCGCAGATCGCGATCGCGCGGGCAGGCCCCGCCCCGCCGCGATCGCCAGGCCCGGAGCATCCGGATTGTCCGAGACGACGGCGACGATCCGGCGCCCGGGATTTTCCCGAGTCGACCGGCGTTCTGGCGAGCGCCGCCACGAAGTTCGAGCCGCGGCCCGGAAAGCTTATGATCGCGAGGCGGTGCACGCGGTGAATATACGCCGCTCCCGGCCGCGCCACGTTCCGGGAGACCGGCGGGCCGCCGTGCCGGGCCTCTCCGGCCGACCCTCCTCCTGTTGACACTCACATTCCTTGACAATCAAGATGTAAGCGATGGCCTCACTCGGGGACGGGAGGAGCTGACGACCAAAATACCGACGTCATCAGGGCACGCTCGATCTGCTGATCCTCGAAGACCGCTGAGCCTCGAGCCGCTGCACGGATTCGGCATCGCGCGGCGGATCGAACAGATCTCGCGCGGCGTCTTCAAGGTCAATCCCGGGTCGCTTCTCACCGCGCTCCAGCGGCTCGAGCGCGCCGGCTGGCTCGGCGCGGAATGGCGCCAAACAGAGCAACTCCCGGCGCGCGAAGTACTACGCCTTGACACGCGGGGAGCTGAGCAGCTCGAGGTCGAGGCCGCCGACTGGACGCGCCGGACCTCCGCCGTGGCGCCGCCTGCTCAAGGTCCAGGGCTGAGGCGATGGCGGTTCTGCGCCCGAGCTGACGCGCGGCTTTCGCGCCCACTCCTCCGGGATCCGCCGCGGACCGGGACGTGGAGGTCGAGGATCGATCCATTTTCTCGAGGAGGCGGCGGCGGCCGCACGCGGCGCGGGCTCTTCCCCGACGAGGCGCTCCGCGCCGCAGCTCGATCTCGGCGGCGTGACGCACGTCAGCGAGGATGCCGCAGGTCGGTTGGGAAATCGCGTCGAGACGATGATCGCCGACCTACGCCATGGCGCCCGCCGGCTCCGGGCCGATCCTGGGTTCACCTTCGTCGCCGTGGTCACGCTCGCGCTCGGCATCGGGCGAGCACAGCGATCTTCAGCGCCGTCCGCCTCGATTTCTCTTCGCGCCCCTTCCGTACCCACCTCCGCCCGCATCGAGACGATCTCCGGACGTTTCCGCGCCGGGCATGCCCGGTGGACGTGGGCGTTCGGCACCTTTCGCGAGCTCCTCGCCCGGAATCGATCGTTCGGAGTCGTGATGGCGGTCTTCAAGACCTGGCTGCCGATCTGGTGACGGGAGGCGCCGCGACTGAGCGCCCGTCGGCCAGGGCAGCGCGTGAGCTCCGGCTGCTTTCGCACGCTCGGCGTCGCTTCGCTCGATCCTGGGACGCGACTTCCAGGCCGCGGACGATCGGCCCGGCGCTCCGGCAACGTCGTCATCCTGGGCGACGCCGCTCTGGCGCCGACGCTTCGCCGGCGACCGGGCGGTTCTCGGCCGACCCCAGGTCCGGCTCGACGACGATTCCTGCTCCGCGTGATCGGCGTGATGCCCGTCGGGATTCGAAAACGTTCTCGCGCCGTCTGCCGGAGCTCTGGAGTCCCCTGCGGTACGCCGCGGTGTTCGGGGTATTCGGACAGCCGGGTGGTGGTCATCACCTGCATGGTCATGCGGCGGCGGCGGCCGAAAGCGTCGATTCGAGCCGGGCCGGACGGGATCTCGGGGAGATCGCGCGGACTCCCATCACGCAATTTCCCCGGTGCCGATGGGCGTCCCTGAGGGACGGCTCATCACGACGCCGCCCAGGCGGAAGTGACACGCGGCGATGCGGCCCGCGCCTCCTCGCCGATCCTCGGGGCGGTGTTACTCGTGCTCGTCATCGCCTGCGTCCGGCGTCACGAACCTCCTGCTCGCCCAGCGGGCACAAAGGCGAGGCGTGAGTTCGCGATGCGCGCGCGGCGCTCGGCGCCGGCCGGGGTCGGCTCGTTCGGCAGCTCCTCGCGGAAAGCCTGCTCCGCGGCGGCGATCGGCGGCGCGGTCGGCATGATCGTGGCGGAGCTCGGCACGTTCGCGCCTTCGCGGGCGTTGAGCTCTCCGCCCGGACTCCTGCGGGCGGGAGCGATCCGTCTGGATCGGCGCTGCCGTGTTCGTGTTCGGAGCGGCGATGACCGCCCTCATCGGCATGCTCAGCACGGCATCGTTCCCGCGTTCGGCGTCTCCCCGACGCCAGTTGCGAAGGACTGGCTTGAAGCAGAGCGCCGGGCGCATGAGTGGCCGGCCGCCTCCCGCACGCGCGCCTCCCTCGTCGTCGCCAAAAGGGAGGTCGCGCTCGCGCTCGTTCTTCCCTGGGTGAGCGCCGGCCTCACCTGATGCGAGGAGCATTCTGACGGGCGCTGTCGGTGGCGGTCGGGTTCGACTCCTCCCATCGTCGTCGATTTGCGGTCGCAGGTTCCGGGAGAGCGGTATCTCGGACGACGGCGCCCGCGCCTCGCCTCTTCGACGGGATGCTCGATGCCGTGCGGGGAAAGTTCCCGGCAGTCGGGGCCGCCGCCTTTCACCGGCAGCCAGCTCCCGCTGGGCACGGCGACCTCGACGCCTACGGCGTGCGTCCCGAAAGCGACCGGGACCCCGAAGACGTTCTGGCTCCGCGCTTCGTTGGCTATGGTCACACGGGGGTTATATCGAAGCCATGCGCATTTCCGCTCCGTCGGGGACGCCTCCCTCGATGCGCACGACGGGCCGGGGGCGCTGCTCGGTCCTCGTCAACGAATCACTTCGCCCCGGCGCGTGTTCGGCGGCCAGGGATCCCCTTGGGCGCAAGCCCGCCTCCGCTTCGGTCCCGACGACGGCCGGTGGTCCA
>ERZ1370068.9371-contig-8155_pt1 | contig 49108 bp, 68 predicted proteins | sample MGYA00561227_ERZ1370068 | MGnify/ENA primary metagenome ERZ1370068 (study PRJEB38410, sample SAMEA6850437) | metagenome | study: Metagenomic assessment of the ecological functions of the soil: analysis of the soil microbiota associated with the... | reverse complement strand
TTTGTGCTTCGTTCAGTTACGTGATAGCTAGATCTGGATCGTGCTCGGGTATGTCGGGATTTACGTCGCGCTGACGGTCGTGGAGCTTGCGCGTAGTCCTGATTTCACCTGGAACCAGGCGGCTCTGTTTTCGATCATTGAGAAATGGTCCAGCGACAGCACTGCTTTACCTTTTCCTCACGCGGCGCATCCGCTCGGTTGGACCTCTTGTGCTGGTTTTCGCGATCACAACGCTGCTCGGTGCTCAGCTTGCGATCTCGCTCGTTGGCGCTAGCGAAGAACGAATGCGCATGGCGGTGAAGATCTGGCGCCGGGCTCCGATTGGGTGGAAGCGGTGTTTTGGTGGCAACGCTACTGCTTGGTTTACTTTTGTTCGCACTAATTGGGTGGCTGGTGCTACGCTGGATCGGCGCGCTACTCGGCAAAAAGGTTCTCCGACGAATCGCTCACGGTAGATATCATCTTCGTGCTTTTCGGTATCATCGCATCAGTCGATCTCGTGTTTGAACATTGGATGTGGATCGCAACGGGATTGGTCGCCCTCATTGCTTACGCAAGGCGTAGCCACGAATCCGGATTTCGTGTGCTTCCAAGAACGACATCACCAAAACGTCTTCTGCTGCTCCGTGTGTTCGCCTTGGGAAAGCGCAGCGCTTCGCTCTTTGACGCAATGCGTAAGTCGTGGCTGCGTGGTGGCGCCATTGCTATGATTGCTGGCCCGGACCTGTTACCTCACGGCCATAGAGCCGAACTAATTTCTCGGGTTTCTCTCGAGGCAAGCTCGGGCGCACGTTTGTTGGCGATGAGATCGACCTCACCGGTCGCCGGCGGCAATGGATTCGCGACCCGACCCGGACGGACGATATCGCGTCGCGGAATTCTTCTGCCGGTGCCGACACTGGCAACCGACGATGGGGCCGTCTCGTTGCCGACAGCGACGCCGATGCTGATGGACCTGCGAAAGCTTCAGTGCGTCGAACCAGGGTTTGCGTGTATGAGTTGGGCCGCTTGCTTGAGACCATCGACCTACGTCGTGTCATTTCGTCACCGACAACGAACCACGGACCACGGCTTTCTTGAAGCGACGCTGGCAGCAACGGTGGTCACCTGGCTTGCCGCCGAGTACGCCCAACCGATCCGACTGCAGAGCCTGCCGCGCGGTTCTTCGACGTGCACGGCCCCGCAGCTGCGGAGGCGTTGCGCTGACTTCGGCGCCATCTCGCCTCGAGCTAGACTGAAACTAACGGTGCTTCACCGCCAGGGAGCTGGGGTCGAGGTTAGCTTCTGGCGCAAGGAAATCGAGAGAAGATCGCTAAAAGAAATGGCGGACATCTTCATCCTGCTCTCCTATTCGGCTGCACAGAGATAAGGAGTTCGTGCGCCGGCTGAGACCCCGAGGAACTGAAAAACGTCGCGATCGGGAAGAACCTCGGGTCGATTGGGAAGGGAAAGTTCCGCCCGGGGCATTAATGGGAGAAGAAGCGCCTTCCCCAGCCACCGGGCACGATGGCGACCACGAGTCCGAAGGTTACGGCCCCGAGAGTGTGACCATCCGGCGAATGCTCGCGATCTGCCGCACATCTTGGCCCGCGCCTTGCCGGATTATGCGCTCGGCGGACAAAGCGGTGACCCCGACGAAGCCAGGGCGCCCAGGAAGCTGACTTTCCTGCTAAGCCGCGCGCTAAAGCTCGCTCCGACAACGACGGAAGTTAAGAGGTTGCGCGACGAAGCGGCCAAATTACTCGGGCTAAAGACGAGGCTAAAGCGGAAACTGGTCATCTTTGTTTGCAGAGTGGGTCAGCGAGTGTCTTTACATTTACTCTCAACGCGCAAGAAGTTTGTATTCATTGTATGCGCCGAGCCGCGTTCTGTTTTTACTCGGTAGTCGGAATTCAGCTCCGGCGTGTATGTGCGGCGGGAGACCATTCGTGCGTTTTTGGAAGCTGCACGTCTTCGCCAGATGGACGTTATGCCTTTGCATGGGGGCGCCGAGAAATACAAAGATTGATTGGGCTGCGCTGAACCGGGGCGAAACGACGGCGCTGCAAATCCGGCCGATTTTTGCCGACGCGCGTGAGAAAATTGCACCTGGTGGATTTGAGAGGCCGGAAAGATCGCTCGCGACCGCTTCGCGGCGCACAGGCCTGACCGGTTGCCGGATGGGAGTCACGGCAATCACCCGTGATCTCAAATTAGCTTGGTCGCCGAATGGCGAGTTCATGACGCGATTTACTCGCTTAAGTGGCAATACACGGCTGGTTCCGGGCTTGAATCTGCGCCCGCGGGCATGGCGACGGTAGAGATCGGACCACGCCACTGGAAGAGCTGCGTGGCGGCGGCGTCTGCCGTCGACGACAGCGAGTCAGCGTTACAAACAGCGTGCGAGACTCACTTGCGGTCAGCTTCCGGTGAGTTGAAGGCGACGGAAAGCCAGGGCTTTCGAGGTCCGTGCCCTCCGGCGAAATCCCAAAGAGGCACCAGCGAAGACCTGACGCCTTCGAGGAAAAACTCGTCTTTACATTACAGCCGCCAGGCCGAAGGAAGACTGTCGCTGGAGAATTCGCGATATCGCATAAGCGCTGAAGCGCCTGCGGTTCTCGCGAACCGCGCCTTGCCGCGGCAGCGGAGCTTCAATCAACGTAAGCCGTGCCCGTCGCTTCGCATCCGGTGAGTATTCGACGCCATTTGTTAGCCAGCTTTCCGACCGGGAAGACCTCGTGTTGCACGATCTTCCACATCTCTGCGCCAGAGCGCGGGGCTGGGAGTTCATACCGGACATCGTCGCGCGGCAGCGATGCCTTAATCTCGCCGACTTTTCGCTTCGGTCCGACGTCGCCTACCATGCAGTCCACCGGTTGCCGTAGCAAAGTCACTCCGGGCAAAGCGGCCGCGGTGACGAGCTCCTTGGAGTTTTCCTGGATGATGACCGGGGGACAGCGACGCTAGGGGACGGTCTCCGAATCAACGTTATCGCTTCCGGGGTATCCTCCTGCTCCCGCGAGTCTTGTGGCGGTCGCTTAGGGACGGTGACCGCCGGGAAAAACCTTCAGTTGCCGGCTTTCCACGACGACAATGTCTTTCGCTCCCAGTCCCGTGATGTGAAACGGCTTCGCCATGCCGAATTCCCATTCCATCGTTGGCGGCAGTTCAGAACGAATCATCCCCGCCATATAAGCCGCGCGGGCGCCGCGGCTGCGACCGTTCGGCGCCATGTGGCATCAATGTCTGCATGTCGGCAGTAACCATGATTTTTCCACCCCTCTGGACCGTCTCCAGCGTCGGACCTCTCACGGCCTTCAATGGTGTCTATGATCATAAAAATCCAGGGTTCTACCAAACAGAGCAATCTTGGGTTGTCTACAAAGGTATTTTCAGCCAGAATGAGTGGTATGCAGACCAGACAATGCCCAGCACTGTGTTCCTGCAAAGCCTCATTCAAGGGGGTTCGTCTGACGCGACGGAGGAGGATTCGGAACAACCTATCATGATCAGGTCGCCCAACAAACAAAAGCTGGATTTTAAACAGCTACCTTCGCGGGGAGGCGATGAGAAGCATGGCGCAGGGCCACGGGAACAGACGGCTATTCCGGTGGCCGTGCTAAGGGCTTTCGCGGCGACGGCCAAGGCCGCGAAATTGATGGCGTCTTGAGCGGCTGCCACGGGCTCGGTGCGCCTTGACGGCCGAGACGGCAGGGTTTTCGCCTCCGACTCTCCAGTCTCATCAAAGCCAAACTTTCGGTCCTCCTCGGTTATCTTCCCTTTGAGCAGGTCGGCAGCCTATCGCGCGGCAGTCCCATCAGCGATCAGCTTGACACGGGCTTTGAGGTAGTTTTCCAAGTCTCGCGTGGCCCTGTATGGCAACTCTGTGGCGGCGGTAAGCTATATCCCAGCGGCGAGGCTTGTTGTATCCATAATCAGAGGCTGGAGGAGCTGGTGAGGAGTTCGGATTGCTGTAGATTAGCGGAGGTCACTTGTTAAGCGCCGCTGCGTTAAGACGGAACTGCGTTTTCGCCACCTGGATCTGTTGGACGTCCAGCGAGCGTGGCACGCAGATCCTGTTAGCGAGGACGTGCGCGGTGAGGCGTGGCGCTCGTTGCTAGCGCTGATAGCGCTCGGCTTCAGCTCGTCAAGAGACCAAGCGAATCTCAGTTCGTTCTTGGCATAGAGCCAGCGCGCATCTTCATCGCGCTAACAGTGCCCCTCGGCCTCGGCATAAAAATTTCTCCCGCTCACCGACTGACAACTGATCGTTATCTGCTTTGACGACGACGTCTCTGTTCGCACCGTTAGATCGTTGAGGCGGTCTGGTGCGTCGTAAGGTGCGATTTAGGAACGCTGCATCCGCCGAAGTAGGCCGGGAGGCGAGCGGGTTCGGACGTCGAGCGGCGACGAAGCCTCAGTATCGGCCTAACCAAAATTCCGCATTCCTCAGCTCGTGATCAGAGACCGAAACTCTTTTTTCCGCAGGACCATTGCGCCTTGGTATTATCGGCTTCAATGAACAATGGTCGCGCAACGCGGACTTCGGCGTTGACGGCACCTGAAAGCCGGGTGAAGCTGGCGCGTTCGAAGCTCATGGCATTGGCGAGATACCGAAGGTGGAGGGTTGAAGTTGAGGCCGTAATGGGTTGCGCCGTGCACGGGTTCACTGGCGCGGAAGCGCGAAATATGAAGAATGAGTGGGAGTAAGCGGGCCGTCCCATTGGAACCCCTAAGCACTCGCGGAGCCGCGACCGCCCGGCAAGAGTCGGCGATGACAGCGACGTGACTGGGCACCGAGGATTGGCTTTCCGATCGATGCCGACGGTGACCGCATCGGCTTCCATGTCGCGTCTGCCGGTCCCGCAAAGATCCTGAAGTGATCAGTCGAGTGCCAACGCCGACAATGATCGACGTCTTTATGGTGCTTCGTCTGAGTCGCCCGGACACGTTCCTCATTCCACCACTTTAGCCCGGTTTGCCAAGCCAGGTCTTTGACCTTGGCGGTTTTTCCAAATCCTTTCTGCAAGTCTGTCCGTTTCTTATCCGGGATTAGAACCGTGTTTCGGTCCTCGTCGGACTCCCAACTCAACGACAAGAGGGACGAGACACTAGGACTGGTTTTCTCAACGGCTTCACGAGGCGGGTCCCCACCTCAGCCATGTATCAGGTCACGACGACCGTCGCGGGAGAATTTCCACTCTCAGTTTCCGGTCGTCCTCATTCCATTCGTAAAAGACAGGCGGAGTATTCCAGCTGGGATCCTCGAACGAGACGGTGCGTGGAGGCGTCTCGCTTGGACTGAGATCGAAACGGTGGGAGGTAATTTCCCCCTCTCAACCCCAAAGCGGATCCGCGGAAAGCGCGAACTGAGCGAGGCGTGCGAGTCGCTAAACCTAACATTCCATTTAGAAGAGGGGACATTCCTTTGCGGCTACGTGCCCAGCGGACTGGTCGCAGTCCAAGCCCACGACTGGATGCGAAAGTCGGCCCATCAGCGACGGTTGGGAATTCTTGTTCATTCAGGAGTTATCACCCACCTGACTCTTCGTCCTTGTCTTCTTCAACCGCGGATGCAGGAGACTACTCGAGTTAGGCGATAGCTTGCGCACGTGTAACGACCGTGCGAGGAGTTTGCCCAGCCGAGGCGCCTCCCGGCGCCGGTGTTTCAGATTGAAACCGCAGGTATTTCCGCTCCTTCCCTCTCAGAACCGAGCGCAACAGCATCATCGTCGAGAATGTCCGCGTCAAAAGTCGGAGAGGAAGTAGCGGGATGTGTCATCCTTTTCGTCAGCGCCCGCTGTGTGAACGACCGGGTGGATCTCGACCAGTCGTCCCGGGGTGGGGCCTTCGCTTGGCAAATGTTCAGAGAAAGTTTTTCCGTTCTCGTCGTCTACCCCATGAAACCATTTTGGCGAAAGTGTGCCCGCTGTTTGGTTTCAGTGGGGACGAGGTTCGAGTCATATCCGCGTGCCAGATTTCGCCTGCAGGGGGCGATTCGACGTCGCATCCGGACGCGAGGGAATCATTCAGCCCGAACATGAATCAAACCAGAGAGGCACGTCCTGGATTCCCGCCTGGCTGGATGGCTGCGCACGGTTGCCCGCTCGCCGCATCATAGATGTGAATTGTCCTGAATCGTGACGCCGGATTTTCTGGCTTACCCGTTGTCGCGATTTTGCCGGATCGAAGGACACAGCCTTCTGTTACGCTTGCTGGAGGACCATGTCGCTTTATGCCTGTCTCCGAGACGGCGAACCAGCATCAGTGGGATATCGGGCTGGCCAGCGAGCGTTGCTGGATTATGCGAGACCAGGCCGGTCTCTGCGCCTCGACTGACCGCGTAGCTTTCCGTGGGGGCTGATCGGCTCTCCGTTGAAAGAAGTCTATGGCTTTCGGACTCAAGAGATAAGCCTCCTTTGCTCGACGGATATGACGCTCCCAAGGTCCTTAGAGCGCCGGAGGATGATCCTTTCACCGTCGGATGAGAAACGTGCATCTCCGCCAGAGTCAGTCAGATTAAGATTGGGGTTCTTGGAGTCCAAGCTAATGTTCCCCGACTCGGCCTCCCAGAGTTGGAGCGGCTGCGTTGGCGAAACGGTGGCAATGAGTTTCGCCTTGAGGATTCCCGCAAGCCTAGCGTCTGATCCCAGGCGACGGCAGCGTTTTCCGATATCGGGCTTTCGACCATCTGAGGAGTGGAGCGCGGGAGGCATCACCATGGCGGAGTTCGGCCCAGAGGCGAGCAGCCGCATCTGCGATTCTCGGCCAAGTTGCGCCGCTCTCTCGAAATGCAAGCCCAGCCCAGTCTGGAAGGCGCTTAGCCATTCTTCGGCCTGACCATCTGCAGAATTTATCGTCAGTTTGACTCTCAACATGGAGTCAGTTCGTGAGCTCAACCTTTGCTTCGTTTGCAAGTTTCTTTGCCTCATTGGCGCGGTATGCACTGGACAAACCATAAACTACCGCCGCGACCGCCAGGATGCCTAAGATACCGACAACGATAAGTTGCTTGCGCGCCGCTCGCTCCTTGCTCGCGCCTCGGCTTTCTGCCGCTCAGCCTTCGCCAGAGCCTCGCGGCTAATCCGGCTGTCGCGACTGGCCCTGATTACAGGAGCGAAGACGTCGTGCGTGATCTCCACGCGGCGGACGCGGGTGGCGGTCTTCATAGGCAGAGCGGAGAGTTCACCAGCTCATCTGAGAGCCGGCTGGGTCACTCCGGGACACGAGAGCGCGTCATCCAAGGCCGCAACTGTTGCGATAACGCCAGCTCGCCGTCAGCAATCGATCTTCAATGAAAGTTCGCACGCCGGGATCGAAGAGGCTTAAGCGTACCTGGAGGTAGAAGTCTTCGAATATTTTCTTCCGCCGCAGATCCAGAAGTTCACGCGGTAATCTTCGCGTCCGCACCTTTTGCTCGAGCCGACGCTCGTTGAGCTGCCTGCAACACCAAGCTCAACAGGGCTGGAGCTGCGGTGAGTTTCAGCCGTCGTCTGCATCCGCGGCGGCGCTCCGGCGACAAACCTCAATGATGCGATCCTCTACCCCGGCGCCATTAGCGGCGCGCCAAGGCCGATGACTTGCGCGGGCCTGCGGCATGCACCCATCGGGAGAAGGCGAAGCCGGTTCTGTCCGAGCGCGAAACTGCGAGCGAATACGATCAAGTTCCGCGAGATAGTCCTCGCGCATCGCCAGAAGAACTTTTAGCGGTCTGGGCTTAAAACTGAACTCTCGCGCCCGCTGAGGATCGTCTCGCAGCGCCGCCGGTGGGCGGTTTTCCACCAGATCGGCGAACTCGCGTGACGAAGGCTGCGCCCGTCGTTCGCGCGGCGGTCTCGCGGCCGAGAGTGGAAGCACTCCTCGAATTGATCGAAGACGCAGAAAGCGGCGTGACGAGGTCGTTGCGAGGACTCCAGAAATGATTGCTTTCCCGATGGAAGTACTCCCAAAGCGTTTCGCCGGGAAGCGGCGCTGGAGCTTCGACGCTGGCCGCATCGGCGGCTTTGGCGATGGCGGAGAGCACTTGCCTGGAGAGCGGAGCCGCGCCGTCCAGCGTAATCCAGCCGGATCGGGACCGGAAGGTAGTCTTCCGCCCGTAAGGCTGGGAAGAGCCCAGCTGGAAGGAGCGAAGTCTTGCCAAGACCCGGATACGCCATAGAGCAGCGTGAGCGTGTCGCGTCGCACGAGGCGGAGCAATTCGTCGATCTCCCTCGCCGCGTCCGGCGAAGAATTCGCGGTCACTTTCGGTGAAGGCGCAGCCCAATCCACGGGTGCTGCCGAGTCGGTGAAGCTGAGAGCTGTGCTCATTGCGCGCAGGCCTCAAGCTGCGACGTTCGCGGACGATATCCGTGAGCGTCTTAACGAACTCCGGTTGAGGCTCGCCGCGCCGGCGGCGCGAGCGTAATGGAACTCGCGAAAGCCGCTGAAAGTGACGGCACCTCTCCGCCGGTGTCATCGACGATGACTGGATGGATGAAGCGGGCAGTTGTTTTGTCCATGTCCCGAAGTCTTTCCAGCGCGCGATTCCATTCCCGGATAAAGACGCCTTCATCGCGCTTGTTGGTGTTTGCGGAGATCGCCGGAACAAAGATGTCGCAAGTGGCGATGTTCTGGTCGATCACCGGCCACCAGGGATCGCCGGACTCGAGGCGTCCCTTGTCAAACCAAACATCCAATCCCGCGCCCCCGAGGGTGCTCTGCAGCCGCTCGACCGCCGTCGCGATCCTGGCTGGCATGGCATAGCTGACGAAAACGGCGGGAGGCTTGCCCGCTGGCTTCGACTGCGGCAGCGTCCGCCGTCGCTTTCGCGGGCTTGTCGGGAAAGGCGTCCCATTTTTCCGCAAGCTGGTTCACGAACTCGATGGGATTCGCTACACTAAAGGACCTCGTCTGCGGACTGAAGTTCTCCAGAAAATCGTGCAGGTGGACGTTCACTCGTTACGGCTCCGTCGGCCACGAATTCGCGCGCGTCGTTACCGCTGTAGAGGCGGTCACGGCGAGCGAGGCGAACAAAGAACCGCGCCAACCAGTCGGGCTGAGCGTTACCGATCAGGAGCAGGCGCTTCGTGCACACTTCAGTCGAAGAAATTGGCAAGGCGCGCAGAGTTCGACTCTTCATGAAGTTTCCAGATGAATTCGAGCGTCTCTTCGTCAACGAGCGCGCAGTCATCCGGGAGCCCGGAGATCCTGCCAAAGAGATGAAAGACCACGCGGCGGGGCGAGCGGAGAATAATCGCGTGGGAGGTCTGTGGGAATGGAGTTTGGCGAGTAAGCGAAAACGTAATCCGCGGGTGAGCCAAGCGCATTTGCCAGAAGTGAATCGACGGTTGTGCTGACAAAATAGCCTAAGCGGCTCGATGGAGGCGAGTTTGCGGAACGGTTCCGGGACCGGAATCTGACCGTTCTCATCCCGCAGCTGGCTGATAATCTCATAGGCTTTCATTTGAACCTCATCGCGAGAGTTATGCCGGCTGGCATTGAGATATGCGGCTACGACCTGATCAATGCTCGCGGAGGCCTCGCACTCGATTTCGAGTTGGCTGGCAAGCTGCGCGGCGAGGTATTCGTAGAGCAGTTGCTCGCGACCGTTGACCCGAATGCGAAGCAGATCTCGTCCGACGATCGGGATTACCACCCCTTTGGCAATGGCCTGAAGAAGTTTAGTCCACTGTTTTGAGTCGTCACTCATCGTCCAAGTGATGCGTGTGCGTGCACCGACATATCCTCACCGCAGGCTACGAACTTCGACCCATGGGCTGCAAGCAAAAGTCAGCCAGCCTCACGGTGTACCTGCGCGACTCATCGACGAATATCGTATCTGCCTTGGGACAGATGCCCCGTTCAGGCGATGCCTCGGGCTGAAACGCATAGGTCCCTTGAGACTCTGGAACTTCACGCGATGCATTCCGAACTCTCGGCCTCACTGAGCGACACTTCGGGCGCGCCTGCCATCGTATCCATTTTCAGGGAGCCTCAGGTGATACTTGGTTTCCCCTTCCAGCCGCGATCAGTGCACGGCCAACGGGGAGTCCTTGTCCTGCCAGTACTCACTTTCACCCGTTTCCTAACGTCTACGCTGCTATCGGGCCCGCTGCTGATGAAGCCGTTGAGCGCCCGGTAGAATTGTGCAATTTCGTCCGTTTGCAGCTCCTGGAATTGGGCAGGCTCCATGTCCACCGTGATTCCGCGGCCCAATCGCGCGATCGCCGTGTCCCGCAGAGCGCCGAGAGTTGTTGGGATGTCCAATAGCCGCACCGAGGGCGAGTTCACGAGGGAATAGACCTCCACGCGGCGCCCGGGCGCCTTGATAAACTCGGAGCGGATCACATTCTTTTTAATAGATCGCGCACCCTTTCTCGTGTTGCCTGATCAAAATCGTTAGGGATAACACATTCGAGCATTAAGGTGGAAGCGTCGCGCCCGTCCCCCTGCTGTTGTTCATAGCCATCGCCAACGATGCCCGCGACGACTGGCTTGACGAGGTTTCTGAAGTAGCCGCGCGCCAAACCAAACGCAGAGGAAAAAGCGCTCAACGGCACTCCGAAATAATCGGTCAGCGGATTCTGATACGGGATCCCTTTGGCGTGGCGGGTGAGGATGTCCTCGATGGGACCGCTAAGCGCCGCGATCGCCGCCTTTTTCTCGCGCGGGATCACAAAAGCCCGATACGCAGCGCGATCAAATGGGACTTTATCCTTTTCGACGTCGGCATCATCGCCGATTTGACGGGGACGCAGGCGCGGCCCATGGCGTCCAGGACTGCCATTTCGTAGAGGACATTTGGATTGTTGCCGGTGAGATTTGCCACCACCAGTGGCGCCCTATCACGAGGCCTGAATCACTTGGTCCATGACATTGCCGATCTTAGGAAACGACGGTGTCGAGACGGTAAAACCGCCCGGCTCGATACTCTCTAGAATCGGCTTCACGACTTCGTCGGCGAGCCACACGAGATCGGGCATGAATTTAGGACCCATCGGGCCAATGACCAGACAAGGTTTCTTGTTCATAGATGACGAGCGTTGTCAGTTGTCTGCGGTCCGTTTTCAACGAGTTTCACTAAGCAACTAATGGTGAAAACTCTCGCGTCACAGCGGATTGCGGTTTTTCGTAAAGTGCAGATACCGGTTCGATTTCCCGAAGCGACATCGCGCGATGACTCGCACAGTCCAATGTCTTTAAAGCGAGTTCACGTTGCAATTCTGATAAAATCGTTAAACCGAACATCCGAGAATACCGTTTCCAATTCATTTCTGAATCGGCGCCGGTTACCTTGATCACTCTCGTAATTCTTCTCTTCAAAAAACAACTCGTGCCAATTGGTCAATCCTCGACACAATGCAGCTTTTTCAGTATGCTGGGCAACAGTAATGGTCATGGGATAAAAGGTCCCTTCGTAAAGATTCGCAAACTGAAGCTTGTGCAAATCAGGGTCTTCCGTTAGTTCCACGTATACCTTCCACATATCAAGAAAGTCATCGAACAGAAATAGGCGCTTTCCTTGCTGGGTAATGTTCCTTATGACAAAATCGTAGGTAGAACTGAACTTAACATTCCCCATCACAGGATATCCCGTCTCGATCGCATCGATGTATTGCCACCGGACGGAAAATCCATCGTGCAGACAACAAAGATTCCTGTATGCTACTGGGACTGCGCACTCTTTTCACGTTAAGGCCGATATCATTGAAGGCCGATGCGAACTCATAGTCAATGATCTCCGATGAGAGTGTCATGCCGACATCTGTGTTAAACATAAACCTCGATGAATCCTTGAGCACGCTGTAGCGCTCTTCTAATGCTCTTAGTTGATCTAGCTCCATGTCACACAAACTTTACCCTGCCCTCTGCTATCCGCGGCGTCGATAATCGCTTCATAGGTGCTGGCATAAGGGGAGGGTTTAGTCGAATAATATGCTTTTAAAGCAGCTTTCAATTCCGCAACTGACGCATATCCACGCTCGGACGGCTTTCGCCGATTGCGATCGCCAGCCTCACTGGAATTTTCCCTCGATCGGAAAGGTCATGCCACCCTGCAAATCGCAGGTTTGGAACCAAAGGGCCGCCTGCGGCGAAAGTTTGGCAAAGCCAACGACTGGGTTGGATAGCTGAGGAGCAAATTACTCCGGGTCCATTTCCCGTTGTCTTGTTTCATGCTCCCGATGGAAAGATCGAGTTTCGCTGGAAAATCCTCGTTCACCGGCGGTGGACCAGAGTGATGGACAATCTTCGCTTCAAAATAGGTTACGGCATTTCCATCTCTGTATTTCTTGCCAGCGGCCTCCGGGTTATTAGTCATCCATTTATTGGTAGTACGGCGCGCCGGAATAAGATTTTCCTGCTTTGTTGCTACCAAACAACTCCGCACTAAGGACATGGGTACGTTCCCAGTTATCGATATCGTCGGCGGGAATGTTGTATGCCCAACCGAGGATATTCTTTTGCGGCGTAGGACTAAACTTTGTCCCTTTTTTCCGTCAAAGGTTGCGCTAACACCTTTGTCGGTTTGCCAATGCCGTCTGTTTGATAGGTGACCTCTGTCGCAGGAAGATTTGCATCAGGCTGAACGCTTACGCCTAGTATGATCAGTTCGCTTGTAAGTTCTAGAAACGAAGATGTGAGTTGTTTCGAGGCGATTGCGTCATCCGGTTTTACATCAAGTATCTTTTTCGCATCCAGAATCCTTCTTGTGCAGGTCAGGGCATTTCCAAAGGCAGTTTTCTCCGCGGATGTTCCAGACGTCATGATCCTGCTGTGCAAAGGTCCGCTTGTTGCAAGTAGCTGAGGAACGTCGGTTTCGACACTATGAACCACTAGCCGGGCTTGCTGTTTTTCTCCTGTAAACAGAAGCATATGCTTTTCGCCACTTGTTGTAGTGAACGCCTTCTTGTTCTCCCACCAAGATATGATGTTTCCAACTGCACCCTTGGCCTTCCCCCAGAGGAGCCTTCGCCTTGTCTGCAATCCATTTCGCCACCTTAAGCAACACCGCATCCACCTTGCCTCTGATCTTTTGGATTGCGTCGCGGATCTTGTCGGTTATACCGCTCAGATGAAGTAGCTGGGCAAGGAAATTGATAACCAGGGAAAGACCGCGTGCCAGTCCACTTTCCATTGCATCGGCGGCCGCGCCAGTGTTACCCGCAGCTATTTCAGCAATCGAGCCAAGGAAGTTACCGATCATATCGATGATCTGTTTGGCTTTCTTGATGAAGAAAACAATCGTGTCGTAGATACCAATGACGGCTTTGATGATTCCTGCGCCCGGAACGAACAGACTTACCAGCCACTGAATGGCTTGCTCGATGATCTTTGTCTTAATGAAGTCTTTGACCGCTTCGATAAATGCATCCCGCATCTCACCGGCCATGTCCTTCAACTGCTCCCAGGCGGCCATTGGACCCTGCGTAATCAGCGTTTTGACCAGGGTAAATGTTTTCTCCAGTGTGGCCACTACCGGTTCGCCCATCACGTCGACCATGTGCTTGCGGATGTTTTGGTAGGAGATACCAATCATCTGAAGAGCTACCCCGATGATTCCCGGGAAGTCCCAGGTCTGCGGTAAGACGAGGCCTTCGAGCGATCCAGTTAACCACTCGAAGAGGGCGTCCTTCAGATGCTTGAGGAAGTTCTTGCCGAAATTCCTGAAACCGGTGAGAGCCGCGTTCATCAGGTTCTTCACAAACTGGATCGGCTTACGTGAAGATGGCCTTGAGAACGGCGACCCCTTTGTCGATGATTCCTTCAATCGTCGCCATGGAGACGCCAAACTTCTCCAGCGCCCAGGTGAAGAACTTCTTTGCCGCCCAAAGGAGTAGCTTGCCGAGTTTCGCCAATGCACCGGACATCGCGTCCTTCATCTTTTCGATCTTCTCGTCGATCGCTTTGATGGCCGCGGTTTGCTTGTCTTTGAGCTTGTTTTGTAACTCTTCTTCTCTCTTGTTAATGAACTGATCGAGGTCGTTCAACTTCGCGTTCATCTCCTGCGCCGCCTTCTGACCAATGCCTCGCAGGTCGGGGCCAAGCTTGCTCACGTAGGTTGCGATTTGCTCTTTCGCGCTGGCCAGTTCGTTCTTGCATTCCTGGATGACTCGTTTGTTGTCTGCGGTGATGTCTTCTACCAGTTTGTTGATACCGGTCACAAAGACAGCGCGGTTGCGATCGAAGATTGCCTTCACCCCCGGCAGCTCGTCCATTCCCAGCAGCCAGTCCTTGGCCTTTCTGGCCCAACCGAACCAACCCGAGTAACGGTCAGCCTTATAGGCGTCCAGATCGCGGTTTACATCGTCCTCAAATTGTTTGGTGGCCCTGGCATTGCCGTCATCGAAGCGCTTCATCGAGTCTTTCTCGAGATCGGCCAGTCGCTTCTTTTACTTTGTCCTGCGCGCTCTGGAAAATACCGTTGATCTTAGCCGCAACTTCATCGCGCTTCTTCTCGAGTGCGCTTTTAGCTCCTTTCTGTTTTTCCTTGGTAGCGTGCAGTCCGGTTTTACGCTTCGCTTCGAGCTGGCTCGCGCTCTTTCTTTTCTTCCTGCTTCAGACTCTGATCAACGGTTTCAGCAGCCTGCTGGGCGAACTTTTGAATGGCGCCCGGCTCGGTTTGAGCCGTTTTCTCCATTCCTTTCTTTTCCTTGTTCGCCTGGGCAAGGTCGCCGCTGTCGACCATGTCGATCTGCTCCTGAGTAACACCTTCTTCCTTGAGCTTGTTATCGGCGTCCTTGGTATAATTGGTTACGTCGGTATGCTCTTTCTGGAGCGGCGCGATGGTTCCCTGGCCCAGGTTCATCGCAGCTGTGGCCGGGGCCTTCTCCTCTGGCGGCAACGTTTCCGGGGTATGCTCAGGGGCGCAGGTGGCGGTGTCTGTTCCATCTCCTGGAAAGTTGAGACGACGGCGTTTTTGTCGCCCTGCACCACCGTCATGACATCCGCGCCCATGTGTTGGGCTTTCATGTCGCGCTTGAAGTTATCGACGTCCTCGATCTTCCGCGGGACGTTTTCCTGAAGCGACTCTTGCAGCTTCTGTTTTCCCGTGTTCTCGCTCACCACCGGCGCGGGGTAACTACTCACCGTGCTTACCTGCCCCGTGTTACTGATTGACTGTCCTTCGCTCGGCGGTATGACGACGGCCTTTTCAGTCTGCGTTAGCTTCTCAGGCGCGTCGTCGTGAGTTTGTTCGTTTTGCTTCAACTTACCCAAGGCGCCAAAGCCTTTAAGCAATGCAGGCGCGCCCTTAGCCGCCAGATATTGTGCCACCTTGCTCTTGCCAACTGCTTGCAATAGAGCCGTGGCGGCGCCGCGCTGCCTTTGCTCCAACCTGGCCTTTACCCCTGCACGTCGACCAGCTCTCGGTGCTGGTTTAGGCGCCCGCTTCTTCTCCTCTTTGCGCGCCAGTTTCTTTACGTCTGGGACAGGTTTAGGCGGCGGACCTTTGCCCAGCTTCTTTTCCGCGGCGGTTGCTTCGGCTTCGAGTTTCGTTACTTCCTCATCCGTCATGTCGGAGGCAACTGCACGAACTTTCCTTCCGCGAGTTACATACGCATGAGTAAGCCGCCCATCCGCACCGTGCGACGCCGAAGGGCTGTGCCTGTCCTGCAAGGTGTGGGTAAGTTCGTGCGCAATCAGCTCTTTGCCCTCATGGCTCTGGGGCTGGAACTTGTCTTTGGCAAAGTAGATATTGTTACCGACGGCGAAGGCATCGGCGTTTACCCTGACGGCTCAAGCTGGCCGCGTCGTTTCCCGGTGTGGATCCTTACATTACTAAAATCGGCGCCAAAACGTGGCTCCATGAAATGGCGCACGCTGGGCGGGAGAGGAGATCCAGTGCCGTTACTAGCTCGAACATCCGGCGCTGCTATTGGAAGCACCCTTAGATTGATTGACAATACCTGAGCCAGCAAAACGGCGAATGTAAGGAGATTCAAAGCCGTTAGTCCCTTTGTTCCCGATCAGCGGCGAGTGGCTGTGATCTTTCATTCGCATGATATCTCGCGCCGTCGTCTCCGCTTCCTTCTCCGCGGGATCGGTGGAAGAAGAAACGTGGAGCGAGGTTGGAATCTTTGTCGAGTTGCCACTAGCGGCCGCTTTGCGCTGCACAGGCTTTAGCGCGCGCTTCGCGATTTTCTTCAGGGCGTCGTCGATGAGCCGTTGAACGCCACTCGCTTCGGCTTTGAATGTGCTAATCTCTGCCTGGTCATACATCCTGTCGTCAAATTCAAACTGGGGAATTCCTTCAGCTTCGATTCAATCGCAGCCCAGACTTTGGAAGCATTTACCTCGATGCCCGCGTCCATCATCGCAACGATCGAATCGACGCTGGTCTGTTCAGACGATTGCCAATCGGCGCGGCGTTATCGAGGCGGCGTTGACAATAAAGCGTACCTCGCCAGCATAAGCATTTGCCATCGCGACAAGGTTTTGCGCTGGCACATCCGTCGCAGGGGGTGCGGTTGATATCGAGTGTAATTGGCACCGGCTGTCCTGCAGGCGTTTGCAGCTTGGAACGAGTCGCCCGAATCTTCGCAATCAACCCCGGCAAGAACTTTGTTTTTGAAGGCGCGTCTCGGCGTGGCCTTCCCCTTTCTTATTCGAGATCGACGGCCCGTAGCGCTTCCCATCAAATCGTATGACACCAAAATCGTGGTGCCGGCCTGGCATATGGTTTCATTCTGCCGCCAATGAATAGAAGTTTTGGCAGGTCGGGGGCCTTAAGCTTCGCAACCGACTCGGCCGCACTGGCGCTGACCAGGACATCGAGTCCGCCTTTAATCGTGACGAACTTGATGCTTTGAAGACCTTCCGGTTTGAACCGGTTGTAGATTGAATTGATGAGTGCTCTCCTCTTCACTGGCGTCCCCAATCTTCTTTCCTGATAGCTCCGCTCCAATTTTCGTCTTAACTGCTCGGCTGCGATCCGGATCTTCCTTTTGATCTCCAGGTTGTTTCTTTCCAAAGGCCTTCGCGAACAGCTTTTTCGCCATGGTCACAATCCAGTTCACGAGCCAATCGAGAGCTTTATCGATCGGGGCGCGGACTTTGTTGATCACGCCCATGACTTTGTCGGCCACCTTGCCCAGGCCGGCGAAGCCCGCGAGGAAGTTAATCGCCAGGGCTAGCAGGCCGGCCAGGGTGCTTTCGACCTTGCTCGCGGCCGCCCCAATCGCACCGGCGGCTATGGCGGTGATGGAGTTAACAAAGCCGGTAACAACTTGGATGATCTTCGAAATCTTGTTCCACAAAGACCATTACCGTGTCGTAGATGGATAGGATCGCGGAGATAAAGCCCGCACCGGGAATGAACATCGCGACGATCTTGGGCACGGCCTTTTTCACGACCATGTCGATGACAAAATCGGTGATCCCGCCAATGACCATGTCTTTCAGATTGGCCAGCTGATCTTTGATCTTGTCCCAGGCAGCAGCCGGACCTTTGGTCACGAGCGTGACCACAATGTCGAAGCCAGCTTCCATCGCTTTCACTGCCGGTTCGCCGACTGCTTTCACCAGTTTCTGGCGCACATTCGCCCAGCTAAGTCCCAGGACGGGAAGAACAAACTTGACGATTTCCTGAAGGGAGAATGCCGTCGGGATATAGACTCCCGGGAGCGAGCCGGTGAGCCAGTCAATCAGACCGGCCTTGAGATGTCCGCCAAAGTTAGCCGCAAAGTTTTGGAAACCGAGCTTGGCGGCTTTGACCAAATGCCAACGAAAGGCAAAGGATCCTTCAGGATACTCTTAAGCGCCGCGCCGGTTTTCTTGATGTAACCGAGCGCCCCGGGGCTGACGACGTCGAAGATGATCTCGAGTAGCTTCAAACTTTCTCAGCGCCCCAGCTAATGAAGCGGCCGGCGAAGTTCCCAAATACCCCGATAAGTTTGGCAAAGGCGCGCGGAACCAGGATAATGTCCACCAGCTCCAGCGACTTAAAAGCCTGCACAAAGAGCGAGGGAATTTCGCTGACAAATCCCATTAACTCACTGAGCGCGCTCTTGAACCAGGCGGAGATACGCGGCAGGGCATTGGCCTTCTTAATCTTGTCCCAGGTCTCCCCTTCCCCGATGAAGTTAAGGAACCCGCCAACCAAAGCTTCGGCGTCTTGCGGTGCCCGGGTCGCCGGTGATGGGGTCCTTGCCCATCACAATACGAGTAAGTCATAACCCCGGGTGTTTTGGCCAGACCGGCCAGGGGCCGGAGGATTGCATCCTTGATCAGCTGGACGATCCCGTCGCTTAAGCCCGATCGCAAAGGCCTCGACCTGATCGATCGGACCGGTAACGAGTTTCTTGGCGCGGTCCCACACGTCACCGGGACTGGCCAGATCAGTAACCTGAAAGTTACTGATGAATTGTTCGATCGCTTCGACAATGCTGCTACCGATGTTCTTAAGGGCGTCGAACTGTTGAAGTGCCCAGGTGCTGACTTTGTCGAATATGCCGTGGTTTTCCAGCGCTTCGGTGATCATGCTGCCGCCCGGGATCATCTCAATCGCACCGCGCAAAATATTTCCCGCGCTTCGATCGACCTCGGCGTTCGTGACCGGGTTATAGCCGATCACGACTGTAAGCATGGTAAAACCGGGAATGGCGGCGGCCTTGCGCCGCAAACCATTGGCGAGGATCAGGGAGACTCGGAGACTCGATCCGTTGCACCTGTGAACTGGAAGAGGAAGTAACTGTCACTTCAGGGCTGCGTTTGATCTCACCATGCTGCGACGCCGCGCCTTGCTGGATGGTATGGGTTAGCTCGTGTGCAATCAGTTCCCGACCTTCCTCCGTCTCGGGTTTGAACTTGTCTTTACCAAAAAAATGTGGCCCCCGACGGCAAAGGCCTGCGCGTTTACTTCTTTGTTTAGTTTCGCCGACTTATCGCCGGTGTGAACCTTGACCTTGCTGAAGTCCGCCCGGAACCGCGGTTCCATAAAACGGCGAACGCCCGGCGGGAGCGGCGAACCGGAAGCCATGCCGCGTCGAATTTCTGCATCGACGTTGGCTTTTACATTGGGCTGCCCTTCCTCCTGGCGGGAAATGCGCAGACTCTGGTCGGTGGTTTTTCGCGCCAGAACGCCGGCGCCGGCAAAGCGCGAAAGATAGGGCGATTCAAATCGATGCGCCGGATTTCTTTCCCCTCCCACCATTCCACGACCCGCCTGGCGATGGTGGATCGACTATCTCTCAGCGGATTCCCCGGGTAAGGAAAGTCGCAGGCTGCCTCTGCCCTTCGGTCGAAGCGGCGCGACCGAGACGGGGCGGCGCGGGAAGCGGCTGCCTGAATGGTCGCTGCCCGGGCGGAGGACTTATGGACAACCGTTTCCACGACTTATTCCCGTTAGGCCACCGATTACACCGTTCTTCCTTCCTTCTGGAGTTCGCGGCGAATGCCGGTTTCGATATCGTCCAGCAGAATGATATTGGCGTTGCGGCTGAGCGCTCGTAGCGAAGGTAACGAACCACATTCATAATCGTGCCGCCCGAGAGGTTGTATTTGTCGGCGACCGCATCGAGGTCCACAGACTTCTCCATGACCGCTTTTGGGGAAAAGGCATTCTGCCAGATGCGCAGGCGCTCCGCCGGTCTCGGCATTGGAAACTGAATCACAGAATGAAAACGCCGCAGAAAAGCCTCGTCGATGTTGGTCTTGATATTGGAGGTGAGAATAACCACCCCGTGAAACTCTTCGATCCGTTGCAACAGAAAGCTGATCTCTTGATTGGCGAAACGATCATGAGAATCCTGCACTTGAGTGCGCTTTCCAAACAACGCATCGGCTTCGTCGAAGAAGAGAATCCAGTTCTTGTGCTCAGCCATGTCGAAAATTCGGGCCAGATTTTTCCGTCTCGCCGATGTATTTGGAGGCAATCATGCTCGCCAGATCGATCTTGTGTAAACGTCGCAACCACAGTGTTGCCCGAGGAGACAGGCAGAAGAGAGTTTTACCCGTCCCGGGCGGTCCACAAAACAGGCTGGTAAAACCCGGTTGCAGCTTTCGCTCCATTTCCCAGTCTCTGAGCAGTCGGGTCCCGTGCAGGATCCAGTGCTTGACCTCATCCAACTGTTCAAGCGTTGCCTCTGGTAGGATAAGACAGTCCCAGGTGAGCTGAGTTTCGATCAGCCGGGCTGGAAACTCACTGTTAAAGTTCGGCTTGGAGGCCAGGCCGATCGTGGAGAATTGACGGTGTTCCCGCGAAATCGTCAGCGCACCGCTGAGTAATGATTCACCCGGATTCACTGATGAAAGGTGCAAGATGTTATGACGCGCGAAGAGATGGTCGCCATCAAAGAGGCGGGTTAGCTCAAAGCGCGCGGCCAAATCGTCACCGGCGACGATGAAAGCGGCCGTTTCCCCGGTCGGAATGAAGCCGCCGTGGGTAGCGCCATGCACGCCCCCGAATTCGGTAAATCCGCGCTCGGTTACTTCGTTCTTACTCCAAAGGACATCGAGTAACTGCGGCCGGATAAGTGGAATCAAGGCAAGCAGGACCACCAGCCGCTCAGCGAAGCTCCACTCATAATAACAAACAAACTGGGCATAAGGAGATGAGCTGCGAGTCAGATCGGGCGGCTCAATCTCCACCACGGATGAGACCGGCACTGATTTGCCGAAGTAGAGTTTGAGCCGGGCATCGAGGACTTCGGCAAACCAGTCCAGCTCGCGCTCGAGATCGCGCGCATTCTCTTCCAGGGCGCTTACCATTCGGTATAAAGCGGACGTTTCATCCATGGCAATTTGACCACGCTAATGCTCCACGGCAGGTGCTCGATGAGCATATCGAAGGCTGACGTTCGACCTGTAATCGCCAGCCGCTGTCGTCTTCGCGCAACAAAGCCATTCGTTGTAAAAACGAGCTGCGGAAAGCAGCAATGGAGGTGTCCCTTAGCGCTGACCAATGTTGGATCGCAGCGGCTAACAACGCATCCGCTTCCGATTTATCGTCATCTGCCAGCAAGTCCTTCCGAAACACACAGTGCGGCTGTGGCTCGATCTCCAGCAAGACCTTGATCAGTGCTATGTCGTGTTCATAGATCTCCTCCCGGCCGCTCGCGAGGTAGGAAAGCAGCGCAGCCGCCCGCAGTGATACTCAACCAGGAAAGCCATGATTCATCCTTGGCCTTAATGCCCGTGGCCTCAAAGAGTCGCGGCAGAAACGGATGGAGCAGAACCAAACCGGCATGGCTGACCATACGCGCAAAGTCCTCTGTCGCGGTTGGATGCGAACAAACCAGCTCTGCATCCAAATCAGGCTTGAACAACTCGCTTCGTCGGAGAAGTGACCGCCGACGATGGCGCATGAGGTAGCTTCTTTTGCCCACGCTTCATGTTCGCCCGTTCCAGGGCCGAGAAAGACCTTCCAGGAATCATATTGGGGCTGACCGGTCGAATAGATACCTTCAGTTCCTCGCGCAGGAGCACACGGGCCCTCGGCGGCAGGGATTCAACCAATTCTTGCAAGTGACGGTTTTCCGAAATGACAGAGCAAAGCCCATCGAATGCCGGCGTTTTCACGGAAGAGCTGACCGCCTCCGATAATACAGAATGCGGCTAACTCCAAGTAACGATAAGACGAGGAAGTTTTCTGACTTAGCTCCATCAGCAGCATGACCAGCTCGACCGCCGCTGGATTAGGAGAAACATTGTTCCTCGAGTAAGACCGGCAACCGATGAGCTTCCGCAGGCCCAATCAGCTGAAGCAAACGGAAAAAGCAGGGCATTGGTAATTGCTCGCTTCGCAAGGTCTGTTGCACCTCATCCCATTGCTCGCAGCAGGTCTGTTTCATTTCCTGAACGACCTTTGGCGTCTCATCAGCCGGTCTTACCGCCTCCCATGGGAGTGAGCCGGTTCGAAGATAGTGAAGTAAGATAGTCAGTCGGTTCTGTCGCTTGTCGGACCTAACCTCCGGCGTTCCCCGGTCCCGAGAGGACGAGCGGGTAATCGCGATGCTGCGCAATTTTTCGAGCAATTGTTGATGAATCAATTCCGAAAGCCGGCCGATTTGCGCGTCGGTAATTAGACCCAGGTCCAGCTCAATCCGAGCAAGATGGATCACTCTCCTCCTCGTCGAACTCTTGGTCGAACGCCTTTTCGAGCGCAGGCAACAGCAGCTCCTGCCATTCCGCTCGCAGGCGTTGCCGCAAACCAAAGGCAGCAGGCCTGGACGAGGCACGGACCTGCCACCGTTGCCTGCGAATTCTATGGATAAGAGCAGACATCGACTTTAGCCAAAAGTCGCTCCGATCTGACCAAGACGATTTTGCAACCCAACGTTGGTTGTCTTGGCAGTCGCGCCGGTAATCGCTGTCTTAGCGGTTGTGCGTGCTTCCGTGGTCGTGAGTTTGCTTGAACCAACAGCCAAAGCACTTAGCGCCACCTCCTGGTCGGCCGGACTAATTTCGCCTTCCTTTGCCGTGACCAACAGATTGGCGACATCGCTGGTTTTCTTAGCAAAATCCTGTTCTTTTGCCTGCACCTCTGCCTGCGCCGCTGCGCGATCACTGTCCGACGTGTCGGGAGAGGCAATTTGTTTATTGAGGATATCGAGTCTGCTCCTTCTGCGCATTGAATTCCGTTAGTTGGGCCGAGAGATAGGGATTTGTGACATCAATTCCCGTCGTAACTCCAGTAGACTTTATCGCTGAGCCACCGGCAAGAGTTCCAAAAAGCGAGAAGGTCTTATCAATAGATGCCAGTCTGGACGTTAATCTTCGAATCGACGACCTCGGTCTGAAATGTGTTTAACTTGGTCGCCACGAATTTGTCGAGCGTTGTCCCAAGTTTGATTCCGGTTTGTTAACACCGTGTTGCTCTTGACCGGCGGCACCGATAAGGTTGGCTCGGTCGGATCTTCTTCTCTTGCCGGCTCCGGCCAGTAGTAGGGCAGCATGAAATCAGCGATCACCTTGTTGTTTTCATCGTAGGCCAAAACAAAAGTCCCACCGCGCACCACGCCGGCAAAGTGTTCCAAGCCCGGATGGCCAGCCTGGAAATTTGAAAAAGCAGCTTTTCATCCTCCTTGTCGGCCTTGTCACTGAATGTGGAACATCGAGCCAGTTGAGCCAATTAGCGTGACTCGAGCTCACGAGGGAATCGAAAGGCGTGTTAAAGACGTGCTTGTTACGGTATCAGATTCTGCTTGAACTCGGCGGCCGAGGTAGTTGCGATGCTAACCGCTGGCGTCCAGGTAGTGCTCGCCTTATAAGCGACATAATTCTGCTTGAGCGCAGATTGAGCATCGGTGGCCGCGGCGGTTAGCGCGGTGCTCTTTGGGTTGCAACGGTCTTGGTCTGCGCGACGTCATCCACGTCATCGCTGGTTAAGGTGTTGACCTGTTGCACATAGTAGCTGCTAAAGGTCTTCGCGTTCTCCAACTGGTCTGATAAATCGGCGCGCAGGACCTGGTGCAGGCGGTGCAGGTCGCCAAAGAGGATGCCCGGCTTTTTGATCACCTTGCTCTTGTCCGCGCCGAGAAACACGGTTTGGATGGTAAAGGGAAGATTCGAAGCCTTGATTTTTGCTTCGATGTCTGTTCGGGCTGCGGTTACATCCTGCCCCAAATGGCCTTCAACGCGGAGGAATTTAAAACGGCCAAGCTGCGCTGCGAGAGGGTTGGCCGCCGCGCCTGGCCATGGTAGGCGTCGGCGTTGTAAGAATAGTTTGCGGCATCCATTCCTTCCTTGTGGAGTCGATAGTTCCAGGCTTCCTGCACCGGGCTTTCGGTGTTGATCTCGTAGTAATAAGGGATCGCCCGTTCTTCCAAGGATGTCTCTTCACCCGTGCTCGGAGTAATACGCACACTGCTGGCCGCGGCCGGCACCTGAAATGTTTGAATGAGAGTGTCTAGCTTGCGCGCCAAGAACTGCGCGTGGTCCAATTCCTCCATGGATCGGGCCACGATCGGTGAGGGATAAAAGCCCGTGCGATTTTCAGCCGGGTCGCTGCCGGCACCGGCATTGCCCAGCAACAGATGCTTGGCAAAGCCATCAATTTCGGGGCAACACCAGCTGGCGGTGCTGGTTAGCAGTAAGGTTCTTAAGTCGTTCCAAGTTTCTACTATGTCCTTAAGGAAATCATAATAGTATTGGATTCCTGCGTCACCTCCGCTAAATGCAGTGTTCAAGGAGTTAAGCTTCGCAATCCAGCCATCGGCCGGGTCGGCCGCAAACACATCGCCGAGGAAGGTCGAGCAGTTCGGGTAAAGTTTGGGCAGCTCGGCTGGCAGCTTGGTTTGAATGGAGGACGCTGCCGTACGATAAACCGCCGCGAGCTGACCCGTGGTCGTAATATTGGCATTTAACAAGGCCCGATCCGCCACAATCTCGCTCAGCGCACTGGTGGCCTGTGCCGGGGTGGGTATGCTTTTCTGAAGTGGCCCAACCAACCCTTTGTCAATCAAGAGGAGCCTGACCGTGTTAACAAAATCCTGCCCGAGATTGTCACAATCGGTGCCCGAGCAGACGTCCTGGTCTTTGATGTAGCCTTCCATGAAGAGCAGCGCTACCATGTTATCGAGGGCCGCCCCTGTTTCGGAAGTGAAGCCACTCAGCGCCTTTGCCTCCGGGTCGGTTTCCGCCGTTCCCGCCACCAGCGCCTGGTATATTGTGTTCATCTTATCCCCGGTGAAGAAGAGGTCGTATTTGGGGTTCGAGTCATCATAGAGCTTGAACTTGTCGAATACGGTATCGCCAGCCAGATAGAGTAAGTCGCCGTCGGTGGTGATGCCGACGCCTTTGGTTACAGTCATGCTGCCGTTCTCCGATGGTAAGACGCAGGCCACAAGCGATTCCCACGCCAAGCAGCTTGGTGCGGGTGAGCCGGCTTTGATCGTCACCATAGGCCGCTACGCTGTTAAGCTGGTCGTGGGTCAGGACCTGGTCTTTCTCGAAAACACTGAAACCGGTCGTGATTGTTTCGAGGCTTTTGAGGATCTGGTTCATAGGTCAAGATGGGTCAGGTTGCTCTTTCATTGTCCCAAGGGCCGTTTGGCCAAGGAGAAATTTCTCTTCGTTTTCCGGGCTATCACATTCGTGCAGCTGCTGAGGGGATAAACATTCCGCACCGCAAAGAGGACATCGATAAAGGCCCTCATCTTGGCAGCGCGGTCGCTCCCATCCGCATCTGCCTTGAGGTAAATCCAATCCCGGTAATGCTTTTCCAACGATCCCATGTCGTCCTGACTCACCCAGCAAACGCGCGGGAGGATGTGAGCCGGGGTCTCGGCACGAATGACCTCCTCGCAGAAACGCCGGAAATCCATGTTGGCAAACCGGCTGCCATAAGCCGGCAGAATAACGTGGATCCGGTAGCTATAAGGATCTTCCTCCGCGCAATCGACGCAGTTTGGATCAGGACAGATCGGGAGCAGCAGACTCATCGTCGTCCTCTTCATCCGGACGGAGCAGGATCATCTCAATGAGGTACATTCCCTCATCGCTGTAGTTGGTCCGGAGATATTCCATCACCTCGCCGATGGCCTGTTCCATTTCCTCGGCCGTATCGAAATACTCGATCCGGCGACCTACCACTTCACCGGTTGCATCGACGATGTTGAAGTAATGTTTGCCGCTGCTAGTCGTCTTACGCTGGTAACCCTCAGGCACCATGGCGAGTAATCGCAGTCCGCATTTCCTCCGGGCTTGCTCGGGCGTCACATACTTGGTGCTACTGCTGAGAACCACCCCCGCTCGTTACCCTTTCGTAAATGCGCCAGCCGGAACTCATCATCTGGAGTCGAGTCGATCTCCGCGTAAGTATCGAAAGCTACGTCCTTCAGATTGCGCCGGTTGAAATTGGGCAAGCCAAGCAGGCTGGCCAGGCGCCGCTCAAGGCCGGAAACATTGGCGCTATCCCAAAGATCTGTCGGCTCCTGGAGCGAATAGTTGTATGCCAAAGCCCGATCGCAGCTGATCGCCGGATAATTTTGCAGAAATGCGCACCGCACTCGAATCAAGCTGTCTGGAGTAGACGCGAAAGCCGAGGCCATGGTGTGCACGTAATCTGTGAATTGTTCCCCGAACCGGGCGATCAGGTGGTCCAGAAACCGGCTTCGTCGGTTAGCGAAGGTCTCTTTTTCTTCCGCTATGGCCGTGAGCGAAGTAAGCGGCGCTGGGTCGGCCTGGTAAATCTTTTCAGAGTCAGTGAAAGAATCGACGACCTGACAAAAGTAAGTCTGGCCAAGGCCCGGATTGGCTGAAAGCAGATCCTTCACTCTGCTTAGTTGCGCGAAGTAGTTAGCCATTATCTGGTCGAAAAAGAGCAGGTAGGCCTTTAACTGAAAGGCGAGGGCCTTGCGCTCGCCGCCCTGGGTGCCGCTCAAGCCCTGCTCACTCAGGCCATAAAGAACCGGAAAATGGTTTTGAAACGAATAGTATTTCGCAAGCTGTCGATACCGGCCCAGTGGGATAGGAAGATCAAAGGCGGGTTGCGCAACAGTCTCTGTCTTGGCGCGCGCCGCCGCTGCCAGTAGAGTAAGCTTCGCGTCGACCTCGTCGGTCTTGGGCGCAACCGGCATATTGCCCTTATAAAACACCAGGCGCGATTTTCCCGACTCAGCAATGCCTTTTGTCCCGACTCTATGGGTATGATCCACTTGTTTTCAATCTTAGTCCCCTCGGGATTGATAATAATCTCTTTGACCGCGCGCACACCTGGAATACCCATGATGACTCTGATTACATCGGAGAGGTGGATCTCAGTGCTAAGGTCCGCGCGGGCAAGTTCGTCATCGTCGATAAAACCGCAGCCAAGCGTCGGGCCGTCGAAGATCTCATCGACCGTAAAGGCGGTGCCGTCGGGATGCTTGCGTTGAAGCATCTCGCTCAGAGTATAATTAGGCACCGATGGCGCCATATACTCCTGCACTTGGGACAGGATCTCGGCCTCGAGCGCAGCCACATCGGCATCTGGCGCCACTTCCAGCTCGCAGCAAAGAAGAAACTGCTGGCTCTCGACGCCGGCAAAACTAACAAAATCTTCACAGAGATCTCGATTCGCGAGTAACGTTTCCCTTACCAGGTCAATAACCGTTGCCTTCTCCACCTCGGTGTTCCGGTCGTCCATGAAGTCAATGACGACATCGTAGAGTCCTCCAAGTTTTACCTCTATTTCACCGGGCAGATTCTTTTGCTCTCGTGATAGCTTTCCCTCTTTTGTGTTTGCGTAATAGGACAAGGAAGCGGGCCGAAGCCATGCATTCTTGACTCCCGGCAGGTCGATCAGCAGCTTGCGGTAGTCCAACAACGTGAGCGGCCGGTTAGGAAGAATGCGACGGGCGCTAAAGAATTGATTCTGCATCCCATCGGCGTTGTTAGTCTCGCTCGCCAGCAGGTCCTGAACAGGGAAGGCGGCGCGATAACTCAGGTCCGTCAAAGCATAACAAAGTAATTCCAGGGTCGTGACCCCAGGGTCGTGGACGTTATAGTCCGTCCAAATGCGCCCGGCAATCTCCTGAACATGCTTCAGGCCAGTAGCGTAGAGTGCCGCGCAGTCGAGCGCTGGCTCAACCGACCGTTGCTTTGGAATTGTAACAGGAGTAAGCATCCTTAGGCCACTTCCTTTATGATGTGGGTGTAGTCGGAAACCAGGATGGTATCGGGCGTTTGCGCTTGCGCTTCGTTCAAGTCCCGTTTTGCCGCACCTTCGAGATAACTGCTATTTTGAAATCGGTGACGTAATCGACTGCTGCCCGTCTCTCCACGAAATCGAGTAAGACCGACTTATAAATCTTACCTCAAAGGAAATATCGCGGTCAGAGGTAAACGCCCAGGGTGACAGGAACGCGATTAACTCTCGTTTGAGCGTTTCGCTATAGTAGTTGAACTCATACCCGGTCCGAAACTTCACTTTGAAATCGACCTGGATCTTTTGATAACTCGGGTTCTTGACCTGAACCCGAACCTGCATGCCGCCACTGGCCTGGACGCATTCGGTGATCAGGTCGAGGGTATTTGCGTTGACCTTCGGTTGCAGCGGATCCGCTGCGTTCTGGTTCCGCAAATCGGGGACAACGACCAGAGACGCGTGACCTGGAGCCAGCCAGGAACCTTCTTTGGCGTGCGGAATGCACTTTACCTTGTGCACTTTAGGAAGGCTTCCAGCAACGATCCGCTCGTAATCCCAGGCCGTAATACAGCGATTCTTGTGACGCAACCTTTCGGCGCACGCGATTGTAAAACGTTTCGTCCGCCTCTTGCGCGGCGCCATCAAACGAAGCGTAGGGTTGTTCGAGCGATTGCACCGCGGCCGAGCCATTCTTCAGTTTGGTGATCTTGGCCGCTTCCAGCGCCGTCAAAGAGATGGCCGGGGTCGTTACCCTGGTCACTAAACTGGACTTCAACCGCGTTGGCGCGCTATTTGAACCAGGTCACAAACTGCGCCCACGTTCTGCGCGATACCGGCTTTAAGCCATATTCGATCGGTCGGCAGGATACTGTTTTGAGTAGTCGCTTCCGCCGGAATAACAAAACCAATTAGCCCGCTGGTTAGGAGTTGATTGGTGGTATCGAAGCACCACGTCCTGGCTGTCCAAAGGCTTCCAATAGTTATCACACAGAACCTCCCAGGAAATATCCTGCCGCGCCAGGTCCGGATCGTCGCTGCCTTCGGCTACCTCGAAGAGCAGGCTGACGCTGTCGCCGGGGCTCAGATTCGTCAACCCAATGAGTAACTCACCTGCGTTACCATACGTGGGCAGCAGGAAGACGCGCTTGTCGGTCAAAAAACTGAACTGGTTGCGCTGGTAACTGTGTTCGCGCATTTGACCGAAGTAAGCGACATGATAGAACTCCACATCCGGGTTGGCGAAGTCCGATAGCGCGGTTGAAGCGATGCTCACTTCGTCGGAATATGCCTTGTAAGAAAGGGAGATGCCTTGGATGGTCGGGGTATAAGCCTCCTTGATAATAATCAGGCTGGCATTGGCCACCTTGCTGTATGTCATCACATAAGTCGCATAGTCGCGACGATAGGTGGAGTGGAGAAAGTCTCTTTCCAATGAGAATGTGATGAAACCGCTGCGCGCCTCGGGCGCTTTGCTGCGGAAAGCGGTCAGCACCGCGGTCGTTGCAGGATGTAGCCCAGTTCGCGGCCGCCATGCGCCATTGAGTGCCCGAGTTACTCAGGGCATAAACGTTCCGGCGGTGGAAATCACCGGACGACACGGAAAGAGCCGGGACTAAAGATAAAGCTGTGCCTCGTTGGCGGCGTTGCTGGAATCGAAGAGTCCGACTCCGGTGTTGGCGTTGTTCCAGCTGCCGGCATCTTTAGAAAGCAACACTCCTGCCGTGAAGTAGGTGTTCGAGACCCGAACGCTGTAGTTCTGATAATAGGTCGCGAAGTTGGAGGGCGCGTCTTTCCACTGAACTGTTGATCGTTACTCCGAAAGTTTTTCGCCAGGGCCTCATCGTAACCAACCATAAAGCGCGAGCCGCTGGTGGGCTGGGCCCCAAAAGGCAGTAAACGCCTTGCGCCGGATCGAGGTGCCTTCGTCGTTCTCCAACGTGAGCGAGGTTACGTTGGAAACGTCGACCGCCACAGGACGCCTTCTGCGAGAGATAACATTCTTGAAGTCGTTATAACCGCTCGTGGCACCACTCGGCGCCAATAAGAGTTGCACGATGGGAGCGGTCGCCGCGTAACTGTAACCGTGGATCGCAATATCGTAATCAACAACTGCGGCCTCTGAGTCGAGTACCGCCAAATCGAATTCCAAAATACCGAGCGGAACTGATCTTCGCGGAAGAGATGTCGAGTGACGCCCAGCCCTTGTCCGTGGTAATGTAGGCCTTGAAAGAATCCTTAACCGAGCTGCCTAGTCCCCGCTGATTACTGACGTGAGCTTGAGCGTAATCTTGCGCGTGCCTTCCGCTCATTCGCAGCACCGGAGGCAATGGCGAGACGAGTTCCGCAGGCGGCAAGTCTTTGTGGCCAAACCCGCTCCGCCTGGGCTGGCTGGCGGGCAGTGGTCCGCGCCCATCCACGCAGAGTTAGCGATCGGAGCGTAGCGCGACGGTGCCGCGTGCCCCTCTGGGTCGACAAAAGATCCGAGCGGAGTGAATCGACCGTTGCGGTGTTAATGATCGTCTGGTCCCTGGCTGGGGGTATAAATAAGCTCCACGCCAGAGTTATCCTTGCCGGCGGAAAACGTTTGCGCTGGGGTAATGCTGATCGAGCTCGATTGCTTCTGTGTAGCCGCACCAGCACGTGTGCCTTATCCGGCACCGCCGGCTTGCTTTCTCAGCCGCAGGACCTCATGGTAGTAGAAATCGAGATGGCGGGCCGGTCAGGCGATTGAGAATGGCCCGCGGCTGTTCGTAAAGCTCGAGCAAAGCAAGAAAGAGCGCCAGGTGCGGAAGAGTGTTCCCAGCCGGATCGTCCAGCGTTTCGTTTCCTGTCGCGGTCGGCGCGGTAAAGAAGTTACTCAATCGCCGGCTGGACCACTCACATCAGTGCGATAGTAGTTAACGAACTGGGCAAACTCGCGGGTAAAGAGAAGTAAATCTTCGGGTTTGCGCTCGTCCACATCGGCGAAGTGCACCCCCAGGGCCTCGGCGGCCTCGATCGTCCTGGCTCTGACCCAGTCAGCGAAATCATGTTTTGAATAATGCGCGTTTCTGGCATGAGACTTGGCTTAGGCGCTACTTATCCCGGTGCTTGCTCTCCACCTCGCTCCCTTCTGCGCTATAAAGGGATAGACCAGGTTAAAGCGAGAGTTGGTAGTTCTAACTTCGTAATCCACAATGATCGACACTCTGGCCGTCCGTTTGAGCTGAGGTATCCAGCATCGAGCGAGAGTAGATTGATGCGCGGTTCGTAAATGAGGATGCTGGTCTTGACCCGATCCTTAAGGAAGGTCGTCATGGTTGTGCTCATCGGCTCAAAAGCATTTCGTGCAGATCGAGGCCGTATTTCGGATTAAAAGCAACGCTTCGCCCAGTGCTGTCCCGAGAAGAATTTTTAGACTGGCCTCGATGTCTTCTTCATCCGAGGTCATCACAACCTGGCCGGATTCCAGGACAAACTCAGGCGGGAAACTCCAGCCGGTGCCGAGAAAAGACGTATAACTTTGATTGGAACTGGTGGTATCCATGGCGCGCCATCAATTGATCAAAACCGTGGGTGCCCCGACCGCGGCCATCGCGCCACAAATGCAAGGCGTCGGTGGTGCGCAAGGCCGGGCGTGCTGCCGATCAGAACCGTGACACTGCCAGCCTGGGAAGACGCTGGCTTGTCGGCTGATGACCAGTCGGCGGCAGAAGAGCAGATATGAGTTATCGCCGGCCACCGCTGCGGGCTGACCGCCGATGAGCACGGTGCTGACTCCCGGGCCGACGATTGTTCCACCGTGGTTTGTAACATCTCCTACTCGCGCTGCTGATGGCATAGCTTGGTTCCTTAATTGGTTACTTAGTTTAGCTGGACCATTCCCCCTTTACTTTGGTCGTAGCGGTGCTGGATATTTCCGCGCTGGACGTGCCCTCCAGTTTCAGTTCCGTTCCCCCTTGGCAGTAAAGGCCGTGCCGGATTCCATTTTCATTTCCGTGCCGCCTTTCAGTTGCAGGGCCTTGACGCTCTCGATCTTGATCCCGTCAGAGGTCATCTCGATCTTGTTGCCATTCTGGTCTTGTAACTTGAGCGCCTTGTCTTGCTCGCTAAGCGTAATTTTGTTCCCGGCGGGTGTTTCCAGCTGCAATACCTTGTTCTTGTCATCAAAGTAGAGCTTCATCTTTGATCGGCTTTGGTAGACTTTCTCGTCGTTGTCGTCGGAGCCTTTTAAGGGGGCGGCTTTGGCACTGCTGTGGAGCATTCCGAGAATAACCGCCTCCCGGGGATCATCATTGAGAAAGCCCAGGACCACTTCGTCGTCGATCTCCGGTCGGAAGAAGAAACCGCGCTCATCGCCCGCATCGAGGGAAGCAACCCGCGCCCAGGTGCCGTCCTCATCCGTGCTCAATAAAGGCATGCGGACGCGCACCCGCTCTTCGCCGTCCGGATCTTCATTGCTCACCACGACCCCGATTTGCAATCCGCTCACCGGGTAATAGGGCGGAAGCTTTCGGAGCTGAGATCCCATGCTCGTTAGGCACCGTTCTTTCTACGCTCCCGAATTGGACGTGGGTCTTCCATCCCTGGACGGTATCGAAATCTTGCCGGAGACCACTGACAAGGCGTTGCCATTAAAGCGGTCGCTTACTCCAGCCAGAGTGACCACGTCGCCAGGGTTAACGGTCGCTATGCCTTCGCATTTCGCCCGGCCGTTGACCCGGCTCACATCTGCGATCGCAGCCACTCGGAGTCCGCCCAGGCCTGCGCTTCTTCCCTCACTTACTCGCGGGATGCTGCAGACGATAGTAATCGAGCCCAATCGCCCCGGCCAGATCGTCCGTCTTTAGGTTACCGGGCCCACTTACGCCTGGGTCGGCCGCTTCTTTCTCCAACAGACTTTGCTGCCCAGCGTCCCAGGGTAACTCTTCACCGCCCCAAACTGCGACCGCGCGTCAATCTCCGCGTCGAGCTCGTGAATGGTCGCGCCGAATTGCAAGGTGCAGACTGGAGAACCAGTAAAGTCCGGTTTCTTGATCTCGACCTTATCGGCGTTCGTGAACACCAGTTTACCGTTGGCTTCGGCGCGGGTAAGGAGGTAGTCCCAGTCAGTGCAATAATATTATCTGTTGCTCGTGGGTCACCGAGGTGTATCCTCGACTTCCGCAGCGACACTCGCTTTGGCAAGCAAGTCGCTCAAGATATCGCTGTCTTTTTTGATCGAAAAAGTAGGCGTTCTTTCGACCGACAGTCAGCGCTTCACCGCCTGATGCCGACATTCGACGCTTAGCTGAGGAGCGGCGTGGGTCGCGAACCTTAACGCTTTGCCTTATGACAATGCCTTTGAAGATCGAGACCGGAGCGCTCGGAGGTCCGGCTAATATTTCCACCTCCTGACCCGGGACAAAGGTGTCTTTGTTACTAAGTGGAAAATCGCCGGACGAAGCTGCGCCATCCAGGTAAACGAGCCGGGCCGTGGAAATCTTGTTGACCGTCTTGGTCACATAGGCGGCTAACAACTGTTCCGAGCGCTCCACTTCTGTGCCATTCACTTTCACCGTGAACTCGCGATGCTCGGCAGGGATGGGCGAGTACGTGCGTCGGCCATGGCTCATCTTTGCAAAGGCGGAAATTGAATCCGGCTGCCCGGCACGAGCTGACGGAAGTTATCCAGTCGATTAATCCGAGCTACTTCCAGGTAGTAGCCTGGGTCATCATAAATTTTAGAGCAGAGAGCAGCGGCAGGTTGTCGCCCGCTTTCACCAGCCGGATATGTGCGTAAGATCAGGGGGACTCATCCTGGGCCAGGGACGACGCGGGTCGCGTCATCCAGAGTTATCGGTGAACGTCGCAGTAATGACAACCCGGAGCGGGATACCGTCCGGCTTGAAGAGCTTGTAGGCGATCGAGGCGCTTTTCAGCACACAACGTTTCACCTGCAAGGTGCCCCAGGTAACAACTTGAGATAGTTCGGTCGATGAATGGCCCCATTGCAGCCGGTAACCGTCTGGAACTCTTCGACCTTGGTTCCGCACATCGATCGATGTGCCCGTTCGCACCAGTGCCATCGATAAAGAAGGTCAGCGAGAGGTCGCCGCCGGCTTCATTTTCTTGAAGTTCATCCGGCTGCTGGTCGCACCTGAGCCCTGGGCCGCATCGTATTCCATCTCATAAGCCAGGGTGATTTCGTTCGGGTTCACGAATGACTCGAACTGACCGATCGGCTCGCCGGAGATAATCCGGCTTGTCGTATGCCTTGATAAGCATTTCTTCTCCAGTGTTCCCCGATCGTCCGATAGGTCAGCGCCCCGCTTTTTGCTCCAGAATATGCCGAGCACGCGCTCGATGCACTCGCTGATCACGGTCTGCTTCTCGTCCGTGGCGGACGATGGCGCGGCGCTGCCGCCCGCCGCCTGATTGGAGACTTCCACCGAGATGACTACTTCGTCGACTATTACCGGCATAGAGCTCAGAGTGGTTTGCAGCGTAAAATATTGGTAAAGAGCTGAAGGCTTTCGATCGCCACGGTGTTACTGGTTGAGTTCAGGTCGCTCACTGCCCACTTGGTTGGGTAAGCCTTGACGATCTGCCAGGTGAGCAATGGTTGGTGCTCTTCGTTCAGCAGCTTAACGAATATATCCTTTGGCTGGATATCGAGATCCTCGATGCAAGCGCGAATCCACTTCGTAACCTCGGACTTAACCAGGACCCCGCGCTTCAGCACCAGCTCGGGATATTTGGTGCGGGCGGGAAACTTCTGAATAAACCGGTTTTCGCCGCCCTCCGCTACCTCCTCGGTGCTCAATTCGACCGAAGAGGCCACCCACTTCGGTGAAACGAACATCATCGTCATTCGGCGGCAGGTCCTGCACTTCGACTTTGAAGTGAAAGCCCGGCGGTGGATAGTAATTGGCCATTATTCATTCTGGAGTTCGAGGCCTTCGTGCGCGATCTCGATCGACTCGATCGCTACTTCGTTGCCGCTTGCTTTCAAACCCGGACCTTCCACTTTCACCGGAAACGCGTTGTGGATTTTCCAGACCATGACCGGCTGATGGTTTTCGTTCAGGAGACTAATCACCAGGTCGCGGCGCTCGACCGTGTTCAGCTTTACGGTTGAGAGCCATTTCCAAAAGTCATTGTCACTTTTCACAATGCCACGCTTGAGGACCACGTTACTGAACTTTGCGGATTCCAGGCATCTTGATCGAGGGAGTATTCCGGAAACGAACCATCGCGGTATTCGATCGCCTGGTTTTCCTGGGTTAGACCGGACACTTCCGAGAAACCGGATACGCTGGCCACCCCACTCGACAGTGGAAGTGAAAGACAGGAAGAGGATAGGCAGCAGTTAACATAATGTGATAGGGTTAGAGTTATGGGTTGGTTTGTTGGATAAAGAGTCAGGACTTTTTGCAGGGAGATGGGAAAACTTCAGGATGATGAACTCGGCCGGGCGCACCACCGCCATTCCGATCTCGACATTCATCCGGCCTTCCAGAATGTCCTGGGCCGTCATGGTCGTGCCGAGACCGCACTTTACGTAGAACGCGTCCTTGGTCGTGGCTCCGGCCAAGGCGCCATCCCGCCATTTCTGCGTAAGATAGTTTTCGATCATTCCACGCACCTTTACCCAGGTGTTAGCGTCGTTGTTTTCGAAGACGGCCCAATAGGTGGATTTCTTGACTGACTCTTTCCACCATGTTGAAAAAAGCGCCGCACCGGGACGTAACGCCACTCGTTACTATTCCCGTCGAGCGTGCGCGCGCCCCAGACGAGGTGCACTTTGCCGGCGAAGGAGCGCAGGGCGTTGATTGACTTGCCTCCAGTGACATCGACGTTCAGCGAATCCTGCGTCGCCGTATCAAGCTTGACCATCGGTTCGACCACATCGGCGAGACTCACGCGTTGGCCGGCGCCTTCCAGACTCACGGTTCGTATCGGTCGCCGCATAAACTCCGGTTACGGGCCCGCTTGAGGTAGGACAAGGAAATGTTCCTTTAGCTCGGTTTTGACGAAGTTATAAAGGGCCGTGTTCGAAGTCTTGAAGGTATCCAGGGTGGCAGCGGCATTCGCCGGGCCGCCCACGGGAACAAAGGTTACTGAGGCATTCGTTTCTTGTCGGCGCTAAGGTAGAAGTTGAGGGTTGTCTTAACGAACGGGTAGTAGACTGCGCCATACTTCAGTGCGTCGGTCATGCCGAACAATCCACGGTTCGTATCCAGCTCCGCGCTGGTCAGGTCCTGGCCCCCTTCCCTGAGGTCGAAGATTCCGAAACGGTCCTTAAGCGATCCGCATTGAGCGAGGACGGCCTGCACCAGAGTCTGGTAATCGGCCTGGGGAAGGCCGACTGATTCCGGGATAACAATCAGCGTTGGCTCGTCTTCCAGCGCGACCGCATCCAGACCGTCGCGCAGACCTAAAGGTATTCAGCGCGGCCGTGTCCAGTTCAATCGTCGCAGGCGTCTGATAAAGTGCCGACGGAGGTAATATAACATTGCCCGCCGCCGTTATCGAAAAGAGCTTTACACTGTAGTAGAGGATGTAGAGCACGACGGGCTCGGTAAACGACGTGACCTTGTAGCCCGCATCGCCCTGGTCCTCGACCGTAACCGCGATGGGGTCCGATCGACGGCCCACCGAAATACAACTCATAATCTTTGAGCGACTGTATCTTCGTCGGAACCAGAATGAGGTCGTCCGCGGTCTTGTTAATTGCTTTCTCGGTATAACCGATAAAGGCTGGGATCGCGGTCTCGACCTCCGCTACGGAAGGCGGAAAGACCGATATTTCTTCCCACGTAAACGTCGGGTGTTTTATAGGTTGGGCATAGGTTAGTTCATGGTTTGGCAACCGAGATGATCTGATCTGCGGTTGCCTGATCGGCTGAAGGCTGGGGCAATGTGCGATTAACACTTCGCCATTTTTCTTGAGCTGAATTTTCTTCCGCGCCTGGTCACTGCGGGCCACGCCGGCTTGTGACTTGAACAAGACCACCTTGGAGGAGCTGTCCGTCAGGAGGTCCGGCGAGATGTCAGAGGCGGTAAAGGAACCGGCCGTGACCTTGGTGAAGGTAATCTCGGCTCGGCCTTCCTCGGTGAAGCCGCCGTCAGTTACAGAGAGCTGATTCGATGTCGGCTTGTGAATACCTTGTGCCGACAACGTAATACTTAAGCGTCTCGACCGGGCGTCGAATGAGACCTGAAACTCAGGAGGGTAGTGCGTAAGAAGGCGTCGTCTATTTTTACCTCGACGACACCAAATGCTCCTGCACTTACCAACTCTGGATCGAGGTAGTAGATCGTCTCAACCGTGTTTGCCGGATAGGTCTCCAATGATGGTGATACAGCGCCGGGGGCTTCGGCCAGTCAGATTGTAGAGCGCTGGAGCCACTGCTAGCTGCACGTAACGTCGTCCGTCTGCGTGGTAAGACCGACGGCCATTCTTTAATGTGACCGTCACAGGGCGCGGCACTATCGGCTAGTGAATGACTGGAATATCGGGCCCACTGGCGATGACACGTTAGCGGCGGTCCAAAGCGGTTGCAATCGGCTTGTTGCGGAACAGGAGTCGCGCGCCGGTGAACTCCGGACGCGACCCGCAGTGAAGTTTACGAACAACGGGTTGGTAAGACTTAGACCAAGCCGCAACGTCTTCGTCTCCAGCCTGAGCAATAGCCGCGCCTTCCTCGTCCGTCTCGCAAAGGACGTAGAGCTTGCCGTCCCTTTCCTTGGCCAAGAAGCTTCGCCGTTTCGCAGCAGCTGCGGCGGTGTCTGACGGAAGAACAAAACCAATGTCCTCGGCAACTCCCACCGTAATAGGCATGCGCAAACCGTAAGGGACAAACAAAGTCTTGAATTGGGTGATCACTTGTTAAGGAGATTGGCGCTGATTGTGTGAGCGGCGGCGGACGCCGGAGGCAGTCTCCGTTTGCAGGATGAGCATGCGCACCTTGTAGATGATGGAGGGTAATTGTTTGGCGCCGTTAAAGCCCCAAATCTGGTTCCAATGCTCGTAGGGTCGGCGATTGCAGTTCGGCGGTTAACTTGTCGATCCGCGGGTCCAGATCCGGAAAGACCTGCTGGTCAAAGAAGGGATGGGTCTGAAAGAAAAGAAGGATATAGGAAAGATACTTGAGCGCCTCCTCATAGACTTTGAAGTTGGCGGCAAACATGATGTAAAGATTCAGCTTCAAGTCCGGCTCGTTTATCACATGCTGGCCGTTGACATAGGTGTATTGGCGGCAGGTGCGTCTTGAGCGTTCGTTCCTCCTCGATGTTGACGATGCTGCACCCGATGATCTCCTGCTCGAAAGCAAACTGGCCCTTGTCATCAACCACTCCCGCTCAGTTTGACCTTGACCGTATCCGAGCCGGTCTCGACAAGAAGATAGGTATTGAGTTGGGAAGCGAGAAAGCTGGAGGGCGATGTCGATCATGGGAGTTATTGGCGTTGTGCCTTGGATTGCCGGCGTCTCGAAAGGTTGGCAAGATAGCCCGGCGAAAGGCGATAGAAGACATTGCCATCGGCCGATCGTTTTTGCTGGAGAAAGCCTTGCTTTACCAGTTGCGTGACCGTCTTGGTAATCCTCGGCGCGTACTTTGCGAATGCACGAATCGAGCACCCACCAATGCAGAATGCCCTCGATCGTATCCTGAGCATCCGGATGCCGGGCGAGATAGTCCAGGATCTCGAATGCTGGCGATCGAAGAACAGGGCGCTTGGGCACACATTAGACGGTGAGCCGCATCCCTAGCAGAGCTCGCACTGACTTTCGCAGCCTAACTCAACAATTGAACTCTTCCTGGTCACAAAGACGGCCCCTCGATTCGCGATTTTCCCTCGTGAACGCTACTTTGACTTAGGCATTTATATCCCGTCAACGATGGCCTGGCCGGACTTCCATCAGATACACCCTAATGGACAAAATTTGTCCACCTATCTCCGGACAATAACAAGGCGGTTGCTATTATAATACTCTAATTTGTCCTATGGACAGTTTTATCCTACCGCAAGTAATCGTTTGTCAACTTTTGAGCTATCTCACGGCTAATACTTGAGAAAGAGCTCTTCTTAACTCGACGATTCACGGGCGGTTGGCCGACCCTGTTTGCGCAAAGTGCCCGGGATGCTCGATGATCCTCTTCGCTGCAATTGCCGTTCGAGTGATCTTGCCGAGCTCGACCTTGCCTTCGGCAGTGAGCAAATCGAGCTCACGGAGAAAGCAACGCGAACGCCCCGTATGCTCGAAGGTCCACCTCTCCGGCCCGACGGGCAGCGTTCTAATCTGAAGTCCAAGCTACTCGCCTGATCCTCTCCCCGAAGGAGAAATCCAGCGGGGGCGCGGATCCATTTGCAACCGTTTGGCGACCAAGCGATTTTTTCTTGCATTGCCGTTTCGGTCCGAATCAAATGGGCCTGTTTAGACTGGTATGTAAACGCTTAAGGGAGAACAGCCCCAGATGAAACGCCGGGCGCAAGTCAAGAGCCGACGAGGCCGCGATAGGCCTCTCGTGGATCTGGCTGCGCGAATTCCCGAGGACGAGACGCCGCAATTGAAGTCGCAATCGTCCGGGCGCCGGAAACGATTGACCTGGCCGAGGCCATTGAGAATTTGCTCTTGGGCGCGAATGATTTTGAGGCGGTGCGTTTCGAGTCTCGCCCGGATTGGGGAATCAAGCCGTGTGGTGGTGTGGTGGGCGCGTCTGTTAATCCGGACGTGGTTGTGCTCCTGCTCCAAACGTGCCCTTCAGAGGAACTCGCATCGATTTTCACCGAGGTGCAACGCACCTGCCGAAGCGTCCAATACTCGTCGCGGCAGCGAACCCAGCCGTTGATATCTACGGCGCACTCGAAATGGGAGCGTCAGACTTTTTGCTGCCACCCGTTCAGCGCGAAGAATTGTTCCCTCGAATCCGCCGCCAAGCGCGAGTGATGCAACGTGCCGATGTGCGCGTCCGGCAATTGAAAGAGCAGAATTGGGCTCAAGCAAATCGTCGGCGAGAGCGCGGTTCTTCTGGAAGAAATCCAGCGGGGTACCACGCTTTGCCCACTGTGATGCGACCGTGCTGATCTCGGGAGAATCCGGGTACTGGAAAGGAAATCTTTGCGCGAGCGATCCATTACCTTAGCCCGCGAGCGAGCGCGCCCTTTGTTCCGGTGAATTGCGGCGCGCTGCCGGAGGAATTGATGGAGAGCGAGATTTTCGGGCATCAGCGCGGCGCTTTCACCGGAGCCGCCACCGAGCAAATCGGACTTATCGGTGAAGCCGAGGGTGGCACGCTTTTTCTGGACGAAGTTGATGCTCTCACACCGCAAGCTCAGGTGAAACTGTTGCGTTTTCTGCAAGACCGCGAATATCGGGCCGTCGGCTCACAGCGCATCCGGCACGCCGATGTGCGAATCGTTGCGGCAGCGAACACCGATCTCGGCCAGCTGGTGTCGAAAGGTAAATTCCGCGAAGATTTGTTATTACCGGCTAAACGTGCTCGCGCTCGCGGTGCCCGCATTGCGGGAGCGGCGCGGCGATATCCCATTGCTTACCCAATATTTTCTGGAGAAGCAGGGATCGCTGACGAAGGCACCGCCGAAGAAGCTTTCTTTGCCGGCGCTTAATCGGTTGCTCAGCCATTCCTGGCCGGGAAACGTCCGGGAATTGGAGAATGTCTTTAACGCGCGCGGTTGTCTTATGCGATCACGACACAATCGAACGTGGCGACTTGGAATTGCCGGAAGAGGATACGAACGAAGAGGATCAATCGTTCAGCGCGATGAAATCTCGGTTTGTGCGGCGTTTCGAGCACGACTTTCTCGAGACGGCTCTGCGGGCGCACGATGGAAACGTTACCCGTGCGGCAAGGGCGTTGAAAGAATCGCCGCGCCTTATGGGAGTTACTGCGCAAACACGATCTCCTCAACTACACGAAACGGCGGTAGTCGCGCGGCGACCTTCTGGGGAGTGGCGCGAACCAGACAGGATTAACAGGATTTTCAGGATAGGCAGGGGTGGATCGACGGCTCCGCGGGCGATTTCTCCGGGAGCGCGTGCGCTTCCTTCCAGGCGAGTCAATTGGGCCGAATCCCGCAAAAGTGGGCATGACATAGGTATAGTTCTGCCTTTATAAAGGCGGTGGACAAAGCAATGTTGTGGGTGAAAGCTGGAGACCGTTTTTCATAGGTAAACCGGGGGTCTAGCTCAGTTAGAGCGTCTCGTTCGGTAATGTTTATATAGAGAAATGGTGCTAGCAAGGATCGATTCTTTACTTCAACCAACGCTCGCGGCTCGCCTTGGCTGGAATTTTGAGATCATTCGCAATCGCAAGTTGCCCTACGGCAGGACATAGGCCCGACCAGGGCGACGCCAGTAGTGTTATTCTTGCGCGCACTGGGATCGCGGTGTGCGTTGCGGGATCGAGGGTCGCGACAATCGCCGACTCACGCGGGTCAGTCGGCGGGATGGTGGTATCGATGATCCTGCCCTTTTGGTCGCTCTCCCAGTCGTCGTTCGAAGTCAAAAAGTGTTCCACTAACGTCATCACAGAATCCAGGGTGGTATCTTGCAGAGCACCAGCTACTCCCTGAGTCGTTAGTTCAGGTCCGATCGCACGCACCAGGATATTGGAAGCGGCGTTGCCTCCAACAATAAAGCCACCAATCATCACGTCGTCGGCAGTCCGCACATTGCCGCGGGTGGAAATGTTGGCCAGTTTCGCCAGGCTCGAGACGTCCAGGCTGGCGGTGCCCGAGGTCACATACTTCGACCAAGGCAACCTCTGGTCGAAACCGTTTTTCCCGCTTACAACCACGGTGGCAGGCCCCGCCCCGGGACCTTCGGATCCAAGGGCGCCGGTGTGGCCCACAATGGCGGATTCCAGGTCATTGGTAGGCGCAACAGTGCTGGCAACGATCTCCTCTTCCTGGGTGTAGCGCCAGTTGTCATTCGATCCCAATGCCCGGAGCGTCATGTAACTCCGAGGATTGATCCGCGAGCTCCTGACCACCGGAAGCGATGGGCCGATGGCGCGGATGATGACTTTCTTGGGTGCGTTGCCCGTAACAATGAATCCGCCAATCAAAACATCATCAGTTAGGCCGACATCGAGACGGGTCGAAATGTTGACCGCTCCGGAAGGAGACTGAAAGAAGAGGAATTCGGTGCCCGTGCCGCTGTGAATTGGTGGCAAAAGAGTTGGACGTTGGTCACTATGCCGCCTGAGAGCTCAGGCCCCGGCAACTCTCCAAGAAAGTTTAGGAAGGCATGCCGAAATGATGCCCGTAACCGTGGATCGAAATCGAGGCTCGGCGGCAGCGTTCCGATGAGTTGATAGCTAATCGGATCGAAGTATCGGAGGACGGAGCGACGATAGTGTAACTAAAGGGCGACCCGGAGACGAGTGTGCTGTGCTTGAGCTAATGATAACCGGCAACGTCAGATCGGAGCTGAAGGTTAATTGAAGCGTGGCAGTGGTCGTTAGGGCGCCATGGTCACGGTCAGGGTGACGCCGAGCCGGCCATCGACGAGCACGATGCCCGAGATGAGTCCTGCTAACCGGTCGACACTTCAGGCCTGGAGGCCGGTGGCAGTCAATCGCGCCAGGGAACTGGCTCCGCTGGTGCGTCACTGGAAGCTAAACGGACTTCCGTCGGCCCTTTGCGCTCGTGCCGCTCATGATCACCGGCCCTGGCAGGTTGGTGCCGACTGGACCGTGATCAGAGCGTGGCGGTCGTGGTGCCAGTGGCGTTCGATGCGCTCAGTCCCGACTGAATGTTCCCTTCGCCGCGGAGGTTGCCTACGATCGCGGCGAGCAGATAGGATCAAAACTTCAGTCCTCCGGGGACATTTGTCAATCCAGGTTGTCGCCCGCTCGCCCCGAATTGATAGACAAAAAAGGGTTGGCCGACCAGCTGATGCGACCAGCGGACTGGTGATGACCGAGGGCTAGATCGTAGAGTTCCGCGCTCGTAGCGAGTGATGCCGGTGCTATCAAGACCGCCGAGCGACGAGCGTTTCGCCATCGAGTAGCAAGATCGCCGTGTGATGATCGTGCGGTGTTGAGGCTGCCGGTGAAGCGTCCAGATCCCGCTCTGCTGGATCGTCAGAGTTCTGCGCTCGCGAGAGAGCTGTTGGTGCTGTCCAGACCTCCGCGCAACGAGCACCTGGCCGCCCGGCAGCAACGTCAGCGTGGCACTGCGTGTGCGGTGCGCTAGGCTGCCGGTGGACGTCCAGGTTCCGCTCGCCGGATTGTAGAGTTCCGCGCTTCGAGAGTGACGCCGGTGCTATTCAGGACCTCTCCGATGAGCAGCGTTGCCGGTAGGCAATATTGCCCCGAAAACGCTCGCGTGCGGTGCCGAGGTTGCCAGTCGGCGACCAGGTTCCGGGTTCAGCCGGATCGTAGAGTTCCGCGCTGGCAATTGGGGTGCCGGTGTTGCCCAGACCACCGGCGACGAGCACCTCGGCTGTCAGGCAGTAAGGTCCGCCGTCTGGCGGTCGCGTGCAGGTGCCAAGGCTGCCGGTGGGCGATCAGGTCCCGCTCCGCCGGATCGTAGTTCCGCGCTCGCGATTGAGGTGCACGCGTCGATGCACCACCGGCGACGAGCCACCTGGCCGTTCGACAACATCGTCGCGGTAGAGTGAAGCCGCCGGCGCCGGGGCTGCCGGTGGCGACCAAGTTCCGCTCGCCGGATCGTAGAGTTCGGCACTCGCGATTGGGATGCCGTTGATATCGAGACCGCCTCCGACCAGCACCCGCCGTTACGTAGCAATATGGCCGCCGCACGATATCGTGCGGTGCCCATGCTGCCGGTGGGCGTCCGGGTTCCGCTCGCTGGATCGCAGAGTTCCGCGCTTGCAAATTGGGGTCGCCGGTGTTATCGAGACCGCCTGCGACCAGCACCAGCCGTTAGGCAGCAACGTCGCCGTGTGACGCTGCCGTGCGGCGCCGAGGCTGCCGGTTATCTCAAAAACACCAGAAGCGTCCGCGCGGTGGCTGTATGAACACCAGTCCTGCGCCAAGAAAGAGCGTTCCGCGCAAACGCCAACGACTAGAAATTGACGACAGAGGAAACTTTTTTCACGGCTGTTCTGATGCTGGGGTGAGGCGCCGCAGGACGGCCCGATGTGTATCACGGCAGTAGCCCTTGCGGTTGGGTTAGCCGCGTAATCTGGTTCCCGGTGAGGACGGCGCCAACGTTGCGCTACGAATCGAAATTCGCTTCATTTCGGTGGATTCGGGGTTGGAGTTGGATCTGGCGATCGCGGCGAGTTCAGCGCAGGTCCAGTTTCCCGGCTCATGTCAGCCCGCAGGGAGATCCGCTTGAAACGTCGGGTAACGTAATCGAGACTTTTAATCAAATTGCCCGCATTCCGTCAACACTAATCTTTGGTCTCTCGTTTGACGGACACGATCCGCGAGCCAGCCGACGAGCCGCTTGCCAAGTTCTCAATGGCGCCGCTGAAGATCGGTCCGTTGGCGTGGCAACGATTCGAGCGCAGACAGTGGATCAATTAAGGCTTGCGTACTTGTCGGCAAGCATACTTTGAGCGCGCGCCTCAGGGCGTTATGGCATATCGCGGAAAATCGGGTCGCCCTGGCATAAACACGAAATCGCCGTGCATAAGAAATCGCGATTCCCTTGAGAACTTTGGTTCCGGATTTCCAGGTAGCCCAGCTTTCGATGTCACCCGTGTGCCATCGCAAAATCCTTTCCTGAATGCGGTGGCACCAACCTCGTCGAAACGCTGTGGGCAATCGAAGTATGCGAGAAGTGCTCAAACCGAGCCATGAGGACCGAAAAATGAAAACGCTTATTTTGATTGATCTGCTTACTTCTCAGCCCAAACCCTGGAAGCCTTCGTCCTCCGGGACACGCTTTGCTGGCGCGATTGCCGACAAGAAACTTGAGGAGGAGAGCCCCGCCAATAAAAGGCGCGTGACCGAACTCTCGATGGAATGACAGTCAGAAGAAGCAGCGACTCTTCCGGATAGTATTAAGTGATCGGGACCGCAATTCAACGGCTCCCGCCACCCACCTGCTGGCAAAGAGAGCTTTTACGAGTTTTGAAAGAAAGAAAGCGCGCCAGCGGATGGAAAGCAGAACCGCTGCATCATGTCTTTCACTACACAGACGTGTCCCGGTCGCGTGAAGACACTGCCTATTCACGGGTACCCTGGGGCGGTCTGAACACGACATCGTTCATACTGATTCGTGGCTGTATCAAAGTGCCAGGCGCCGAACCAGAAACTACCAACCAGCAGATCACCAAAATCGATTGCCGTTATTCTTTCTCTCACATTACATCGGGGATATTCACTCAGCCGCGTACTCAGGTGCCGGGCGCACGCGGACTACAAGCCCGTCAATGGTGATGAGGTGCCCGATGCTCTTCCTGATTAGTGGGGAATACGATTTCGCCAAGGATGCTGCTGTGGACGAAAGGCGGCAAAACCGTGCTTTACGCCTTCTGGGATACAACTTCAGTGCAGTGATGGAAGCGAAATCGCAGCTTCGTTGCGAACCAACGCAAAACCAATGATTCACCCGACGCAGCGCGATTGTCACCGAATTTCGCCTTAGCCCGAAGCAATCTGGATGGTACAGAACCGATCAGCAACCCAGTGCAGGGCGGAACAGTGGGCCAACGAAGTCCTGCCAATCGCCCTTCAGGCCCATCAGCGACTTCAGATCTGACAACATTAAAGAGGGAGATTTCCATGGAGAGCAAAGGTTGCCAAAACGCAAACGCAACTCCGAAGAACTAAATGACCCATACGACTCCTATTTGCTGCCGTTGAACAGCTCCATACAAGGCGGGATGAGACTGGCTGCCACCTTATGAACAGTCCTCCAAGACCAACCGTGAGAAACGACTTTGGTAAGCGGATCTCTTGACTCACACGTTCGCTTCTATTGATAAAATTCGATGTGGTTGACTCGCAATGCTCATTAATGCGGCCGCCACGGCTGACGCGGTGAGTCGAACTAACCGGGAACTCTTTATCAAGACACATCAAATCATAAACGATAGGGCCTTCGATTACCCTTTATTTAGGACACCGCGCTATAGCATTACAATCCATATTTGCATGAGCTACGAATGAATCCACCCCAAAAAAGGCTTAGATTCAAGCTATACCACCTGAAGTTACAGCTGCGTCTGCAAGATCTGGTAGTGGGCATTACTCCTCTTAGTCTGGTGAGTCGTATTTCGCGCGCCTAACGCTTTCACGGTTTTCCGATATGCGTTTCCTGTGTCCCATGGCGAATCAAATCCGCACCGTGGTCGCAGGAGATGGCTGAGCGCGATTCGTCGCCAGGCCAGGTGACGTGGAAGATGGAATCAACAAACTCGTCACCTCGTGAGATACGCGGTCCCGCAAGAGAAAGCTCAAGTTTTAATTTGACTCCGAGATTTGACCAATGCGTGTCAGAGACCCGGGTGACCCGAGGCAACAACTCGCCTGGCGGAGATCATGCAGCCTATTCGGTGGAAGATAGCCGTTCTCCGACGCGGGGAACTGTGGGCGAGCTGCACTGGTATGACAGAAATAAGAAATCGCGCATCGCACAGCCCAGTAATCCCAGATGCTAAACAGACTTGGATAAAGTATTTTCAGGTTCCTACGCCCTCGCTCCCAGACTGGACCGGATAACCAAAAGAATCTTCTTGCCCCACACCACCCTCGGACCGATTCCGATTGGCGGGTCTCGACGACTGGGGCGAAGTGGGGTGAAATATACGGTCGATCAAGATTGGCTCGATCATGTGTTCAAGGTAGAGAAGAAGCCTCTTTAATTTCGTCTACGGACATGAGCAGCTTTTTATGTCCGGGAACCATGGCTCAGGGAAGCGACTTTGGCGGCTTATCCCGAAAAGCGAGATCGGTTTTTGACCAGCCTCACTCCAAGCCAGGCGTCCGCGCTTTACTTTCGTGGACACGCATCATTTCTATGATCCAGCGATGAGAATTCAGCGCCAGATCCGGACAACGGAGAACCTGAATTGCAACGCACAACCTTGGCAGGTAACCCGCCGGAGCTCCATCGCGGCATCGAAGGGAGCGACTACAAAAATGATCATCCTGGCTGGATACTAACCTCGAATAGACCATGCGGAGCGTGAGGGGGTGTCGATGAAGTAGGATATATTCTTGTTCAAATTGAGGACGAGACAAAGCTACAAGCACGCACTCACAAACAATCGGGTTTCTCCGGGCCAGATATGAACCCCGAGTTGGAGCCCTTCACCTTTGCTGTAACTCAGACAATGAGTAGCCCCAACTTTTTAGTCATTCCAACCGCTCTGAGCTTCCACCAACACTCGACGCCAAATGAATCCAGCCATTTTAGCCGATTCCTTTCTGGGGGTTTCGCGAGCGCCGCTTGTTCTTCTGGCAATCGCGTTGAGTCGCAATCAAGAGGCGCGCCCGACGTGCCAACCCTGGAAGCTGGTGGACGACGATGACCCAGTCCCTTTACGCAACCTCGCGATTATGACGTCCATGGCCAGTTTATCCCTCTTACCAAGCTCCTTGGGTCCAACGGAGGCCAGATGACCCCAAAACTGGACCATGGAAACGTTGTTTATCAGCCGGGCGACCACCACAAAGTGGACCTGAAAAGCGGAAGGTTCTTGATCTCTCGGGGATTGACTAACGCCCCAAGCCGCCGCGGAAAGCGGTAGATTAGTTGTTTTGCCTTGGTAACCATTGCGAGGTTGAGTTTTAGCGGACCCGCAGAATGAAAAGCGCCGTAACTCTTCTGGTATCGAAACTCTCCGAGGCCGGCAGTGTCACTGCGCAAACTGTAGCTGAGGGCAAGATGCCGTGACTTGTTCTTGTTTAGTACGCCTGGCAGCGTGTTTAAGTTCATTTTCCACGCGGGCTGGCATCTTGGGCAAACACCAGTTGGAGGAGTTTTCTCTTCGTCGAAGCGCAGAGAGCACGCCAGTGCCAGGAACTATGGAGACATTTCATCAAATGCCTCATTCGATTCTTGAAGAGAAGGCGACAGACGCCCGTGGCCAAATGCGGTATGAAGACAAGGTGAAAGTGGTCGACAAAGTCTTTGAGGACTGAATAGCTAAGCCTCCACCCAGATGCGGGTGATGGTGGTCGACACACCAAATCTCAAAGGCATTTGGGTTCAAGGGGAAGATTGGTGGGCAAATGACCACCTTCCACACTTATCAAAATCGATAGTGAAATGGCTCTGATGCGGAAGTAATCCCAAGAAAATATTAAAAGCCAAGTATCCGTTAATGATCTAATAGAGATGAAGAAACCAGGCGCGGAAAGTGGCTACAGCGGATGAAGCATCATGTTGAGCCTCAGATGGTGTCACTCAATCCGCACGGTTGAAAATCCGCGTCGGTTCACTCGTGGGAAGCAATGCAGAGCAATTTTCAGTGGACTGATTTCGCATCTTCGAGGCAGGCAGCCTGAAATGAAATAGGTTTGCTCACTGGAATGAGTGGTGATCAGGGGTAAATAAAAAAGCTTAGACTCCCGGCGAGGAACTGACCCCACACCTGACGAGGAGCCCAATTCTGGCGTGCCATCCCGAGGATGAAGAACACCAATTCGCGACGCCTGCCGGAAGACTTCACCCCTGAACGAACGCCGTTGTGTCAATGTAGATGTTGCGATCGCAATGATTTGAATGAGCGCCGGCGTAGACCTCATGTTCGTGGAAGGTGCTCATTTGAGCTGTTTCCTTTCCGCTTCGGCTTTGATCGCCACCTCCTCCTTTGATAACTGGCAGCTTTCTTTGTCCGCTGCAATCGCCGCCGAGGACTGCGAACTTTTCGCTTCCAAGACCGCCGCCTTGATGCTCTTGGCCTGGTAAATCCCACCGATCGGAGGCGTCGATCTGACTCATCATTGCCGCTTCGTTGGCATGGCTTCCCTGACAGCATGACCCGCAATCGCAGCCAAGACCGCGAGGATAGCCGTGCTCAATGCAACCACGAAATCCACCGCGCAGTTCCATGCTCGCGCGCTCATGAATTTAGCTCGCGCAGATGTTCCAGCGGAATTTCAGGGTCTTCCATGTCTGCAGGATAGGACGGCCTCGCCTTTTCCCTTCAAAGTAAAAGCCGGGTTGGTAATTTGAAACAAGCCAGGCCATGACATTACTCGAAGAAGCTCCTCAGCAAATTCCCGATACACAAAGTGGCGAATTGATGCGGCGTCGCCGCCGACCTCAAGAGCGAGCCATCGCATCTCACCTGCCCACTGCCACCCGCAGCTTCGTCCTCCGCGAACTCAACCGGCCCGGCAAAGGACGCACGAATCGATTTCCGCACCGCGTCCTCCTGCCTCTTCGACGTCGAGCGCGAGATGGCTTAGGAGCAAACGCTTCCACGCCGCTCGCGCGCGCCGCTTCACCAATTTTCTTCGGCGGCGTATGCAGCTCGTATAACTGTGGTGGCGAACCGGGTGGGTCAAGAACCGCACAATTAAAATCAACAGATCTGCACCCTTCGCCAATCGCGCCAAATTTTTAGGGCGGAGGTATCCATGTCCCCAGAGAAACCACCACCTCGCTCTGATAAGAAATGCAATCCACCGACGGACAAGCAATACGTAACTGAACGAAGTGAAAAC
>ERZ1370068.4455-contig-3528_pt1 | contig 49108 bp, 70 predicted proteins | sample MGYA00561227_ERZ1370068 | MGnify/ENA primary metagenome ERZ1370068 (study PRJEB38410, sample SAMEA6850437) | metagenome | study: Metagenomic assessment of the ecological functions of the soil: analysis of the soil microbiota associated with the... | reverse complement strand
CTCCTTTGCAATCGTGCGCGCATAGCTTTGCCAGTTGTCGCCAAATCGAAAATGAGTTTCAAGCTCTTCGAGGTTCATACGCGGCTTACCGGTATTGGTCTTGTAACCCGTTAATTTTTCCTAACTGGATGTAAGGGTCAAGTCTTGGTGCCGCGATTTGATCAGAAGGCGATTTTTCGTCGATCAACTTCCCGGATTTCGATGCTATCTTTGAACTTAACGCTATTGAAGACTTCGGAGATTAGCTTGAACGGCGCAAAGCCATTCGGCGGGCCTCGGTCCTCCTTGCAGGATTCGCAGGCATCGAATTCCTTTAGGAGACATAACGCGCGTTTCTGTCGCGCATTACCGCACCGCAGCTAATACACCAAAAGTGCGACAGGATTATAAACCCAGCGGGCACCTCTGTGGTGGCCCCTAGGGCTGCCTAACGATGACCTACTCTCAGCGGCCGGGAACCCGGCAGCACTGCACGCCGGCCGTGAAACTTGAAGCACCGGCCAGTTGCGCGGCCGCAGACCCGAAGCCCCGGCCGATTGAGGTTCATCTGCGACACGACCAGTCCGTCACGCCCGTCGCGCCGCCTTTATCGAACAACGGCGCCGTAACTTCGTAGGTGGCGGGGCAAGCGGGGATTGGCGCAGTTCTCGGCGCCCGCAGATACGCTGGTCGCAGAAGCGTTGTAAAGCGTTACACAGTCCAACGCCGTGGCATTGGGTGCGATGAACGCGCCAAACAGGTCGATCGATCACGTGCACCGCTGACGATGTAAAGAACTCGAACTCGTTAGCCAATGGGGTCTGGTCCATAGTGATGATGGCGTATCTGGAGTCCTGCCAGAATCGGGCCCGACACGTCCCAGTTCATCAAGGACGTGAGATTGGTCGGAACCCGCCGGCCGCGCACCAAGGAAGCCAGGCGGCGCCGCCGCAGACGTATCAAAGATGGCGACGTTCATCGCCAGCCCGCCGACGGAATTCTCGTCGACGCCTGTCAGCGTGAGGGGATCGCATCCCGCGGCACCTCCATATGCGGTCCCGGGTTGCGAAATATCAAATCCACGGGGAGGCGCGGGCGGCGGGAGTACTTTCCCTCCGACGTTACGTGTGTCGATGTACCGGCAAGGGATGAATGGCTTGAAGACGAGGTCCTGGAAGGTATCGCCGAACGCCTGCGGCTTGATCTTGGTGTAGGACATCGCGGTGACCGTAGCGCTGAACGTGCCCGGTGTCCCCATCGCACGGACCTGTTCCAGCGGTTTTTGATATAGGCTTTCAAGCAGCCAGCGTTGCCTTTCAGCGGTGACGTGCCCACCTCGCAGATCGGATTGCGCGGCTTTGAAAATTTGCCGGATCAGCTCCGCCTTTTCGGCAAGGCGTGCGCGCTGTTCCGGACTCACGTTCCTTTTCGCAACCGGAGCCGTCGCCGCGTCGGCCGAGGTCTGGGCGACTGCGAAGCCGCTGGAAAGAGCAAATGCCCCGAATATCAGCGCACTTTTTACAAACTTTTGCATAAATTCTCCAATCAAAATTCCAGCTGTTCGCCCCAGTATTAGAATGCCGTGGCGAGCCTAAGTCTTGATTGTCGACTGTGTCACTTTGTCGGCATCGCAACACCCGCTGGACGGTTACCTAGCGACGAAGAACGGCGCCGCAAAGGGTCGCAACCCCATCTCGATAACGAATGAAGCTACCGAGAGTGTAACGCGACGCGCCTCGCCGCACTCCGGCGCTTTACAGTCCCGCCGCTTCAAACGCCAGTCCTGATCGTGAATAGTACCGCAACACCTCGGCCGGTCCGATTGCAGCCTGCTCGCCAAACGCTGGATGTGTCGAGGCAAAACCGCTATCGTTGCGGGAAGGGTACTTTCTGCTTGCAACAGCCTGACCATTCGTAGTCAACAATCAGCGCCCTCATGAATGACGCGCTGATTCGTTAGCGCACATTACTCTCGATTCCCCTACAACCTCCAAATGCGCCAGCCCTTGCTGTTGGGTGTGCTTTGCCGCCAGCAATATCGGCATCGCCTTCCTTTACCAATGGTACGTCCTCGTCCAACTCGGCCCCGGGGTGGAAACCGACGCCCTCTTCGCGGGGCATGACGGTGCCACAGCTTGCGTTGGCGGTTATAAGCGGTCTCTCTTATGCACGTGCTGGTGCCACTCCTTGCTGGTGAACCCGCAGATCGCTTCCGTCACGACGCCTGGGGCTTTTTGTTCTCGTTGGCGCCTTGTTCGCTGCAATCGCCGTGCTGCTCTACGTCTTCGCGCCGTTTTGGGTTCCAATGACGGTGCCGGGATTTTCCGAAGCTGGTAAAGGCCTCACTGTGCACCTGACCAGGATTCAGCCTCGTCGGTATGGTCTTTGCCGCTTTGTCCGGAGTGCAAGGGGCGGTGTACCACGCTCGACAGAGATTCCTTTGGGTAGAACTGGCTCCGCTTCTTACCGGCGCACTGGGCTGGTTCCGCTCGTCGTGTTCCTGCCTGAAATATGGCGTCGAAGCTGCTGCCTGGATCGCCACACTTCGTTTTGTTTTTCAGACCGTGTTACAAAATGCCCGGCATGGGGCGTTGGACGATGCCGGATCTGAAAAAGCGGTACGGTTCAAGACGCGTGGAAGCGTATCAAGCCACTGCTCTGGGGTACGGCTTATTACAAAGCCGATCCCCTAGGTCGATCGATTCCTTCTATCGATGTCCGCCAATGGAAATTTGTCATTGTTCTATCTCGCACAACAGATATACGGTGCCGGTGCAGGCGTCGTCAGCAAAGCAGTCGCTGCGCCGCTTGTGCCCCGCCTCAGTTTGCTTCACAAGGCCGGCGACCATCCAGCTTTTCGTCGCGCCTATCGTCGCAAACTTTGGCAGGTCGGCCTTCTTACAGGAAGTCTCTTGCTGATTGTCGTTGCATTTGGCGATTCGTTGCTGCGCCCGCTGGTGGGCCACGGCGCGGTCACGGAGGTCAACGTGAGGACACTATGGCTAATCATGCTCGGTTTGGGTGGGATGTTTGTGGGAGGAGCCATGGGGTCTGTTACCACGTCGTCATTCTATGCGCGCGGCGATACCAGACTTCCGACACGCTTGGGGATGATCACCTACACGATCTCATATCCCGATCAAAATCATCGCCTATAGCCTTGGCGGAGTGCTGGCATTGGCGATCTCGGTAAGCGCATTTTATTTGCTTAATCTCCTGCTCCAGTACTTCTATCTGGAAGAATACTGATCGGGTTCGTGGAGTCTAAATCGGTGCAAGTAAACGAAGATTTCTCCCAGCTACCGAAAATCAAGGATATTGGCCGGTGGTATGTGACAAGGTTTGTCGACAATGTCGCCAAATCGCTCCCGCCAGGCAGCTCTGTGTTGGACGCGGGAGCCGGAGAATGTGCCTATAAGAGGTTTTTTATTCATTGCCAATACAAAGCCATCGATCTTGGGGTCGGGGAAACGAGCTGGAACTATGGAAACTTGGACTATGTGGGGCGCTCCACGATATGCCCATCGAGAGCGATTCATTCGACGCCGTTCTTTGCACACAGGTATTGGAGCACCTCGAATGGCCGAGAGAAAGCGTGAAGGAAATGTACAGAGTGCTAAAGCCAAGCTGGGCGCCTGTTCCTTACGGCACCGATGAGTCACATGGAGCATCAAGTTCCGTATGATTTCTTTCGCTATACCTCTTTCGGACTGCGGTCCATCTGCGAACATGCCGGTTTCAAAGAGCTGGAAATTCAGCCGTTCGGCGGACGATGGACGCGTTGGGCCTATGAGATGCCGAGATGTTTGTCGTCGTTTCCAGCAAGCGGCATCCAGACCGGGAGACCAACCATCACAGGAATTCTCTTGCTGCCCGTGAAGGTCATCGTGTCCTTGATGGTTCCGTTGTTTCAACTGATTTTCTTGTCGCTTGATAACCTGGACAAATCGAAGAACGATCCCTTCGGCTGGAGTCTGGTGGGCAGAAAATGAGCGACATTGCATTGGAAGACCTTGGCTGCCCCCTCGACTGCCCGCGCAGCGACGAAACAATCCTCACCGGTCGCGACCTCATTAACGGCTTGCCGGGTACATTTACAATCGTCCGCTGTCGTACTTGCGGACTAATGCGCACCAACCCGCGCCCTACTCCCGGTTCCATGGGGTTCTTTTACCCGGACGACTATGGTCCCTATTTGGGCACTGCAGGTCCAAACCGCGACCCCACGGCGAAAACTCTTTGCGTCGCTCCGCAAAGTCACTCGAAAACTTTTTGAATTCAATACGACGCGCTTACCTAAGCTGCCTGCGGGCCGTATGCTGGAGGTCTGGTTGTGCATCGGGCGCGTTCTTGCACAAGATGGCTGCTGAGGGTTGGCAGGTGGAAGGAATCGAATTCTCCCCGAAGGCCGCCGCCGTAGCGCGCGCCTTGGGCTATCCGGTACATGCCGGCAGCCTCGAGACTGCACCTGCGCCAGTGGAACCCTTCGATCTCATCGTTGGTTGGATGGTGTTGGAGCACCTTCATGATCCGGTGCTCGCGTTGAAGAAGCTCAATGCGTGGATGAAGCCCGGCGGCTGGCTGGTTCTGTCCATACCCAACGCGGGGCGCGTTTGAAGCCAGGGTTTTCCGGGATAGCTGGTATGCCTTGCACTTGCCCAATCATTTGTATCACTACAGCAAGAAGACGGTCCGCTTGGTCCTTTCCGCCGCAGGGTGGGAACTCGAGAAGATCCATTTTCAGCGGGTCCTGTGCGATCCCATCGCGAGTTTCGGTTACGTCCTTCGCAAAATCGGCATCGCGCGGCTGGGCGCGCGCCTCATAACCTTTCCAGAACACCCTGGTTATTGGATATACGCGCTCTACCCGGGCGCCGTCGTTGCCGCCGCCATGGGGCAGACAGGGCGCATGACGATCTGGGCGCGAAAGCGGCATGACACTACGAGTAGCTGCCCTCACCAGCGGGCTACGCACCCCGTCCTAGCCGCTTTCGCATTCGCCAGCACATTGCGCCGCTAGCCGAACACGGCATTGCGGTCCGCGAGTTCAGGCCTGTCGTCGGTAACAACGTGGACAACGTCTTGAAGCCCCTCCGTCCGAAGGGGACCAGAATCCGCAATTTTCCGCCAATTTATCTCTCTATTTTTGGGCTCCTAACACTGAGACTCGCCGCTCGCTTACCCGGTGTGATGGCAAGTTGGCGATACGACCTGACATGGTTGGAGCGGGGTCTGTTGCAACGGATGGCCGACGCTGGAAACCTTATTGGGCAAACCCCTGGTCCTGGATGTCGATGACGCGGTATGGTTAACTGAACCTTTCGGCGCCAGGCAAATGCAGCGTACCGCGGAACATGCGGACGTTGTCGTGGTCTGCAACACCTACCTGGCCGAATGGTTCGGACGCTTCTGTCGGCGAATCGAGCTGGTACCGACCCCGGTCGATGCTGACGTTTTCTTTCCAATACAGAAGGAGGAAGGTTCTCCGTTTATCGTCGGGTGGACAGGAACCAGCGCCAACTTTCACTACCTCGCCATGATCAAGGATGCTCTGGCGAAGTTTTTTAGCCATGCCCCTGAGGCAAGGCTACGCATAGTTGCCGATCATCCTCCGAGCGAATTGGAGTTGCCTCCGGAGCGTGTCGAATTTGTGCGATGGTCTGCAGCTACCGAGGCAACGGCGGTGCAAACGATGGACGTCGGGATCATGCCTCTTGTCGATGATCCATGGACTAGGGGCAAATGCGCATTCAAAGTGATTCAATACATGGCCTGCGGTCTGCCGGTGGTGGCGTCACCCGTCGGTTTGACTGCCGAGATCCTGGATCGGGGCGAAGTCGGCTTGTCAGCGCGCACCGAGCAGCAATGGGTGGACGCTTTGATCTTTCTCTATGAGCAACGAGAAGAAGCGCAACGTCGCGGCGCTGCAGGCCGGGCAAAGTTTCTGGAACACTATAGTCGCTGGGCGGCTACCCGCCAGCTCGCAGGGATATTCAAGAGCCTTCGATGACTCGTGCGCGCTGTTGCCGCCAATCTTGAGGAAGCGTGCCGCGGCCCTCCCAGCCGTTGTGCCCACGGATGACCTCGATGTCAATTAAACCTGCCTTTTGGTGCCACGAGCGGAATTCACCGGCAGTTTGCGGATAGTCGAATGTCGGCGACAACATATCAAACGTGTCCAGCACCGCCCATTCGCGGAGCTGGTCGTCACTGGCCGTCGGAAATTCACGGGAGTAATCGGCCACCAGCATTCGCCAAACGAGTGTTGGTCCGATGCGCGGGATCTTTCGTACTGTTCGCGCCAGCGGCCACACTCGCTCCACATACGCACGCGTTAGCCGGTAGAGCGACTCCGGCCGCATACCACGGGTAAGCGGGCGCACCCAGTACTTGGTGTTCAACCAATAGCGCCCGACGGTTCTGGGATACACGTCGGTGGCAATCTTCCCACCGGGAGTAAGCATCCGGCAGAGCGCCGTGAACGAGTCCCTCGGACGCGGAGTGTGCTGAAGCACTCCAAAGCAGTAGACACCGTCGAACGAATGCGGACGCAGCGGCAAGCCGTAGATGTCGGCCTGAATCAGCAGGAGATTGTCACGAGTTCCTATTTGGTCCGCCACGGCGTCGACCGAGCGCGATACATCGAAGCTGACCACCATGGCACCCGTCTCGAGTGCATGGGTTGTAAACCGCCCACTGCCACAACCGGCCTCAAGAATCCGCCAGTCGGCCAAGTGCGAGTCCCACTTAGTTACATCGCGGAAACGCTTTGCCGAAATACCGAGCCCACTATGAATGTCGTGCTGCGTAGCGGGGTGGCGGTTCCATTGGAAGCCAAAATTCGCCGCGTAGCTCTCTGCCGGGACAAAACGCGGAATCCCTCTGGCGACGGGATAGGTGACTCCACTTACCGGTTCACGAAGCTCACCCTCAATGATCTCATCTTTATTCCGCTGGTCAGACCGGGAAATCTGCAGCGGGCGACCGTTTAAGGGATCGACCAATAATCCAATGTGTCGTTCTCTCATGCTGAAATGAGCAGGACGGGACGTTGCAACCCTGAGCTTTTCGCTTGAGGACCTTCGCTGGCGACGGATATTTCACTCACTGAATGGTTTGCAGAGCCCACCTTCGACGACCTTGTCTCGCTCAGTTGTCCGTTTACCCGCATCACCTACCCCAAGGGCAAAGTTCGGCCTGCGAGCCGCGCACCCCACGCGGGGAGACAGACTCTTCGTCGTAGGCACTGGACAAGACAGGTTCTCGGCCAGCCACAGCACTTTTGACAAGAAGCGCATGGCCTTGAGCGCGGCACGGGCGCCGAAGAGTGCCTCACCCGTCTTGTCACCTTCGATTGCCACGTAGAAGTCCATCGTAGAAACATAACGAGCTTCGAGGACTTCGAGGCCCGCCTCTGCATGAGCTTGTGCCAATGACGCCGGTGTCAGCGGCACGTGCAAGTCGTAAATCGACCGATTCAATCGCTTCTGCAGCGCGCCAAGCCAGCCCACCAGGTTGGGAACTATAGTGATCACGATGCCCCTGGCCGGATGAATTGCGCTAATGCCCCGATGACCCGGCTTGTTGGCACGAAATGTTCAACCACGCCAAAACTCACCACCGCATCAAAAGTCTCGACAAGATCCGGCAAGGGCGCGAACAAATCGCAGTAATGAACGGGCACATCGACACCGGCGCGATCCAGAACCCGGCGCGCCAGCGCACACCCACTCGGCGAGTAGTCGACGCCCGCGGCACGCCAACCGAGCACCTGGCGAAAATAGGGCAGCCAGACCAGAACCGCCGCAGCCAACTTCCACGACCGCAGGAGCAGGTCCGAGACGCTCGACATGCGCCACGACGAAGTCACGAATATGGCGCGGAACCGGTTTGACGCGGACGCCCGACGAAAAATCGAGCGGTGTGGGGAGCGCATCGCTCAGCCACATGTCGTCCCAATACCGATGCGGGACCTTGGCGACCGGATCCCTTCCCTTCCACTGCCTACCCTTTGTGCTCGTTGAATCCCGGGCGCATCTTGATGACGCGAGCCGGGATGCCGACGGCGACTGCAAACGGCGGAATCGCTCGATTGACGACCGCGTTGGCGCCGACAACCGCTCCCTGTCCGATCGCAACGCCGTCGAGAACTCTTACGCCGGCAGAAAGCCAGACGTCATCGCCGATGTGAATTCCAGCGGCAACCGAACCTTGCTGCGCGATGGGGATATCGGGCGCATCGAACAGATGATCGGAGGCGACGATAACAGTTGAGGTCGCGATCAGACACCCGGCACCGATTTGAATGCCACCCGCTCCGTACAGCACGGAAAACCTGTCGATGTTCGTGCCTGCACCGATCTTTATCGAGCCCAGCTGGCAATCGATAAGCTACTAGTCGTGAACGTACGCACCCTCGCCAATCTCCACACCTTTTCCGCTGCATTCGACCATGCACGCGCCGAGATGTGCGCCGCGCCCAAGCCGCAGAAGCCAAGGGCGTGAAACGCGGGCGCGCGGAGAGACGACAGCGTTCCATCGAATCGAAAGACATAGATTGGTCAGCCAACCTGGAAGCGGCCTGAGTTTGATGGCGCGACCAATACTACGAAAGAGTGGCAGCATTTACACGTGCAGGACCAAACCTGCGGAAGTAGATTTCGGCACCAACGACTGTGATAGCCGCGGCGAGGCTTGCGGCGACGACGTTCGCCACGGCGATGCCTTCGACCGAGAAACGCGGCACGAGCACGTAGTTGAGCCCAAATGTCGCGCCTACGGTGACGAGCGGCACCAGCAGATGCATCAGGCGAATCGAAAGCGCGATCAGAGCGCGACCGGCGATCGCCGCGACCATCGCGCCTGGAATTCCAAAGCCCAATATGCTCTGCAGAATACTGACACGCTCGGAATCCTCGGGGCGGAACTTGCCTCCAGAAAGAGTAATCCGACTATCGAGTCCGACCAAGTCCAGAGCAGGAACGCGACAATCGTGGACAAAAGGAACATTGTTGCGGCGGTGAGTCGGAAAGTGCGGCGCGCAGCGGCAACATGGCTCCGCGCCGAGCTGACCTGCGACTACCGGCAGGAATGCGGCCGACAACGCCGAGGATGCAAGCCCACCAAGCGCGGCTGGCACGCGGGACGCAAAGCCCAATGCGCTGACCGCGCCGGCACCCAAGCTGACGGCAAAAGATTGCTCGATGAGAGGACACACACTAACCATGAGCATTCCAAGCATCATCGGGTAGACTTGCCGGGAGAGCTTCGCACCGGCGCCGCGCGTCTCCACCGGAACGACGCGCACCCCCGAGGCGCACCACCGCAAGTATGACAACACTCATCTCCGCTACATAGCCGAGAAACAGCGCGCAACCCAAGTTGCTGGCACTGGTTCCGGGCAACATGACGGCCGAGCAGTGCTACCATTACGCCAGGAACTAATCCGGGGAGCAAGCCGCTGCTGAGCATCTTGCCGCGCGAATGCAATACCGCGTAGCCGAGCGTGGAGACTGCGCTGCAAAACGCTCCGGCGACGATCCAGCCGTAAGCGACTCGCGTCCCATCGATCAGCGCAAAGTTCGGGTGCCCCGCCAATGTCCCCAGAAAATCGCGGCAGCGCAAACCAGATCGTGAAGCGTCGCCAGGGCAAGTGCAATGAATCCCATTCCGATCGTTTTCGCGAGATCCCGCGGGACGGAAATCTCTCCCGCGCGTGCGTGCCGCGAGATCGCGGTCGTCAGAATGGGTTGCAGCGAAAGAAAAATCACGCTGAGAGGGAGCAGGGCCATCGTCTGTGCAAGCAGGTAGGCATCGACCTGCTCTCCCAGCCCGAAGGCGCGCGCGATGTAGGCATCGCGCAGGATGCCAAAAGCTTGGCCGTACCGGCCCCTGCCCCGAATCTTAAAGCCCCGGTGACGACCACGCGAATGCTCAAGGCGGCGACCCATTCGCATCTGCACGCGTTTTGCGCTTAGACAGACGCGCAGGCGTCCCCGCAAGGCGCAGGACATCTCGCTGTACCAGCAGCGCCAAAAGAAGCACGTCGCAGGGCCTAGCGGCAATATCGCCCGGTTTAGAGTGGTCGCGTTGGCAATGGACGCGCTTAAATCCGTGCCCCAGAAGACCGCCGCGAGAAACGCAGCACCGAGACCTAACGTCGTTCCAGCCGCGCTCAACTCATTTGACCAGCGCCGGCGGCGGTACAACAGCAAGAGAAAAATCGTCAGATACCACAGCAAATGCCAGTTCTCCCAGGCAAAGAGGTTCGCCATGAGACTTTCGAATGAATCACCGAGAGCCGCAGTGCGCACGTCCGAGCATGTGCACCACGATCAATGCTGCTGCGCCCACGAATGCGAGTACCAGTACTCCACGCAGCATCGGGCGCAACGGTCGACGCATCACCGCCAACATCAGGAAGGGAAGAAACGTGAGCGCCCAGACGATCCCCGGTCGCTTGAAGAGCGGCAGGAAGGCCAGCAGGAGAATAGCCATTGCGGCATCTCCCTTTGCGCCGGAAGCGCACCCACGACGGCCGCTGCCATGAATGCCAGGCAGAACATTACCGAAAGCGGCAGATCGCCATAACCCGCAAGCGCTGCGTGGGTGTCCAGGATGGGCAACGACACGGCCATGTACGCAGCACCGAAGGCAAGCGGCCAGTAACCCGAAGTACGAAAGAGCTGTCCTGTCATCGCCGCACCCAGAGCGCCCAGAAGAATGGCCCATGTCAGGCCGATCGCGGAGTCATCCCAAGTACGGGTCGGACCCAACGACCATACCTGGATCAAGGGTACCAAGGGTGGATAGCGAGGATTTGCGTCGGTGTAAACCGCATCCCCTGTACCACTGGAAATCTGCAGCCATTCTTCGGGACTCACGAATCGTTTCAATTCGCCGGTTTCGAACCATACGCGAGCCTTGGTTCCCCATTGTTGCCAAGCATCCCAAGGGTAGAGAGGTTGTGCAGTCGCCTCCAGGCCGAGCACCGCGACACGAAGCAACATGACTGCGGCAAAGGCGATTGCGAGCCATCTGCCGACGCCTTGGGCCCTCAACGCCGGAACGGCCTGCGAAACACTCGAGTCGCGGCGAAGCCAGCCTCGCAGCACCGCGGCAAGCAGTACGCAGAGAGCGACCTGAATTCCAGCGGCCGGCAGGAACCGCACGCCGAAGCCAATAGTTCCAGAAATGTAAAGCCCGACAGCGCCAAAAATCTGCCCGACAACGTAACCATATCCAAGCGCGCACAACCAGCTCGCCCGCCCCGCGGGAAACGCCAATCGCACTGCGAGCGTGCCACCGACCAGCGCGAACACCTGCGGCAGCAGCAATTCGATCGTCCTCATGCGACCACCTTGAATACCACGTTGCCGTGAATGTACCCAAGCGGCTTCACCCGCACTGCGCCACCGTTCCAGATCAGCTGCTGCGCGTCCTTGTCGTACCTCACTTGCCGCGACCACGTCAGGAAGATAAGATCGCCCGTTCGAATGAGTTGCGCACTCGGCATGGCGCCGGAAACGGCATCGTAGTGCACCAGCAAGGGCAGCAGATGGTATGCGGCGCGCCCTCGCGAGTAAGGTTCGTCGCCAAAGACGAAGACGCGCTGCTTAGGGTCGCGAATTCCGCGCTTCACGGACGTCGCAAGCGCATAGATGTCGGCGTCCGGACCTCTTCGCCAAAGTTCTTCGATGGGGCCGTCGCCAAACTCCTCTATCGTCGCCCGATACTTCGCAAGCAGATCCAGCTGCCAGCGTGCATCAAACCAGCCCACCCTATCATGACCACGGTGACGATCACGAGGGTGGTTACGGATCGTGGCGGACGCGTCCGGCAGGACACCAGCAAACCCAAGCCGATCGCCAACCGCTACGAGCAGAACCGGAGAAAGGGCCCGGTCGCGCGCGCCGACTATGGCCAGATTGATCGATTGCCCATCCCACTTCCGGAACCCTGCCCAGTTGGCGATCTCCGTGGCCAGACGAGTTCCGACGGTGTCCGTCTGGGCGGTGACGCCGCGGATCAGGACGACGTCCCCAGGGTTGCCGCCGAGGGCTACAGCGAGTCCGACGATCTCGCCGCTCCAATCGTGATTCTGGGAAAGATCGAGCAATTGTGTCTCGCCGAGCTCGTGCTCGATCGGCGCATTGAACGTTTTGTCCGGATGGTCCGCGCGGCGCCACAGGATGCCCAGAGGGGCGTCGGGGCGTCGCGGCACGCAATCACATCGGATGAGCGGACGGTCAGCCAACCCGGAGGGCACCTGCTGTCCATGCCGCCACTGCAACGTTGCCGCCGGCAGGGACTTCCAGAAGATAGCCGTCCTTGCCCAGCGTGCCGCGGCCGACGCTGGCCGATGGGCCTGCTCGAATCAACGGGGAGGCGGCTTCAAGTCTGTTGTCGATCCGCGCCAGCCCATCTGCGCCGCCACGCTTCCCACGATCAAGACCAGCGCGACAGCCGCCGACGGGTAGAACTGCAAACGCGAGCGCTCGCCGCGCAACCGCTCGCGCGAATGGTCCTCGCCGGCGTCTGCGATATTCGCCATGAGCCGTCGCGATCAGTACGCTCGGTCGTCCCGAGGATGTGCGTGATCGTCATCCAGATAACGCGAACATCGAGGGGCGATGGACCAATGACGGATGTAATATAAGATCGTAGGCGACGCGCATCTCCATCTTGTCGACGAGATCGGTTTCCCCTCGCCACCCGTTGACCTGCGCCCAACCCGTAATGCCCGGCTTGATCTTGTACCGTAGAAGGTAGCGGTCAACCAGTTCTCCATACTGCTCGTCGTGCTCCAGAGCATGCGGCCGTGGTCCGACCAGCGACATGCGTCCCGTCACCACGTGCAATCAACTGGGGTATTTCATCGAGGCTCGACCGCCGCAAGAACGCGCCTAATTTGGTAATCCCGCGGATCACCGCGCCCCGCCTGGCGCACGCTGCCTTCGGTTTTGTCGTGCACGTGCATCGTTCGGAATTTCCAGACCTCGATGGGACGCCCGTACAATCCGCCGCGTCGCTGGCGAAACAATATAGGCGGCCCGCTGGTTAACAGGATCGCTGCCGCGACGATCAGCATGAGCGGGATCGCCGGGATCAGAAACAGGATGCCGAGCACGATATCTTCAACCCGTTTGAGAAATGCGCGTCCGCCGGAAGAGGGGAGTCGGAAAGACAAATGATCGGTTGTCCTTCCAGCTCGCGTACGCTCGAGTTCAGTAGCAGCAGCGACGAGAGATCGGGAACCCAGTTGATCTCGATGGCTTCACCCGCGAGCCGCTCGGCCAGGGCCTCCATCCCCCACACGTCATTGGCGGGCAGCGCGAAGTAGATTGTATCCACCGCGTGTGATGCCAGGAGCTGGTCGAGAGAATTCCAGGCGCGTTGCGACAACGCTCCCTGGTCATGTGCGTCTTCCGGATACTGCTTTTTCCAACTCGTTGAAATCGATCGTGCCGACGAGATTGATCCCGATCCACCGGTTGCGTTGCAGTAGGTCGACAAAATCCTCAAGTCCGGCGCCACGCCCGACAACGACCGCATAGCGTATGTTCAAGCCCTGCGATCGAAGGCGGCTCAGCGAAAAGCGGATGATGCCGTGGATCGTTATTTGCGCGAAGTAGCTTGCCACGGCCCATTTCAGATATTGCCTCACGCGAGAAAATTTCCAGTGCTCTTGGTGAGAAACGATAGCGTTACCAGGAACATCAGGGTGATCAGCCAAGCCCGCAAAATGACGCTTGACTCGAGCAGCCATCCGCCAGGCGCATGCGATGCGAAACATCGTTTGCCCGGTAGACGATGGGCATCAAGACGGCGGTAGTCGCGGCGAGCGTCACGTAGGCCGAGGCGAAGCCGCCCGTCCGCTCGACCGCGAAATAGTAGAGAAGCGCGACCACGGCAATCACGTCGAACAACATGACCGCGCCGCTCAAGAGACCGCTGAAGCCGCGCGTTACGCCGGTCGGCCGAGGCCGACCGGCGCCACGGATCGACGCAACGGGCGCGGCACTAGCTGTTGGCCTTGCTTCGCCGAGCATCCTAATCTGCTCCCAAACCAATTCCGGGCATGAACAACAAACATTGGGCATACCGACGTCCAAGCCGCTTTGGCTCGGAGAGCAGGCGCCAGATCCATTCCGCCCCTATTCGCGCGAGGAATTTCGGGCATCGCCTCTGAACTCCAGCAAAGTAATCGATACCCGCGCCGACGCAAAGCGCGACGCCAAAATCAAGTTCCTTGCGGTGACGCGCGATCCACAGCTCCTGCTTTGGCGTGCCGAGCGCCAGAAAAACAATGTCCGGACGCGCATCGCGTATCGCCGAAACGCAGGCTGCGTCCTGCGTCATATCATGCTCGAAATGTAGAGGCGGTGCATGCGCTCCGGCAATTCTCAGGCGCGGAAAATCGAGCGCGCAACGCCTGAGCGCAAGCTCGAGCGTCTCCCGGCATGGGGCCGAGAAAGAAAACCGAGAAGTCTTCGCGCTCGGCCTCCGCCAGCACCGGTTCGACCAGATCGGCGCCCGCAACACGCCCAGGAAGAGGCGTGTTTCCGAGACAGCTTGACCCAGACCAACGGCATGCCATCCGTCAGAACCAGGCTGGCGGTGGCATACGCGCTGCGGCAGCGCGATCGCTTCGCAGAGCGAAGCATGTGATCGACATTGGGCGTCATCACGATGTGCCGGTCGCGGGTACGCGCGAGATGCGACAATCCTATCGACCGCATCGCGGGGAGTCAGCCGGTCGATCTCAACGCCTGCAATGCGCGTGCGGCTCATCGGTCGCTGCCCGCCTTCTGAACAAAAACTCGTTCAACGCGAGGTGCCGCAGCTGGGACCGCTCGAGCACGGTAATGGCGTCGAGCGGTGTATGCACCAGGGGATCGCCGTGAAGATTGAGCGAAGTATTTACAACGCCGCCGATTCCAGTGAGCTGCCGAAACTCGTCGATTAGCTTCCAGTAATCGTGGTTCGCTTCGCGGCTTACGATCTGTGGCCGGCAGGTCTTGTCGTAGGGATGTATGCCGTTCGCCAGGTCGTCTTTTTCCTTTTTGCGTCGTATCGAAGGAAAGGATCATGTACGGGCTCGCGGCCTGCTTCCGGGTTGACGAAATATAGTGGCGCTGCTTCGTCGAGCACGGACGCAGCAAATGGCATCCAGAAGTCACGATTCTTCACCGCTTCGTTGATTTCCTGAATCACGCCTTGTCGAATCGGGTTTGCCAGAATAGCGCGGTTGCCCAGCGAGCGCGCACCGAGCTCCTCGCGCCCCCAGAACCTGGCGACCACCTCCCCCTGTGCAAGACGCCTGGCGACCTCACGCTCGATGCCTTCCACGCGCGTGACGGTCATGCCGAGACCGCAGCTCGTGTCAATGCCGCATCGACCGCGGCGCCGGACCATGACGGGCCGAGCAAAAACGTTCCGATGCTCGGGACGCTATCTACACCACACAAGCGCGCATATTCGAGATAGCACGCTCCGATCGCATTGGTTTCGTCACCGCAGGAAGGAAACACGAACAACTCGTCCACCTCGTCCAGCGCGAGAATCTCCTTATTCGCCTTCACGTTCATGAACACGCCGCCCGACACGGCAACGCGGCGGATCCCTGTCGAGCGCACCGCACGGCTCACGAGCTCGCAAAGCATTCGCTCAGTGAAGAGCTGAGTCCCGCCATGATCGAGTCGAAGCGTTCTCGATGAAAGATTTCGTTGAGCGTCGACTGGATGTAGTACATGTGCGGTACACCGTTGCGGCGGCGCCACGCCGGCTTGCCGTCACCGGCCCACTCGAACAATCCGCTCAGCCGATCGGCGATCCGCGCCGCGGGACCGCCCTTCGCATAGAGGCCATGCCCATGATTTTGTATTCGTGCTCGAGCGGCACCATCCCTTGAAGGAACGTGACATGCGCATACAGGATACCGAATGACTCCGACCATGGCACTTCGAAGCGACGCTGCAGCTTCCCCTCCGCACCGAGGCTGACGGTTGCGCAGAGACCGTCACCGGCGCCATCACACGTAACCACCAAGGTCGAATCGGAGAACTCTCTACGGCCGAAAAATGCGGAAGCTGCATGACAGGTATGATGATCGATGAACCGGATCGCGTCGGCTCGAAACCCCATCCCGAGAACTTTCGACAGACGCTCGCGTCGGCGCCGCTGCTGGTGGAGCTTAAACACTGGTGTCTTGCGAAACGATCCTTTCTAGTCTCGACGCGTACGTGCCTGTTCGCTCGAACTCCGCGAGTATCCCTGCCGATCGCGATCCGGGTGGTTGATGTAGCCCGCCAACGCTACGACATCCACCTCGGCTGGGCGCAATCCGGCGCTGGTTGAGCACGAACTCGATGCTCTTGTACGGAAAGCCCGAATGATTTTTTCTCGCGTCGGTCTCTCTTCCTGCAGCGCCACGAGTCCGACGCGGTCGCCCATCAGGGCGGCCGATGCATTGTGTGTATCGGAGATGCCCAGCACGTTCAGAGGCGGCCTCGCGTTAGCGTACGAATGCGGACGCGCGTGATCGGTGGCACTTTCCGATGCGGGCGACCGGTCACTGGCCATAGCCGTTGTTCCTTTGACTGCGCCGCTGGCGACGCCTCGTGCCGTGATCACGAGGATCGCGAGCGGAATCCATGACTATGCGGTTGCTCCAGAACGTTATCGAAGAATAGCATTGGCAAAAGCCACACACATGCGACCGCAGCCGCAATTACGATGCTGCGTACGCCAGGATGCCCGAGCGGCGATAGAGGCCATTTGTCGGCTCAGCGAGAGAAAATAAAGGTCAGCAGAATTACCGCCGGCCATCCCAGCTCTGCCCCGCACTGAGCCCCAGCCAGAAAATGGCATGGTCAGGAGCGCGCTCCTATTTGTAACGCCCTCCACCACCTCTGCGTCCCACAAACCGTACATGGCCCAGCGCTCGGGCTTCGGAGCAGGCCTCAGCAAGCTTGCAGAGCGCGCTTTCCGTTTGCTTTATAGAGCACGTCACCAGACGCAGCACTCGCGGCGCGCGAGCCCAGCATTCCGGGTCCCACGCCGAGAACAGAATTATAGCGTTGCTGCGACACCGAAAACCACGCGCGTTAGCAATACCTGCTTTTCGGAAGTCTCCAAATTTGAGAAGAATGCTTCGGCGTAGGTCATCACCCACGATTCTGCCAACACTCCCATCAACAAAATCGCGACGATCGCCGCACCCGATCTGCAACATGGTCGCCGTGCGGGGATCCCGATACCGGCGATAAAAAGCATCACGGTCACTAAGCCGACAGCCCCGAACATCGCCGCGGAATAAGAGCTTGGCTTCTCCGCCCCAGACGAGGTATCCCGCCGCCAAGACGTGACCACCCGCGACGATCCAGGTGCGCATCCCTTTCAGGGTTGTCGTCGCAGTCAATAGGCGCACCCGCAAACCGACAAGTACGACGGCGCCCCATAGCCCCACCAAATTAGCAGGGTTCGCCCAAGTACCTGAGTACCAGTCGCCAGTTTGCACCTCGGCAAGGCGAGCATACTGCGCGGCGACGACCGGGACCTGCAGCCATAACACAAATACCAGGAAGCGCGAGAGGAGCGGAGCAAACTGATGGGGAAGGCGGAGAAAACCGCCGCCAAGCAGCGGCAGCAGTGGTGCGCCCATCGTCGCCGTCCAGACGAACCACTGCAGCGGACGCGCCTCAACGACCATTACGCTGAACAAAGCCGAACCTGCTGCCGAAACGAAGAATCCGAATAGCAGCATCGAACGCAGCGAGCCATCGAATCCCAGGCTTTGGCTTCTCGCTGCCCGGTACAGTAAAGCGCGAGCGTCACGCCGAGCAGCGCGGCATCGCCGGGAAACAGCGACACCGCAATTGCCAGCAACATGGCGTCGGCCAAAGGTGCCACAAGCACCCCAGCCAAGCCGATCGCCACGGCCACGAGCGTTAGCACTTACCCGCGATACTGAATTGCAAATCGAAAGCGCCAGCGCGGCAGCCCCGCCGGCTATCCACCATGGAGCGCGGCGCCAAAAGCGTCCGGTCATGGCGACGTCAGCTTCTGAGAATCTTCAGATACATGGCCTCCAGCTTTTCCCGCCACTGAATCGGCATCAAGACCGAGCGCCATGATCCTTTTCGCGTCCACCACCCGATTTCATCCCCAGCACCTCGGCAATGCCATCGGCAACCGACTTCGCGTCATAAGCACAAAGCCGCGAATTCGCCACCCCTTCGAGTAACCACGCAACGTCACCTACGGGCACCCCGACCACGGAAGCGTCGCACGCCATGGCCTCCTTGACGATATTGGGAGATCCTTCGCGAAGTGACGTCAACAGGACCACATCAGCCGCACTCAGCCAAATAGGGACTTGATCGTGCGGCACGCCTTCAAGGGAATGAGCTTAGCCTGTACGCCTCGGGCCGCAAGCTCATTCATCGCAGCCTCGGCAAGAATGTAATTCTTGGTAGGGTCAGGCGGCGGCCTCCGAACAGAACGACTGCCTGGTCATTCCAACCGAGACGCGCACGCGCGGAATCCCGACTCGCGCGCACGAAGCAATCAGATCGACGCCGTTAGGAATGATCTCGGTCCGCTTCCGGAGCACGCTCGGCAGACGCTCGAGCATCGCCGCATTCTTGACGATAATCGCGGCTGCCGCGAACCCCGCCAGGCGGCTGGCCACGGAGCCTACCCACGAACGCGTTCTGCGCGCTACGCGGCACTTCCTCGCCATTAATGTCGCCGCCGCGGTAGCTCACCAGCAAAGGCGTCCGGGAGCGGGCGCAAACATCGGCCACGACCGCAGCGGTATAGCCGAAGTGTGCGTGCACAAGGTCAAAGGCCCCGCTGTCGCAACGCCTCGTGCGTCCGGCGTCTTAAGGCCAGGTAGTCGCGACGAGCATGCACGACCTCGCATGTAATGCCACGCCGTCGAAGACTGTCGACCTGCGCCTCGACGAACACACCAAAATGCGGTATGCCGGGTTCGGGCCACATGTTGGAGACATGCAAAACTCTCAAGCGCCCTGTCCCTGCAGCCACTTCCTGCGCCAGAACTCGAAGGCCACGAAAAGCCAGATTCGATGCGGGTCGACGCGCGCCCCGGACAGGAAGCCGTCGACCGCCCGTTTTAAGGTAACCGGATCGACCAAACCGGAGCCCCACAAAGAGTCACGGCTCAAGAGGTCGCGCACGTAAACGTTGAGGCGTCCGTTGCGCATCCACGAGGCCAGAGGAATCCCGAAACCCTGCTTGGGGCGATCGATCAAGTGTCGCGGCACCGGGTCGTAGAGAACGCTTCGCAGCAAATGTTTCGCGCCCAGGGCCCCATCCGAAAGCGAAGGGGACAGGCGAAGGCGAACTCCGCCAACCGGTGATCGAGCAATGGCTCTCTACCCTCGAGCCCGACCCGCATGGTCATGCGATCGACTTTGACAAGAATGTCGCCGGGCAGATAGTGATGAAAATCCCAGCGCATCATCGCTTCCTCGAGCGACGCGGAGGAGGCATCCAAGCTCGGTCGTGATGCCGCCCGGGTGCCAAGCAGCTGTTGCACCTGATTTGGCGTGGTATAGGAAACGGCGAGCTCGAACATTGCGGTGTTGTTCCCGCCCAGTAGCGTCTCCGTAAGTTTGCGCACGCGATCTTCCGACTTGTCGAAATTGCCGCTCGAGCGCATTCCAAGAATGTTTGCTGCGAGAGCGGCGCCGCCGCGACTCTTCATCGCATGACCGATGAATCTGCGCAAGGGCGCGGGAACGCGTCAAGCGCGCGAATCTTGTTCGGGATCGTCGAGATAGTTGACGTAACCGCCGAACAATTCATCACCGCCGTCGGCGGAGAGCGCGACCTTGACTTGGTTGCGCGCCAGTTGCGCGACCAGCATTGTCGGAATGGCGGACGTGTCCCCGAACGGTTCGTCGAAAAGCTCGCCCCAGCCTTCGACCGCGCGCTCCGCTTCATCCATCGTCAAGCGTTCGGACGTATGGTGCGTCCCGAGATGCGCCGCGACGGCCTTGGCCCATTGCGACTCGTCATAGGCAGGCTCCGCGAAGCCGATCGTGTATGTCCGGGTGTCGGCTCCGAGCCGGCTTGCGATGATTGCGGTCACCAGCGACGAGGTCGATGCCGCCGGAGAGGAAAACACCGACCGGCACGTCCGATACCAGGCGATACGCGCACGCGCTTTCCAGAGTTAGGCCAGATGCTCCTTGGCTGCGCGTTCATCGCGCGGCACGTCGACCTTGGATGCGGCCGACTCGAGCGTCCAATACCGGCCCGTGCGCAAGCCTTCGGAGGTCGAGTAACTGAGCCACGTTCCCGGCTCGATGACGCGCACCGCGCGGAAAATCGTGCGGTTGCCGGCGATATACCCAAATTGAAAGAACTCGCCGAGCGCGCCGGGGTCGAGATCGCGCGGCCAGGACCGAAATGGCTGCAGACCACGGAGCTCCGAAGCAAATGCGAAAACTCCATCGTGGAGAAAGAAATAGAGCGGCTTGACGCCGACCCGGTCCCGAATCAACAAAAGGCGCTGTTCGATCCGGTCCCAGATCGCGAGCGCAAACATTCCGATGAAGCGTTCGACCGCAGCGATTCCCCAGAGCGCATACGCTTCCAGCACCACCTCCGTGTCGCTCGTGCTCCTGAACTGAACGCCGTGCGCCGCGAGCTCGGTTCGGATTTCCATGAAGTTATAGATTTCACCGTTGAATACGGTCGAGAAACGACCGTTCGCCGAAAACATCGGCTGGTGTCCGGAGGGACTCAAGTCCAGGATAGAAAGGCGACGATGGCCAAGACCCAAGGCGCCTGCGTCGCGAACGTCTTCCCACGTGCCGCGGTCATCGGGCCCCCGATGGGAGAGGTTTTGCAGGCCAAGATCCAGCGCTTCGGCAAGCTCCTTCAATCGGGAGCTTGGACCATAGTAGCCAATGATTCCGCACACCTTACGCTGCTCCCGAAGTCACACTGTCCGCGATTCGGCTGAACCACGGGATCCGTCGAGCCGCTCGAGAAAGTCGGCTAGCCTGACGTTCGCCTCGCACCACTTCCGGCGGTCGACTTCGGCACGCGCCCGCGCCGCCCTGCCTGAGTCGCGTAGCGCTGGTTTCGGCGCGCCACGCCCTGAGCACCCATTGCACGGTGTCATCGATATCGCGGGCGAGCACACCGTCTACTCCGGACTCGACATATTCCGATAGATAAGGCGACCCGCACGCGATGACCATGGCGCCGGCGACTTGTGCCGCGCGAATCAGCGTTACACCAGCGACCCGGTCCTGGAGCAATACGGCGACGACGATGGACGCTCCAGCAATCAGCGCATCGAATTCGTCGACCGGGATATCGGTGAGAACGCGCACGCGTGGGAATACCGACGAACCGCCTAGCGACGAGCGCGGGGCACGCGACGATCCAATCAACTTCACCGCTTGTCGCTCGCACAACGGCGGCAAGACCCTCCCAATCGCGTCCGCTGCTGCCGCCGGAGAGATGCATATTGCGCATTGCCAATCACGGTTGGAACAACGACGGGAGGGCCGTCCGGCAAAAGAAAAACGCTGCTCGGCGATGCAACGAGCTGCTCGGCAAGGATTCGCCGCCCTATGTCCGCGCTATTGACGATTACCGCATCACGCAACGACGCAGTCCCGCACGAACGATCCACTGCAGAAGTCCGCGGCTCACGGGATCCCGGAATAGCATACACGGAATGGACGACTACCGCGAAACGCGCCGGAGGCCACACCGAGCGCACGAGCGCGGCACACAATCCAGCGTAATGCGTGCCGACGACCACGGTGGCGCGCCTCCATCCCAGAGCGACCACAGCAACGTGCCCGACGGCGACGCTCAGCCGAACCCAGCGCCCAATGCGGAACCGGCGCCAGCGATCATAGCCGAAACCGAGCACGTGCGCGGACCAGCCGCGGCCGGAAAGCAGGGCCAGCGGCGGCGGCGTGTCCAAACCTTCTTCCTTGATCCAGACGATGCTCCTCGGGCGGGAAGCAGCCAAACGCTAATCCCTTGACGAGCTCGACGACGCCAGATTGGCGTAAACCGATTCATACGCATCGACCATCGCAACAACGGAGAATTCGCGCGCGGCTTCTTGTGGCTGCGGCAGAAAGCAAGCCATTGGGAATATGGTATCACCGTAGCCCGGGCCCACTTCGCCCACGCGGGCTCCGATCGCAGGTAGGCCCTGGGACCGATACCGTACACTGCGCGCGATCTCGTCCCGACGCCGAGGACGACATTGCGCCGCGTCATCCGACCGCGCCGCGCCGCAGAAGTATTGCATCGCTGCATCCAGCCTTGGACGATGCCAATCTGGTGTCTCCGGACATATCGCACGGACTTCGATATGATGGAGAAATCCAGCGACCGCGGCGGTCGAGGCTGTGCAGTCTTTATGCGTTCGGATTCGGCGAGTCCGGGCCAGTACTGTCCGCCCGAAGCCATCGCCAAGACGTGCACGTCCCAGCCGCGGATCATCAATCCGGTAGCGACATAATGCAGTTGACGCTCGGCGCTCATCACCGCTCAGGCCCGGCGCCAGAATCAGGAGCCGGTTCGCAATTGATCGCATGACGGTAGAATTTTAGTCCAGGACGGTCGTGACATCCCGACTCCGATGAAACGAAGGTACGTCAAATGCCGCTCCCCGGCGGCACCCGGTCGACAAAATCTGAGAGTTTGAAATGGCTAGCGACGAAGCCATAGTTTCATTGTCGAGGCCATGGTCGATCCTGGCCGCGCATTGGCTTCAGGTTGTCATTCTGACGATTGCATTTGTATTCGCCTACGCCGCTGTGGTAGTGGCTGAACGCGACCTACGTCGCCAGGGCCATGCTGCGCACGCCCGACCTCACAGTCTCGGAATTCAAGCGGGTCATCGAGGCGGCAAGCGATGCGGCTGTTATTTCGGAACTTGCGACCCGCATTTTCCAAGGCGATGAGGCATCGCGCCGCAATCGCGCGCGACCTCGCGCGCGATCCCTTTTCGCCGACCGCTTCATCCCGATCTATACGATCTCGCGTTCGGACCTGAGGGAAACCTCCGTTGCGCCGCCAAGCCACCGGGCAGCAGATTGTCGCGGTTCAGACCCGCGCCGAATCAACCGACCGCGCCACCGCCGGCAGGATGGCAATTCTTCTGGCCGATGCGTTTGCCGATGGCGCATTGAAAGGTGCGCTGGTTGAGTACGTCACGGCGCAGCGCGGCGCGCTGGCAACCTCCAGGCAACGTCTCGAGGCCAAGATTGCCGGGGATCGCGCATCGCTCGCGCGTGTGGAAACGAAGATCGGGGAATTGGAGAAGCTAAGTGCACTCTATCCGCAGGCCAGCCGGGGGATAGCCGCCAGGTGGTGTCTGTTGCCGATGGTGGTGCTCGCTATCTTTCTCCGGTCGCCCAGTTGGTTGGCGCATCATCGGACGCAATTGGCATTCGCGATTCGATAAGAGAATCGGAACGCAAGATTCGCCAGGGAACGTGGGCGAGCGCCGTCTTCGACGAGGCGGGAAAGCTGAATGTCATGGCGCTTTCCGGCCGGGCCTACATGGATCAACTGGAATCGATTGTGCGGTCGGATTCGCTGCGTGGCGCGCAAGATGACGAAGCCATACGCGAGGCGCGGGCGAACATAGAAGCCGAGCTCAGCGTGTTTCGGGGTCGCTATGCCATCGGATACACGATGCTGCGCATGCCGCCGGAACGGCCTCCGCGCGCTGGACCGCCACTTCTGGCACATGCTGTCGGCGGCGTATTGACTGGGCTGGTTCTCGCTGTCTTGTTGACTCTCGCACTTCACTGGAGAACGGGCGTCGGTGAACCGGCCAGTCTTTGAATTTGCAGCCAAGCGCTGTCAACGGCGTACAGCTGCGACGATGAATTGATAGGCGAAGAGGTTCGGATAGGCTCTGGCAAGAACGTGCAACGCACGGTTTCGCAATGACGCCAGATCCATGACTCCGGTAGTGAAATCGGTCTTGACTACGCGATAGCCGGCCTCGTCCAGCAGGCGGTAGAGCGTTCTGTTTGGTGTAGAAGTGGACGTGCGTTCGGTCGAGAAGTCCGGCATCCCGATATTCGAAGTCTGCCGAATAGCACTCGCACGCGGTTCTTGATATGCACGAAATTGGGGGTTGAAACGATGACCCTTCCGCCAACCGCGAGCAGCTCGGAGGCCTGCTGCAGCAATTCAGGTGCCGTTTCTCACGTGCTCGATGACGTCTCCGAAAAAGATGGCTGTGAATTTGCCTTGAATTTTGCGAAGTCCCTCCATTTCGAGGTTCACCTCGTGGACCTGCGCACACACGCGCCTGGCAGTCGCCGCCAGTTTGAGGATCTTGCTCGACGCCCACTACGATGCACTGCTTCCGTCGTAGCCAGGTATTCGGCAAGGTAACCCGGCCCGCACCCGACATCCAGTACCGTTTCCCGATTGTCGAAGAATTTGGCGCGTTGCAGCATGTGGCTGCTTCCTTTATGGTGTTACTAGCAGCGTAAACCGAGTCGATCCAGGCGGAGAAAGCGTGAGAGTTCATTGCCCGAATCTACGCCTGCGCACTTCACCGCGACGCCACGACGCTGACGCAGGTGGTTATACCCGTCTCAAGCGAGCGGAGTGCGTCGGGCAAGTAGAGGAAGGTTCACGCCCATTCCATTCCTCGAACAACATGATCAGGGCATGGGGCATGCGTTGGCTCCAGCCAAAGGTTCCGGGACAAACGACCTGCGGGCCCGCGGTTCCTGTAACTTTCTGCAGTTGACACGGGCTTGTTGAGCGCCGCTGGGAATGTGGGAGCACTTGCAGCCCGCGGACCGTTTAGCTTGCCAAAACACGCTGTGCGACGCTGACCCCGATACCCAGCGTGCGGGCGATTTTTCCCTCCCCCATGCCTCGTGCCGCCAAGTGGCGGATCTTGGCTTCGGCCCTTTGGTCAGTGTGCGTCGGTTCCGGAGACCCCGACGGCAAAGCACAAGGACCGATGGAAGCATACGGCTGCGAAGATAGGGGTCGCGGGCGCTGACGCTTGCGGCCGACGACACTGTTTTAGCCCGCTTTTACTCCTAGTACGTGATGGGCGCATTTGTGCTTCTCATTCGGATTCAGGACTTTTACCCGGCTGAAGCCGTTCTGCTTCATCCAGCCTTCAATAACATCGAGGGGAATGACCCAGTTATAGGTCGGCTCCAGCATGTCGAGAATACCGATCTTGTAGCCCTTGTACCGTCCTAGCAGATTGCGCGCCACGTTCTTGAGATTGTCGTAAAGGGGGTAATCGGCGTCCCATGCACGATCATAAACTCTGTCGACCATCGCTAACCGTTCTTCCACCGTCTTCAGGGCGTGGAACTTCCTCCGCATGATGTTGGTCGTCTGCCAATTATGAGGACCCTCAGGCGCATAGACCATGAGGTAGGAGCGCCGCCCGGCTTCACTGTATAGGCTGCGCTCAGCGAAGCCTTTTGGGGTCGTGCGGTACACTTGCCACCCCCACAGATTGGCGGAAGCGTCAAACTGGCCCTTCAGTTCCGGATGTTCTTCCGGAAGCTTCAAGATGTTTGCCTTCATGGTCTCGCCGGATTAAACTCGGCCTGTGCTCTTCAGAGCGCCTCTGAAATATCGACCGATAGCACTTCGCTCGCGCCTATTAATTGCATGGCGCGGGTCCAGCGCCCCATGCCGCATCCAACATCAATGCATCTCTTGCCCTTTATCAAAGTGGATCTACGGGGTCATCGAGAACCCGGATCCCATGGTGGAATCATAAAAGCCGTTTACTCTACTAGGATGTTTCCCAGTCCATTCGTAGACCCGGTCTTGTATGTATCTGTCGTCGGTACTGGCGCCCGGATTGTCAAAATAGTCCCACTTGCCTAGGGCCAATTTCCACTGCAGCTCAAATTCCTGTTCGTCAAACAGGGGGGCATATTGGCCTGAATACTCGTCGCGCCAGACTATCCTGTTCTGATCAAAGTGCGGATTCGACATGATAAGCGTCAACTCTTAGGTTCATGCCTCCAAACCCTTCAAAACTGCCAGAGGCGACCTCCACCGGTTGTCGGTCGTCAACTGAAAGCTTCATGGTTCTAGCCAGATCTCAGCCAGGGAGCGCCAAGCAGTGTTTCTAGCGCGTTCACATCACTGGTAAATGCACCTGGCAAGCTGCGGGCGCGCAGCGGTGGCCATGGTTTCGTTCCGCGTCTTATTTCTTGTCTAGTCATCCAGACACTGCCGCAGCCTGTTTTTTTAACTTAAAGGCACGACCCACGTGAATGCTCTTCGCCACCACAGGTTCACGTAAAGAATGCTGTACAGGAACTTCGATCTTGCAAAACCCAGCATTGCGGCTGGGCTTTTGTTTGAAGGGTGCCTGACGATGACCTACTTTCGCACGGGTAATCTGCACTATCATCGGCGCGCCGCCGTTTCACGGTCCTGTTCGAGATGGGAAGGCGTGGTTCCAGCGGGCTGTGGTCGTCAGGCATTGAGCGATGGTGATCGGACAGACATCGCGCGCGATGTCGACGTCCGTTCACCGAAAGGGAAGAAGTAAAGCGTAGGTTAGATTGCGCAAACACCGTAACTCGAGCTTGAGCGCTCACAGTTATGGGGTCAAGCCGCACGGGCTATTAGTATCGGTTAGCTTAAGGCGTTACCGCGCCTTCCACACCCGACCTATCAACGTGGTGGTCTGCCACGACCCTTTAGGGAGATCAAGTCTCCGGGACGATCTCATCTTGAGGCAAGTTTCCCGCTTAGATGCTTTCAGCGGTTATCTCTTCCGTGCGTAGCTACCCGGCAATACGACTGGCGTCATAACCGGTACACCAGAGGCACGTCCACTCCGGTCCTCTCGTACTAGGAGCAGCCCCCTCAAACGTCCAGCGCCCACGGCGAGATAGGGACCAAACTGTCTCACGACGTTTTGAACCCAGCTCACGTACCACTTTAAATGGCGAACAGCCATACCCTTGGGACCGGCTACAGCCCCAGGATGTGATGAGCCGACATCGAGGTGCCAAACACCGCCGTCGATATGAACTCTTGGGCGGTATCAGCCTGTTATCCCCGGCGTACCTTTTATCCGTTGAGCGATGGCCCTTCCATACAGAACCACCGGATCACTATGTCCTGCTTTCGCACCTGCTCGACTTGTCAGTCTCGCAGTCAAGCCCGCTTGTGCCATTGCACTATCAGTACGATGTCCGACCGTACCTAGGAGACCTTCGAGCTCCTCCGTTACTCTTTGGGAGGAGACCGCCCCAGTCAAACTGCCTACCATGCACGGTCCCCGAGCCAGATAATGGCCCTAGGTTAGAACCGCAATGACACCAGGCTGGTATTTCAAGGTTGGCTCCATGAGAGCTAGCGCCCCCACTTCATCGCCTCCCAGCTATCCTACACAGGTCCCATCACAGTCCAATGCAAAGCTACAGTAAAGGTGCACGGGGTCTTTCCGTCTTGCCGCGGGGAGATTGCATCTTCACAAACACTTCAACTTCGCTGAGTCTCGGGTGGAGACAGCGTGGCCATCGTTACGCCATTCGTGCAGGTCGGAACTTACCCGACAAGGAATTTCGCTACCTTAGGACCGTTATAGTTACGGCCGCCGTTTACCGGGGCTTCAATCAAGAGCTTGCACCCCATCATTTAACCTTCCGGCACCGGGCAGGCGTCACACCCTATACGTCGACTTTCGTCTTAGCAGAGTGCTGTGTTTTTGTTAAACAGTCGCAGCCACCTTTTCACTGCGACCCCTTTCGGCTCCCGCTGTACGCGTTCACCTACCAGGGGCGCACCTTTTCCCGAAGTTACGGTGCAAATTTGCCGAGTTCCTTCACCCGAGTTCTCTCAAGCGCCTTAGAATACTCATCCTGCCCACCTGTGTCGGTTTGCGGTACGGTCAATCACAGACTGAAGCTTAGAGGCTTTTCTTGGAAGCAGGGTATCAGCAACTTTTGGCGAGCAAGCCCGCCTTCGTCATCACGCCTCAGCTAAGATCCCCGGATTTGCCTAAGGACCACGCCTACACGCTTAAACCGGGACATCCAACACCCGGCTTGCTTAACCTTCTCCGTCCCCCATCGCATCTGCAATCGGTGCAGGAATATTAACCTGCTTCCCATCGGTTACGACTCTCGTCCTCACCTTAGGGGCCGACTCACCCTGCGCCGATGAACGTGGCGCAGGAAACCTTGGGCTTTCGGCGAGCGGGCCTTTCACCCGCTTTATCGCTACTCATGTCAGCATTCGCACTTCCGATACCTCCAGCAACCCTCTCGAGTCGCCTTCACAGGCCTACGGAACGCTCTCCTACCACCTGCAGGCTCCATTAAACACACTGCACTTCGATCACTCTCATCCTATCGAGCTGAGCCCGACTCGACACTGATGGTCGCTTAGTCGGCGCTAACGCGCCGACAAGCTGATGTTGAGAATGTGTTTAATGGAGCCTGCAAATCCGCGATTTCGGTACATAGTTTGAGCCCCGTTACATCTTCCGCGCAGGACGACTCGACCAGTGAGCTATTACGCTTTCTTTAAATGATGGCTGCTTCTAAGCCAACATCCTGGCTGTCTGAGCCTTCCCACCTCGTTTCCCACTTAACTATGGCTTGGGGACCTTAATCGGCGGTCTGGGTTGTTTCCCTCTTGACCCCGGACGTTAGCACCCGGAGTCTGTCTCCCACGCTCGCACTTCACGGTATTCGGAGTTTGCAATGGTTTGGCAAGGCGCCATGCCCCCTAGCCATAACAGTGCTCTACCCCCGCGAGTGATACGTGAGGCACTACCTAAATAGTTTTCGGAGAGAACCAGCTATTTCCGGATTTGTTTAGCCTTTCACCCCTAGCCACAGCTCATCCCCTACTTTTTTCAACAGTAGTGGGTGCGGCCCTCCACGAGGTGTTACCCCCGCTTCAGCCTGGCCATGGCTAGATCATCCGGTTTCGGGTCTACGCCCTGCAACTCAAGCGCCCTGTTCTGGACTCGCTTTCGCTGCGCCTCCCTATGCGGTTAAGCTTGCTACAGAACGTAAGTCGCTGACCCATTATACAAAAGGTACGCAGTCACCCCAGCTTGATTGGTCCTCGCGGACCAATCACAGCTGGTACACTTTCGCATCGCTACGCGATCCGAAATTCACCCCCTCGATTGCTCCAACGAAGCACCGCACAGCGCGCGATGCGCCGACGGATCTGCTTCATCCTCGATGTTCTTTTGTCGCACTGACGTGCGTCAACGAACCTGAGCTGAAGGCCAATAAAGCTGGGGCTCCCACTGTTTGTATGCATGCGGTTTCAGGATCTATTTCACTCCCCTTCCGGGGTTCTTTTCGCCTTTCCCTCACGGTACTGGTTCACTATCGGTCGATTACGAGTATTTAGCCTTGGAGGATGGTCCCCCCATCTTCAGACAGGATTTCACGTGTCCCGCCCTACTTGTCGTACCCTCAGTTCCACTTTCGACTTTTCGCATACGGGGCTGTCACCCACTATGGCCGCCCTTTCCAGAGCGTTCCGCTAAGTCAAAAGCTAAAAGGTACCGGCTGCTCCCATTTCGCTCGCCACTACTCTGGGAATCTCGGTTGATTTCTGTTCCTGCGGCTACTGAGATGTTTCAGTTCTCCGCGTTCGCTCTACCCAGCCTATGAATTCAGCCGGGAGTGACCCTTGCGGGCCGGGTTTCCCCATTCGGACATCTCCGGATCAATGCTTGTTTGCCAGCTCCCCGGAGCTTTTCGCAGGCTGCCACGTCCTTCATCGCCTGTAATCGCCAAGGCATCCACCACATGCACTTAGTCGCTTGACCCCATAACGCTGAGCACTGCTGCTCTTTGTCACGGGTGTTTGCGATTTCCACTCTATCGGACTAGGACAGAATGGTTCGATACAATCTAACCCAACATACGACAATGTTCCGTCGTATGCGCTTTACTTCTTCCATTTTTTTAAAGAACAACCGAACGTCTCGGTACCGATCCAAAGATCAGAAGTAAACCTTCCCGTTTACTTCTGGACTCTGTGCTTGACTTTTGCGATGCTGGCCTCCTCCTTTGTGGTGGAGCTGGACGGGATCGAACCGACGACCCCCTGCTTGCAAAGCAGGTGCTCTCCCAACTGAGCTACAGCCCTCTTCGGTTCGCCACTCTTTCGTTGCGCGACACTCGCCCGGCGATGGGCGCCCGAGCCGTGTTGGGTGGTGGGTCTGGATGGATTCGAACCATCGACCCCGCCTTATCAAGACGGTGCTCTAACCAGCTGAGCTACAGGCCCGTATCCGGCATTCGCTGGCCGCTCGTTTTGCGCGGCAACAACCGATAAGAGTGGACACTTGAAGACATGGGTTATCTCTAGAAAGGAGGTGATCCAGCCGCACCTTCCGATACGGCTACCTTGTTACGACTTCACCCCAGTCACGAAACGCACCGTGGTAAGCGGCCCCCTTGCGGTTAGCCTACCTACTTCTGGTACATCCCGCTCCCATGGTGTGACGGGCGGTGTGTACAAGACCCGGGAACGTATTCACCGCGACATGCTGATCCGCGATTACTAGCGATTCCGACTTCATGCAGTCGAGTTGCAGACTGCAATCCGGACTACGACCGGCTTTCTGGGATTGGCTCCAGCTCGCGCTTTGGCAACCCTCTGTACCGGCCATTGTATGACGTGTGAAGCCCTACCCATAAGGGCCATGAGGACTTGACGTCATCCCCACCTTCCTCCGGTTTGTCACCGGCAGTCTCCCTAGAGTGCCCTTGCGTAGCAACTAGGGACAAGGGTTGCGCTCGTTGCGGGACTTAACCCAACATCTCACGACACGAGCTGACGACAGCCATGCAGCACCTGTGTTACGGCTCCCTTTCGGGCACACCCACATCTCTGCAGGGCTTCCGTACATGTCAAGGGTAGGTAAGGTTATTCGCGTTGCATCGAATTAATCCACATCATCCACCGCTTGTGCGGGTCCCCGTCAATTCCTTTGAGTTTTAATCTTGCGACCGTACTCCCCAGGCGGTCAACTTCACGCGTTAGCTGCGGTACTGAGAAATCGCTTCCCCAACACCTAGTTGACATCGTTTAGGGCGTGGACTACCAGGGTATCTAATCCTGTTTGCTCCCCACGCTTTCGTGCCTGAGCGTCAATCTCAGCCCAGGGGCTGCTCTTCGCCATCGGTGTTCCTCCACATCTCTACGCATTTCACTGCTACACGTGGAATTCCACCCCCTCTGCCAGATTCAAGTCCCCTAGTTTCCACTGCCATTCCCAGGTTGAGCCCGGGGCTTTCACAACGGACTTGGAGAACCGCCTGCGCACGCTTTACGCCCAGTAATTCCGATTAACGCTCGCACCCTACGTATTACCGCGGCTGCTGGCACGTAGTTAGCCGGTGCTTATTCTGCCGGTACCGTCAAGAGCGCCCCGTATTAGGGTGCGCCTTTTCTTTCCGACCAAAAGCGGTTTACAACCCGAAGGCCTTCTTCCCGCACGCGGCATGGCTGGATCAGGGTTGCCCCCATTGTCCAAAATTCCCCACTGCTGCCTCCCGTAGGAGTCTGGGCCGTGTCTCAGTCCCAGTGTGGCTGATCATCCTCTCAGACCAGCTACCGATCGTCGCCTTGGTGGGCCATTACCCCGCCAACAAGCTAATCGGACATCGGCCGCTCCCATAGCGTGAGGCCCTTGCGAGTCCCCCACTTTCCTCCGTAGAGCATATGCGGTATTAATCCGGCTTTCGCCGGGCTATCCCCCACTACGGGACACGTTCCGATGTATTACTCACCCGTTCGCCGCTCGCCGCCAGGGTTGCCCCCGCGCTGCCGCTCGACTTGCATGTGTAAAGCATGCCGCCAGCGTTCAATCTGAGCCAGGATCAAACTCTTCAGTTTAATCTCAGCAAGAAATCACTCAAACTGACGTTGACCAATAAACCTCACCACCGGATCCATCCGGGTCGCCCCGGCCAATTCCGGCAATAAAATCATCGGCCGCGAGTCTACAAACCCCCGGTTTGCACCGGCAGCTTCCAGACCCGCTTACTTCAGTGTGAGCACTACTTGAGTTTCCTTGAGCTCCCTGATCAGCCCGGTTTAGCCAAAGAATCCAAGTTGCCTCGGAAACCGTGGTAAAGCCGGTGACCCGGGGGTCCCATTACCCCAAGCGCCCACACTTATCGGTTGTTCGTTTTGTTAAAGAACGCGCCCCTCGAAAAACAAGGCGTCAAGAGGCGCGATTATACCGCATAAGGGGCTCGGGTCAACAGCCTCCCACCGCTTCGACCTAAAAGCGGCGCTGCGGACGAACGTCCCGGCACCGCCGATGGCGTGCCGTGCGTCGTCCCTGCGCGATCGCGCAACGCGCTACTCGCGTTCGACGCGACGCATGTCAGCGTCCACCATCATCGTGATCACTTCCGAGACGCCGGTCTTCGCGTTCCACCCCAAGACCGCTTTCGCCTTGGCGGGATTGCCCTTAAGCAGGTCGACGTCGGCGGGACGAAAGAACTTGGGATCGATGACAACGTGCGGCTCGTAGTCGAGGCCCACGTGGCTGAACGCGATCTTGCACATGTCGCGCACAGTCGTCGTCACACCCGTCGCGATCACGTAATCGTCGGCTTTGTCCTGCTGCAACATCAGCCACATCGCTTCCACGTAATCTCCCGCAAAGCCCCAGTCGCGTTTGGAGTCGATATTACCCAGGCGCAGTTCGGTCTGCTTTCCAAGCTTGATGCGCGCGACCGCGTCGCGTAACCTTCCGGGTGACGAATTCAATGCCGCGCAACGGCGATTCATGGTTGAAAAGAATGCCGCTCGACGCGTGCATGCCAAAGCTCTCGCGATAATTGACCGTGATCCAGTGGCCGAAAAGCTTGGCCACGCCGTAAGGGCTGCGCGGGTAGAACGGCGTCGTCTCGGACTGTGACGCGGCCTGGACCAGACCGAACATCTCGCTGGTCGACGCTTGGTAGAATCGGCGCTGCAGCCCATGCGGCGGAGCGCCTCCAGAGCATGTTGACGACGCCGACCCCGTTCACCTGCGCGGTCATCGCAGGCTGCTGCCACGAGGTGCCGACGAAGCTTTGCGCGGCCAGGTTGTAGACCTCGTCCGGCTGCGCCGTCTCGACCGCCCGGCACAGCGATGCCATGTCGGTGAGATCGCCGTGGATCACGGTTACCGAGTCGGCAACGCCGAGGTCGTGCAGGCGCCACGAAGTGTCGGTGCCACGCCGCGCCACGATACCGAACACCTTCGTAGCCCTTGTCGACAAGAAAGCGCGACAGGTACGCGCCGTCCTGCCCGGTGACTCCGGTAATCAATGCGGACTTCGTCATGATGCTTTCTGCCGCGAACGGCGGTGTATGGATCAGGTTGACGCGGGCGTGAACTGTAGCATTTTGCCGCATAATCCGGGGACCCGGCACCGTGCGCAGCGTGGCGTCGAATGCCCGTGCCGGGACCAACAGCGAATTGCTATCGTTCACGACTGGCTGGACACCTGGGGCGGCTCCGAAAACGTGCTCGCGGTCTTGCTCGATCTCTATCCTGACGCAGAATTATACGCGATCGTGGATTTTCTCAACGAAGCGGATCGAGCCCGGCTCGGGAGGTCAGAAAATAAGAACATCCTTCATCCAGCGCCTTCCGTTTGCTCGCCGTCACTTTCGAAAATACCTGCCATTGATGCCGCGCGCTGTCGAGCGTTTCGACCTGTCCGGTTACGACCTGATCATTTCCAGCTCACACGCCGCGGCCAAGGGTGCGATGACCGGCCCGAATCAGTTTCACATTTGTCTGTGCTATTCGCCGGCGCGTTACGCGTGGGAACATCGAGCAGCAGTACCTCGTTGATGCGGGCCTCGATCGGTGGCCGTTGGCGGGCGTCGCGCGGCGGACGCTGCGCCGATTTCGCGAGTGGGATCTTCCGAGCTGCGAAGCGTGCTCGATCGCTTTGTCGCCATCTCCGTCTACATCGCGCGCCGGATCGAACGCTGCTATGGTCGTTCCGCAGAAGTGATCTATCCTCTCGTCGACGTTGCCCGCTATTCCGTCGCCGCGCGAGCGCTCGTCGTTTTACGTGACGCTCGTCCAGACTGGTGCCGTACAAGCGTGTCGATCTTCTTCGTAGCCGCATTCGCCGACATGCCCGCGCGCGGCAGCTCGTCATCGCCGGCGACGGTCTGGATATGCAGACGCACCTCGCCGCCGCAGCGCCGGCCAATGTGCGGCTGCTCGGTCACGTACCGGACGCCGAGCGCGACCGGCTGCTGGCAACCGCATCGAGCGTTCGTGTTTCGCCGCAGAGGAGGATTTCGGGATCGCTCCTCTGGAGGCCCAAGCGTGTGGAACCCCGGTGATCGCTTATTGCCGAGGCGGCGCTGCCGAAACCATCCGCGGGCTGGATGCTCCCGTGCCGACCGCAGTTTTTCCCGAACAGACGTCCGCTGCGATTTGCGATGCGGTAACGCGGTTTCGAACAATCGGCATGCAGAAACACATCGTAAAAGCGGGGATCACGGGATGGGCGCAGGTAAATGACCTGCGCGGCAGCAGCGTCCTTGGCAAGCGCATACAATACGATCTGTACTACATCGACAATTGGTCGCTGTGGTTCGACCTGCGCATTCTCGCGCTCACCGTGTTGCACGTTGTTCAAGAGCCGCAACGCGTATTGATTTCGCCGTGACCGATATCGTCGAAGGCCCAGCCCGCGGCCGCAGCGTCCGCTGTGCCATCCGCCGCATTACCCGGAACCGTTGCGCCACGGCCGCTGGTTATCGCTTGCTGCCTGCTAGCGACGGAGTCTTGCGCTTTGCTTGCTCGGTTATCTCGCATTTAGTGTTCAGGGATCCTGGTTCACCAGTGCGCCCACCCTGCATTGGACGCCGGGTGCAATGGCGGTGTCCCGCGGCACCGCCCGCCTCGGCCCCGAGGGCTTGGTGCTGACGGCGCCGGACGCGAGCGGCACGACGATTGTGACCCTGACGACGTCGTTGCGCTCGTCGAATTATCCGGTCATAGCGTGGCAGAGCTCGGGCGTGCCCGACAACGTCGAAGCCGCTTTGCTGTGGCGGGCAGCGATTACGCGCCGGGACGCGTGTTCAATCGTCGCCTTACCATCGACGCGGGACGGATCCAGCCTTTCTCGCTCGAGGGCGAGCGGAACTGGAACGGGACCATCAGTGGCCTAGCGCCTCGGACTCAAGGGGCTCGTATCAAAAAGCCGGTCCTCGTGCAAGGCGCGACCGCCAAGACCATGAGCGCTGGCGAAATACTCAGCGACCGAGTCCGCGAATGGTTCACCTTCGAAACCTGGAACGGTGCATCGATCCAACACGATCATCGGCGGCGCGGACGAGCAGGACCTCCCGATGCCATTTGCTTTCGCCTTGGTTGTCGGTCTAGCAGCACTGTTCTATGCCGTGCTCGCCCGGTGGCGTCCGCTCTGGGTCGGCCCCTCCGGTGGGATCATCATCGGCACGATGTTCGTCGCGGCCTGGTTTCGCGCTCGACGTGCGCCTACAATGGAATTTCCTGCGTCAGGCCGAAATCACGGCTAAGCAGTATGCAGGCAAGTCGTGGCAGGGAGCGCCATCTCGCGGCCGAAGACAAGCATAGTCTTCGCGTTCATCGAGAAAGTGCGTGACTAAACTGCCGCCGCCACCGCTCCGGGTATTCGTGGTGGGCGACGAGCATTACTTTCGCGATCGTGGCGCATATCACCTTTATCCGTACAACGTCTTCTTCGATCCGTGGGCCAGCACACTACCGCCGTCCTCTGCGGTTCGAAAGCGGGATTACCTCGTGGTTTTCGAGCCGGCCGGTATGCGATATGAGCCGGCGCAGCAGCGTTTGCATTGGGGCGCCGGTCCCCTGATTTCCGCCGAACTGGTGTTGGCAGACGGCGGCGCGGCGCTGTTCAAGATTCTGTGATGGAAACGCTGGCGCTATTTTCCGCTCTTGCATTGCCTTGGCTGCTCGGCATCGCGGTGCTGCTCGCGCTGGATTGGCCACGCGACGAAATGGCCGGCTCAGCATCTGCGCTACGTGCAGGTTTCGGCTACATGATCGGCGCGATACTGCTGACTTTGTGGATGCGTACGCTGAGCTTCGCCGGACTCGCCTTTGGCTGGCTCTCGATCGCAGTGCCGCTCGCCGCAGTCACCGCCGCGCTTGCTCTTTATGCGATGCGAGTGCAACGCTTGTCCATTGCGGGCGCGCGCAATGCGCCTCAAGTCGTTGGTGAGCCCTGGTTTGCCGCGGTGGCAAAATGTCTTGTGGCTCGCGATTCTGGCGTGGCTGGCGATTCGTTTCGCGTTGCTCGCAGGCGAGATCGAATGGCGTCCGCTGTATCCGTGGAACGCCTGGGTGCAGTGGGCGACAAAGGCGCGCGTCTGGTACGAGCTGGGGCGCATGGTCCCGTTTGTCGACGCGACAACCTGGCTTGCCGGCGCTCCCGGTGCCTATTTCGACGCGTCGCCAAATGATCCTGCTACTGTGCCGCTGCTGCAGGTATGGACCTGTATCGCGCTCGGCCGCTGGGATGATTCTGCGATGAACTGGCCTTGGCTCGCAATGCTCGTCTCGCTCACCATTGCGGTGTATGGAGTGACTGCGCGGCGAACGCGCTGCGCCTTTGATCGCGCTGATCGGAGCGTACATAGTCGCGTCGCTGCCGCTTCTGGACGTCCACGTCGCGCTTGCAGGCTACGCCGATCTGCCGATGGGCGCGGTCTTTACGCTGGCCGCCTTGGTCACCTACCGTTGGTGTCTGCGTCGTGACGCCGCGACGGAGCCGTCGCGTTGTTTCTCGCGCTGGCGTGTCCGCTGATCACCAATCTGGGCGCGGTTTGGGCGCTTATGCTGATTCCAGGCGTTGGCGTCGCGCTCATGCCTCGGCGTGGAATGCGCGTGCTCGGTATCGGCGCCGCGTTGGGCGTGCTTGCGCTGCTTGTCCTGCTCCGAGCGGGTCCAATGGTCGGCTATCCTTTGCGCCCGAATTTCGCTCTCATGTGGAGCGAACTATTCCGAAGCTACTTTTTTGGGAAATTGGAACCTGCTTTGGTATGTGTTGGTGGTCATATCAGTGATCGGAGTGCGCCACCTTCTCGAGCCGCCGTTGGCACCGCTCACGGCGATCGCCGGCGCAGGCTTGGCTTTCCTGTTTCTCGTGTTTGCTCTTGACGACGCGCCGACTTGGCTTACCCACTTGACCACAAGCAGCCGGGCCACGCTGCACATTGCGCCACTGCTGGTTGTCTTCGGCATACTGACCTGGAACCAATTGGCGGCGCCGGTGCCCGACGCAGATCGCCGGCACGACGGCTGCCGGCACCTCTTGACCCTGCGTGGCGAGCGGCCCGCTTGATCATTCGCATCCATGCTTGAGCTTACCGGCGTTACGCTTTGCTGCATCGACACTGCCAATCACGAGCTCGCGCTGCTGCGCGCTGCTGCGCCGCTCCTCCGACGGCATCCGTTTCGCGCGAGTGTGCTTCATCACCGATCGTCAGCTCGACGAACCCGGCATCGACACGCGTGTCATCGCGCCACTCGCATCACGCGACGAATATTCCAACTTCGTGCTCAAGTCCCTGCTGCCGCATATCGACACGCCACACGTTCTCTGGTGCAATGGGATGGATACGCAATCAACCCGGCTGCGTGGCGTAGCGAATTTCTCGACGTCGATTACATCGGCGCCAAGTGGTTCTGGCACAGCGATGCGATGCGGGTGGGCAACGGCGGTTTTTCGTTGCGTTCGCGCAAGCTGCTAATGGCGCTGCTGGATCCCCGCATTGTGTTGACCGACGCCGAAGACGTGACGATCGGCCGCGCATATCGTCCATTGCTCGAGCGCGAATACAGCATCCTATTTGCGCCCGAGTCGCTCGCCGACGCGTTTGCATTCGAGGCGGCATATCCAATAGGCCGGCCGTTCGGCTTTCATGGACTTTTCAACTTCTGCCGCGTCGTCCCGGCCGATGAATTGACCGAGTTGGTAAAACACTTCACTCCGCCTATCGCACGCTCGCCGCAATTGCTGCAACTCGGGCGCAATTGTCTCGCCATGGGAATGTGGCGCCCGGCAGCCGCGATCTTCCGGCGCATCCTCGACGAAGCGCCCGGGCACGCCGAAGCCGAGGCTTCGCTCGCCACCGCGGCGGCCAATGCCGTAGCACCACGCGTCGCGGGTCGCAACGATCCGTGCCCTTGCGGCAGCGGCAAGCGCTACAAGAACTGCCACGGCGCGCTTGGAGAGAGCCCCACACCCGGAGTTCCCGCAGCACCGGCGCTCGACGCACGCGTGAGGCAGGCGCTGGCGCTGCACCAACGCGGCGATGCAGCCGCGGCGGAAGCGATCTATCGTGAAGTCCTCGCGGCAGCCCCCGACCACCCGCAGGCGCAACATTTTCTTGGCGTTATTCATTACCAGCGGCGGGAGCTCGATGCAGCGCTGCCGCTGCTCGGAACGCTCGATCGCGTCACTGGCCAACGAACCCGAGTTTCACAACAATCTGGGCCTCGCGCTGGCCGCGGCCGACCGTGAAGCCGAGGCAATCGCCGCCTATCGTGCCGCGCTGGCCATCAAGGACGATCATGCGGTCGCGTGGAATAACCTGGGTCTCGCGCTGCAATCGGTGAACGATGTCGCCGCGGCCATCGCGGCGTTCCGCCGCGCGACCCTGCTCAAGCCCGAATTCGCGCAGGCGCACTGGAACCTCGCGCTGGCGCTATTGCTCGACGGACAGTTCAGAGAGGGCTGGCGTGAATACGACTGGCGGCTGGAGCTTGCCGAGCTGGGGAAGGATCGGCACGCGTTCTTCGGGCCCGCGTGGGATGGCACCGCGCCGGCAGGAAAAACGTTGCTGATCTACGCGGAACAGGGCCTGGGTGACGCGCTGCAGTTCGCACGCTACCTGACCCTGCTCGCGGACGCCGGCGCGCGCTGCATCGTCCATTGCCGGGATGCGCTGCGGCCCTGCTCGCGTCGGTACGGGAGTCGCCCAAGTTGTCAGCAGCGAAGCGCTACCGCCTTACGATGCGCACCTGGCGCTGCTTTCGCTGCCGCGCGTGTTCGATACGGCGCTGGACACGATTCCTGCGCGAGTGCCCTATATCGCCCCGCCGTCCGAGCGGCGGGTTGCGGCACGCGCACTGCTCGATACTCACCCCGGCCGGAAGGTCGGACTTTGTTGGGCAGGTAGCGGCACGCATCCCCGCGATCGTTCGTGTCCTCTCGCCACCTTGAGCGCACTGTTCGACGTCCCGAATATCGCCTGGTTCTCGTTGCAGCAGGGCGAGGCAACCGCGGAGATTACCTCGACGCCGAGTGCACAACGCATGGTTCCACTTTCCGGCGACGCGCCGCTTGTCGAAACCGCGGCGCTGATCGCAGAGCTTGATCTCGTGATTACTGTCGACACCAGCATCGCACACCTTGCCGGCGCGCTTGGGAAGCAGGCGTGGGTCATGTTGCGATTCGCGCCGGACTGGCGATGGCTGCTCGATCGCGACGACAGCCCCTGGTACCCGACGCTACGCCTTTTTCGTCAGCCGCGGCTGCGCGACTGGCCTTCGGTCGCCACCTGGCTCGTGGGCGCCTTGCAGGCGCTGCAAGGAGCGCAGCGATGATCGCGCCGCCGCGGCGCGCGCCCGTCGCTGATGAGCGGCCCCGGGAGCAGAACGCTCGGCGCAGCGCGCGATGCTTGGCGACGCGGCGACGCGGTAACTGCGGAAGCGCAGTGCAGGAAGTGCTTGCGGTTGCCGACGATGCTGCCGCGTGGACCTTTCTCGGCGTCATCCTGCGCCGGCGCGACCCGGTGGCAGCCGAAAACGCATTGCGTCACGCGATCGACCTGGACTCGCGCGACGCGGACGCGCGCTTCCATCTCGGCAACCTGTATCGAGAGCAGCAGCGCTTTGCCGCGGCGATCGCGGAGTATGAAAAGGCGCTCCTGCTCACCCCGGGGCACCCGAGCCTCCTGAACAACCTGGCGCTCGCGCTCGAGGGCACCGGCAACGTGGAGCGGGCGATAACGATCTTACAAGGCGCTGTTGAGCAGCCAGCCGCTCCATCGCCAAGCGCTCGGCAACCTCGCGCATCTGCTTTGTCGCGGCCGGCGCTACGCCGCGGCGGGCGAGCTGTGCGAGCGCTACCTGCGGCAGTTCCCGGAGGGTGATGTCAACGTGCTGGTCGACTACGGCATCTGCCAGCATCACATGCGCGACCACGCGGGCGCCGAGGCGAGCTTCCGTCGGGCGCTCGCCCTCGCGCCCGACGACGCGACCATCCTCGTCAATCTCGGCTCGGTGCTGGTCGACCGCGAAGATTACGAGGCCGCGGAACCGGCGCTGGTGCGGGCAGTCGAGTGCGACCCGCAACATGCCTACGCGATCGCGCTACTCGCGTATTGCCGGGCGCGCCTGTGCGCATGGCAATCACTCGCCACGTTGCATTCCCAGCTCTTGCGCCGGATAGACGCCGGCGACGACTCGATCAATGCCTTCGTCGCGCTTTCGCTCCCGCTGCCGGCGGAGACCCAGCTGCGGATCGCCAGACGATGGGCCAGCGATCTCTCGACCGCCGCGGTCACGCCCGCCGCAAGGCGCACGAATACGCCGACGACAAATTCCAAACTACGTCTCGGCTACGTATCGTCGGACTTTCGCACCCACGCGCTGGCGTTCCTGTTGACCGAGGTCTGGGAGCGCCACGACCGCGGCCGGTTCGAAACCCATGCGTACTCCATCGGCCCGCGCGAGAGCTCACCGCTGCGGATACGGATCGAAGCCGCCTTCGACCACTTCGTCGATTGCGCGGACGAGACTGTCGAGCAGACTGCGCAGCGCATCCGCGCCGACGGCATAGATCTGCTGATCGATCTCAACGGCTACACCACCCATGCCCGCAGTGAGATTTTCGCGCTGCGGCCGGCTCCCGTGCAGCTGCACTGGCTCGGCTACCTTGGAACGCTCGGCGCGGAGCATATCGACTACATCATCACCGACCGCTTCGCGACGCCCGCCGAAGCAGCAACCGTTCTTCACCGAACGCTTCCTTTATCTTCCCGATTGCTACTGCCCGAGCGACACCCGGCGCGACATCGCGACACGCGCGCCAACCCGCGAGGAGAGCGGTCTGGCCGCGCAAGCGTTCGTGTTCTGCTGCTTCAACGATGCGTACAAGATCGTGCCCGAAATGTTCGACGTCTGGATGCGGCTGCTGGCAGCAGGTGCCCGGCAGCGTGCTGTGGCTGTCCCCTGGCCGCGACCATCGCGAGTGCGCCAACCTGCGTCGCGAGGCCGCGCAGGCGCGGCATCGATCCGGCTCGGCTGGTGTTCGCGCCGCGGGTCCCGCTGCACGCAGCATCTCGCGCGTCATGCTCACGCCGATCTGTTCCTCGATACCAAGCCGCTACAACGCCGGCACCACCGCCAACGACGCGCTGTTCATGGGTCTGCCGGTGCTGACTTGTGCCGGAGCCACGATGGCGAGCCGAGTGGCCGGCAGCCAGCTGCACGCAGTCGGCCTGCCGGAACTGGTCACCGAGAGCCTTGCCGAATATGAAGCGCTGGCGCTTACCTTGGCAACGACGCCGGCGCTTCTCGGCGGCTACCGCGCGACGGCTGCGCGCGAATCGCGCGACGCATCCGCTGTTCGACATCGCGCGTTTTGTGCGGGGACTGGAGGACAGCCTGCGCGCGCCTGGGCGAGACTCACACCGCGCGGACTCGTCGACCTGAAGAAGCTGCTGCAATCGCGCGGTCGCGTCGCCGACGTTAAACAAGCGGCCTTGTGCGGCGTCGGATCCGGTCGGCCAGCGAGCGCCGCCACGCGGGCTCGGCGATCAAGCGTGACGCCAGCGAGACGTAGTCGGCGCGATCGCGGGCGATGAGCTCCGGAACGCCGAGCAGCGACAGCATGCCGGCGCTCTGCCGACCGCGCATGAACGCCCCGGGCAGCGTGACGACCGGCAGACCGCAAGCCAGCGCATCGAGGCTGGTGTTGCCCCCGGACCAATGCAGCGTGTCCACCATCGCGTCGCAGACGCGGTTGATGCGCAGGTAATCGTCGTGCCAACCGGCGGCAGCACGCGCGTGCGCTCCCGGATCGCGATCCCGTGGCGGTCCAGCGTGCGTGCGAAGCGGCGCATGAACTGATCGGTGATGGCGGGATGACGGCCCGCGAACAGCACCAGCATGGCCGCCGGGTTTCGCGCCGAGGATCTCGCGCGAACAGCGCGTCGTTCTCCGGATGGATCTTGAACAGCGATTGCGGACAGAGCAGCAAGCACCGGACCGTCGGGCAGGCTGAACCGCTGCGCGGCTTGTGTCCGCCGGGAACGTCGGGCTTCTCGTATCGGGTGCCGATGCCAGGAAGCCGGATCAACGGCTCGACGTAGTGCGCTTCGGCACCGTCGGGTTCCATCGCCTCGCAACTGAGAGAATGCATCGATGGTCGCGTGTCCGGTTGTCACCGGGTGCCCCCAGGCCGCGTATTGCCGCGGCGCGAGCCGCAGCGGCGGCCAGCGCAAACGACGTCACATCCATGCCGAGCTCCGGATAGACGAGCACGTCGAGCTCGTCTCTCCGTATGGCCGGTGCCACGATCGACGGACGGGCCCTGCTGCCGCCGAACTCGCGAAAGGAGTCGGCACGCCCCGCGATCTCGCTCTGCCACCTCGTCCATGCCGGGAAAGAGATGGTAGACGCAGCACTTCGAACCGGTCGCGGTCGAGGTCGGAGATCCAGCTCTTGAAATACCGGCCGCAGGTGCCGACGTGGAAGAACGCGGACGGCGAAGCCGACGCGGACGCGTCGCCCCGCCAACGGTCGCCGGCCGATCGGTGCAAGCCACTGCGGCGCAATGGTGCCAACCGCGCGCGCGGCCAACGCCGCGTAGCCTGCCTGCAGCGCCCGGTCGTCGCCGCCCTGATAGGCAAGAAAGAAGTTCGTCCAGCGCAGCCCGTCGAGAACCTGCGCCTTCCGACAAGCCCGCCAGCGCCGCGTTGAGATCGCGCCCGAGCGTCGCGAGTCCGGCAGCGAACTCGCTCCGCGGCGGCGTCGAGCGCCGCGGCGTCGGCGTAGATCATCGGCAAGCCGCAGGTTCTTCGGCGATCAAGCCGCGCAAATCGTTGCGATTGGTCGCGTACGCGCGCGTGCGTAGGCTTCGCGGGCGCGATCAGGCTCGCCGCGCTCGCTCAAGGCCGAGCCGAGGTTGAACCACTCGCCGCCGCTTCTGGTCGGGCGTTGCCTGGATGGCCTGCAGGTAGAGTTGCGCCGCCTCGTCGAGTTCGCCGCGCTCGCGCAGCAGCCCGGCGAGCAGCACCGAGGAGCGGCCGATACGGCGTTTGTCCCGCCGCTCCGCGCGAGCGCCTGGCGCAGCGTGGCTTCGGCACGCTCGACTTCGCCCTGATCGCGCTGCACTTCGGCAAGATTGGCGGCGGCCAGCGGATAGTCGGGCCGCGGCGCAGCGACGCTCGCGCAAGCGAGCGCTCGGCCTCCTGCGAGCCGGCCCAGCGTGCGCTGCGCGTTGCCTAGGTTGTTCCAGGAGCGCGCGTGGCCGGGGTCGAGACGCAGCGCCTGCTCGAATGCCGCGGCGGCGCCCTGCAGTGTCACCGCGCGTCGCCGCGCAGGATGCCCAGATAATGATGCGCCTGCACGAATCGCGGATCGAGCTCCGGCGCGCGCGTCCGACGCTCGAGAAGCGCTCCCTTATGTCGCCCGCGGCTTCCCGCAACTCGGCCATCGCGTAGTGTGGCGAGCGGGTCGCGCGGCGTCGTCGCCGATCGCGCATGCGGGCGTGTTCCAGCGCGGCGTCGAGGTCGCGGTCCTTGCGGCAACACGCGCGCCAGGAGCAGGTGCGCCGCGGCGCGTTCCGGCGTGATCGCGCGCGCCCATCGAGGATAGCTTCGCATTCATGTCGCGCGGCTGCCAGTATCGCCGGCGCCGAAGCGTTGCCGGGCCTGCTCGATTCGCGAGGATCGAGCCGCCGGCCTTAGCCATCGCCGGATGCCGCCAGCGCCTCCGGGTAGCGCTGCTGCAATGCCTTGACGATAGGCGCGCTCGAGGCTGCGCGGTGTGCGCGCCATGTCGGTCAGCGGCGACTAGGCGATTCCGGCACGGATCGCCGCCTTGACCTCGCCCGCGAAGTCGGGTCGGTCGCGAGCCGCACCGCGATGTCGACATACGCGCTACCGCTGTCGGCGATAGTCTGAGTGGCGCCGAGATTGGTGAGAATGCTCGCGCTCGTGCGTTCGCCGTGCTTGCGGCCGCGCAGGGTCACCACCGGCACGCCCATGTCGATGCGCTTCCAGCGTGCCGTTGACGCCACCGTAGGGCAACGGATCCAGCGCGAAATCGAGCACCGAGTATCGCGCCTGGCCCTTCGGCGTCGTCGCGTCCCTGAGGCAGCACGATGACGCGCTCCGACAGGAATGTTCGCCGCGGTGAACAGGCGCATGTATACCGCGCCCGCTTCGCGGCGACAGAGGTGAAATGGCGAACAGCGCATCGGGAAGCTTCTCCAGCACCTCGCGCCACAGCGACAGGCAGCGTTGCGAGAGCTTCATGCGGATTGACGAACGCGCCAATCACGATCCTGTCAGTTCGGATCTGCAACTGCTCGCGATGAAAAGGATGCGCAGCCGCGGGCGCGATGTGGCGATACGGATACACGCAGCCATCCACGGCAGCAGCGTCTCGAGCAGATACGCCTGATTCTCCGGTGGATCGGCAATAGGCATCGGTCAACTTGAAGTCGACGGCGCGAAGGCCCAACGCGCCGGCGCTTGCGACGTGTGTGATCTGCACGCGCGCCGGCTTCAATGCCAGAACGCCGGGCCGCGCACTTTTCGTGTGCGTCGACAAATCGATGAGGAGGTCAAGATCATCGGCGGCGATCGCGTTCGGCCGCGTACGCGTTCACTTAAGTCGGCAATGCATCTCGAAGCGATCGGCGAACCGGCGAAGCTGCTCGGTCACACTCGTCGCTCGCGCCGCCGCTGCTGTAGCAGAAGATCTCGAAAGCGATCGCGATCGTGGTGGCGGATCGCCTCCCACATCATCTTGCCCATCACGTGATTGCACAGGTCGCCGGACAGGTAACCGATGCGCAGGCGTCCCGGCCGCCGGACGGGAGGCCGGGACAGCGGCGTGCCATAGACCCGTCCGGCGACGGCGTCGTAAGCGCGATAAAGGCCGAAATGGACTACTCGGTTCCAGATCGAAATAGAGCATGAGAAACAGGATCTGCTCGAGACAGTCCGCGAGGTCGGTCTCGCTCTGCGGAGTGAAATCATCCTGTCGCAGGCGGTCGAGGTAGCGGTCAAGCGCGGCGAGAATCGCCGCGGTACTGGTGAACCTCGAGCGCCTGGGCGACGAGGGCGCGTGCTTGGGACACGTCGCCTCGAAGACGGGCAAAGACCTGGAGCCAGTCGTCGACGCGCCGCGCGCGTGAGCAGCGTATCGGCGAGCGCCTTGTACGCGCATGCACGTACGGGATCGCGCGAAAGCACCTTCTCGAAGACAGCGACCGCAAGATCGGTACGTCTCTGCTCCTGCAAGATGACGCCGATGTTGAAATCCGCGGCGATCAGATCCGGCGCGAACGCGAGCGCGCGCTGGTACGCGCCCAGCGCTTCCTCGCGCTGGTGCAGCGTCTGCAACGCGACGCCATGGTTGTAATGCGTATCGCCGTCGGTCGGCACGAGCTCAAGCGCCCTGACAAACGCATCCCGCGCCGCAGCGGCATCGTGCCGCGCGAGTTCACACAGTCCGAGCGCGCGCCACAAGACGACGTCGCGTTCACTCATCGCCAGCCCCTCGCGGCACAGCAGCGCCGCACCGTCGGCATCGCCACGCTCGCGGCGGAGATTGGCTAGCGCCGCGCGCGCTTCCGAATACGCCGGCGCGGCTTGGATTGCTTCGGCCAAGCGCCTCATGCGCCGCGTCGACAGCGCCGCGCTGTCGCAGCAGCACGCCGGACAGGTAAAGCGCGGGAGCGAAGGCGGGTTGCTCGGCAAGCACGGCGTCGTATCCGGCCAGCGCGGCCTCCGCATTGCCGGCCTGATGGGCCGCGACCGTCTTTGCGCCATAGAGCGGCCATGGCATCGGGCGCCAGCGTCGTTCGGTCACGGTACCATGGCGCACTTGCGCACAACGTCGCCAGCGCAGCTTCGACAGTCTCGCGATGCAAAGACAGCGCGCACATCTCTGCCACTTTTCCGGCGCCGGCAGCGTGTGGGTAATGAGAGGCGCGACATTCGCATCGCGCGATCCTGCCACGGTCCATGCGCCGCGCGCGCCCGCGCCGCGGGCAGCGCGCCAGTGCCAGCAGCCATGCCCGCGAGGTCGATCAGAACGTCGTAGTCGCCTTCGCCCAGCGCACGCGCCAGGTGTGGCGTCCGGCGCGTTAGCCGATCGAGGCAGGCCGGCACATCGCGCAAAAGCCACTCACGCGCTGGAGGCGTTCGGACGCGTGTCATCGACAATGAATGCAACGATGACGGATTGATCGCGGGTATGAGCAGCGAGGACGCACTCGAAATACGCGCTTGGATCGATGCTTTGGCCGGCGATCTCGCAGCGGGCGTCCCGGTGCGATCAGTATACGCGACCTGACGAATGGCGTTCCCCGCCGTTCGGCGCGGCCACTGCACCAGGCAGCGCCTGGGTGAAAAGCTGCACGCATCGCGTCGCGTGACGCTTCTCGGCCCAGGCCCGCTGCGCGACGCGGAACCCGGAGGCGGCCAGCGCGAGTCGCCGCAGCGCTTCCGGATCATCGACAGGCTCCGACGATGAGCCGACGCGATCGATCAGCGCGCGCGCGCTCGCCCCGGCCTCGCTCCACCCGTGCGTCTTCCACGGCGGCGAGCGCGCCAGCGTCGGTGCAGGCGCAGTACCGTCCGGGCAAGGCTTCGATCCGCTCGAGAAGGAGCGACCGCGGACGGCGACGGCGGCGAAGCCGCCGCTCCAGTCGCGCAAGCTCGTCCCATGGCACCACGCGAGCAGAGCCGTTCGCGATCAGCGGTCGCGATGTCGGCGCAACCCCTGCCCATCGCCCGGAACCGACCGTCGCGAGCGCCGAGTCCCATGCGAGCTTCCGGGATGGTTGGCTTCGACCTCGAGTGCCCGGCGATAGAAAGGGATCGGCATCCGTGTACGCGCCGCCGCGACGCAGCAGCCGCCGGCGATCGCCAGCGGCGACTGGGACGTGGCGCGGCTGCATTCGAAAGAGCCGCGCGCCGCACTGGTTGCATCGTTGGGCAGGCGCAAGCTGGATGACACTTCGCCGAGGGTGGGATTGCGCTACTACCGCGTGGCGGTTCACCGCCACCGCCTGGCAAGCAAGCATCGCGTCGATCGGCTGCCCGCCTGGCGGGGTGCGCCTCGCCGCGGGCGAGCCACTCGCCGTACCACAGCGTCGATCGTGGTGACAGGCGTCCCTTGAGGTGTTGATCAGGGCCTTGGGCGCGGAATTATCAGAGGAGTCGACCAGGTAATGTGTGCCGGATGCGCAATGCTGCGCGCGCGACGCGCCTGTAAGCGCATCGTCGCGCTCGCGGTTTCGGCTTCTGCCTGAGTCGAGGGGGCGGCGAACTTGGCCGCCACGGCGTGTAATGCAGCGCCTCAAGACACCGCGCTGCGCTATCGGACAACGCGCCGCGGCAATGGGCGCACGCGGACAGCAACCCCGGCTGGCCGTAGCGATCGGCGATGAATCTCCATCGTACGTTCGGCCATCGCATGGCGAGGGTCGGCATCGCCACGTTTCGTGCACGGATAGCCACGGCTTCCAGGGCCAAGTGTTCGCCCGGCGCCAATATCGCACGGCGATCCCGCTCGAGCATGCGTTCGTCAGGCGCCAGTCGTCCTCGCTCAACACCCAACCTGCGCCGGTAGCGGCGACGCGGTCCGCGAGCGCACCGATCGGTAGGCACGATCGCAGGCCGTCCGCAACCCACAGCTTCCGACAGCGTGAAGCTGGCAGCTCTCCGAGGCACACCGACGGGTAGGCAACGAGCTGCACGCGGTAGTGGTCGAGCAACGACCGTAACATGCGCGAATCGTACGGCCCGTGCATCGTGAATATACCGTCGTCCGATTGCCAAGGCTCGCGACCGCGATCCAGATATCCGATCAGTACCCAGCGCAGCGGCAAGCCGCGCTCGCGCGTCAGCTCGACCATGCGCTCCAGCCGGCGCGCGCCCTTGTCCGGCCCGATCGCGCCCAGGACCGCAACGACCGGCCGGTCGTCGTCGGCGCATCGTCCGTGGCATCGCGCAACCGAATCGGGTCGCGTCGTCCCATCCGACGTGGCGTGCGGAATCCACGTCGACTGGCACTGCGGAAAGTAGCGATGCAATGTCGCGGCCGCCCATCGCGAGGCGGCGCAATCACAGATATGCCGCACCGGCGAGCGAGTGCGCCGTGGCTTTCGCGCCACTGCACGATGTCGGTATCGGCGAACCGCGGGCTGCGCCGCGAGACACGCGTTGCACACGCAGCGTCGACCACGGCCCCACAGTAGGCGTGATCCGCGTTCAGGAAGGTGATCGTCGAGGCACGCGAAGCTCAGATCGTGCACCAGGTAGCCGTAGGCGATGCCGTGATCGCCAGCGCCTCGGCGAGCCCGTCCCGGCCGCCGGAAGTGTTGTGCAGGTGCACGAGATCGATGCGAAACAAATCGCAGATGCCGCCGAGGAAATCGCTCCACGACTCGTCGGCGCGGCGGACGGAAAGTCGTAGCTACGAACGGTGTCATCACCATGCTCCTCGAGAATGCATTGGTCGCCGACGATCATGAGCAGGTAGTGGCGGAAGGCGGCGCTGGATGCCGCGATCAGCGAGCGCGCGTGGTACTCGGTTCCGCCGCCATGTCCGTGGATGACGTGAAGGACTCCCGCTCGCATCCGAAGTGAGGATGCGAGTAATGCGACGGCGCGAGCTCGCGCAGCGACGGCCAGCAGGATCGGCGTCGATGAAGTCGCGTACCAGCGCATCGTAGTTCGGGTGGCGCTCGGCCAGGATTGCGCCGTTACGTTGGGCAAGGTCGCCGCGCTTGTCGCCAAACGAGCTGCCGCCCGTGTGCAGCAC
>ERZ1370068.2920-contig-2048_pt1 | contig 49108 bp, 66 predicted proteins | sample MGYA00561227_ERZ1370068 | MGnify/ENA primary metagenome ERZ1370068 (study PRJEB38410, sample SAMEA6850437) | metagenome | study: Metagenomic assessment of the ecological functions of the soil: analysis of the soil microbiota associated with the... | reverse complement strand
GTACTTCGTTCAGTTACGTATTGCTATCGCGGGTCCGGGCCCAACCTGCGGCGAGGTGGATGTCGAGTGCACAGCGGTGAGCTGGCGCACCAGCGGATGCACACACTCGACGAGTCCCTGCTCGTCGATCCCGAGGAATCAGACCGGCCGGTCGTCGACTTCCTCAGAGCCACGCCGGGCCGGATGGCGTTGGTGGCCGTCGTTCTGGTAGCGGCGCTGCTCGCCGTCGGTGTGACCGCGTCGACGACGGTTTCCGACCGGCAAGGCCGGCTGGAGACCCTGCGATCGCACACCGAACCGCTGGCCGATGCAGCACAACGGATCTACGGCGCTCTGTCGTTTGCCAACACGACCGCGGCCACCGCGTTCCTGTCCGGCGGCGTCGAACCGCACGACGTCCGCGATCGCTACGACGCCGCCATCGGACAGGCGTCCGCCGGCCTGGTCACCGCCTCGAACGGCGTGTCGCCCAACGATATTCACTCCGCTGACGCTGCTCACCGACCTGTCCAACCAGCTGGCGGTGTACACCGGGATGATTGCCACTGCTCGTGCGAACAACCGCGCCGGCCGCCCGATCGGCGTCGCCTACCTCAGCGAATCGTCCGCGCTGATGCAGCAGTACATCCTGCCGGCCGCCGAACGGTTGTACGCGAGCTCAATCCGATGCCGTCATCGCGTCGGGACGCTCCGCCGGTCCGTCGCGTGTCGTGATAGCGGCGGCCGTGCTTGTGCTGGTTCTGCTGGTGCTCGCGCAGGCGTCGCTGGCTCGGCGCAGCCATCGTCGGCTCAACCCCGGTCTGGTGCTGGCGTCGGTGTTGATGGCGGTGCTCGTGGTGTGGCTGACAGTGGCCGGGCTGGTGTCGACGCAGGCCGCCACCGGTGCGCGGACGCACGGCGGTGAGCCGCTGGACACCGCGGTGACGCGCGGATCCTCGCTCAGCAGGCCCGTGCGGACGAAATCCTCGGACTGCTCAAACGGGGCTCCGACACCCTGTCCGACATCAGATTCGATGAGCGGACCGCACAGATAGGGTGGCTGCTCGACGAGCACCGGGTTGACGGGGCGGCGGACGCGCTGCGCGGCTGGATGCGCTCCCATGACGAGATCCGACGCAAGCTGGCCGGCGGCGACTATCGCGGCGCCGTGGCGATCGCGCGAGATGACGGGCCGCAGCACTCGACGGTGCAGTTCACTCGGCTGGACACCGCATTGCGGGACGACATCACCCGACTGCGCGATCGGCAGCGCGACGGGATCACGGATGCCTACACCGCGCTGAACGTGCTCCCGGCCGGCGCAGCGGCCATCGGTGTGCTGGCGGCGCTCGCGGTGGCTGCCGGTATCGCGCCACGACTGAGCGAGTACCACTGATGCGCACGATCGCAACGGTTCTCGCGCTTGCAGTCGATCCTGCTTGCCGGCTGTTCCACGGTGCAGCCGCTGGCCGAGGTGTCCGCCTCGCGTACCACGCTGCCGCTGCCCAGCGGCGCCGCCGTGGTGCCGTCACGCGTCCGGCGCGGCCGTCGAAAGCTGCGATGCCACAGCCAGTCTGCGCCCGTCCACCGCGAGTCGGCCCCGCCGTGGAGGCGATCCAGCGCCGCGGCCGGCTGATCGTCGGTGTGGACCAGAGCACCAATCTGTTCAGCTTTCGCGATCCGGTGTCCGGCGAACTGCAGGGCTTCGACGTCGACATCGCCCGCGAGGTAGCCCGCGACCTGGTCGGCGATCCCGACAAGGTGGAGTTCCGCCTGCTGACGGCAGCCGGAGCGCATCAGCGCGGTGCAGAACGAGACCGTCGACATCGTCGCGAAGGCGATGACGATCACCTGCGCACGTGCCGAGCAGATCGCGTTCTCCACGCGTGTACTTCGAAGCGAGCCAGCGGCTGCTGGTGCCGAAGGATTCGCCGGTGCAGGGACCGGCCGACCTGGCCGGCAAGCGGGTCTGCTCGCAGGCTGGACACCACATCGCTGGCCACCGTCGCCCGGGTCGCGCCGACGGCAACCCTGCTCGCCGTTCAGAATATGGGACGACTGCCTGGTCGCGCTTCAGCAGGGTCAGGCGGACGCGGCCAGCACCGACGATTCGATCCTGGCCGGCATGGCCGTACAGGATCCCAACCTGCACATCGTCGGGCCGAGCCTGGAGGCCGAACCGTACGGTATCGGGATCAACAAGTCTCAGGACGATCTGGTTCGCGCGGTCAATGCCAGCCTGGAACGGATCCGACGCGACGGGACGTGGTTGTCGCTGTACCGGAAGTGGCTCACCGTGCTCGGCCCGGCGCCGAGTCCACCAGAACCGAAGTATCGGGATTGACATGGCTCGAGACGAGGGAACGCGCGCCGTCCTGGTGACCGAATCGGAGCCGGTCAAGATCGAGGCCACCCGCCCGCGGCTGCGCACCGGACGGCGGCTCATCGGCGACGGCCTGGTCGAGATTCCGATTCGCGAGGACATCGAGCCTGCCAGTGCGATCCTCACCAATCCCGTTCTGGCCGAATCGAAACGGGACTGCAGCAGCTGCGGGCGGCCGGTCGGGCGGGGTGTTGCCGGCCGGCCGGGGCCAGCGAAGGTGTGTGCCCGCATTGCGGCACGTTGTTCTCGTTCTCGCCACAACTGGAGACCGGCGAGTTGGTGGCCGACCAGTACGACGTTCAGGGCTGCATCGCCCACGGCGGCGTCGGCTGGATCTATCTGGCGATCGACCGCAACGTGAGCGATCGGTGGGTGGTGCTCAAGGGTCTGCTCCAGCCGGGCGGAGCAGCAGGCGCAGGCGATCGCCGTCGCCGAACGTCAGTTCCTCGCCATGGTGAACCATCCCGGCATCGTCAAGATCTACAACTTCGTCGAACACCCGGGTTTCGACGGTCGCCCGATCGGCTACATCGTGATGGAGTACATCGGCGGCACCACGCTGCAGGCCATCCTGGCCAAGCAGCGAGCGGAAGCGCCGGAAGGCGAACCCAAGCCGATGATGCCGGTGGAGCAGGCGCTCGGTTATGTGCTCGAGGTCATGCCGGCGCTGTCCTACCTGCACTCGCTCGGCCTGGTCTACAACGACCTCAAGCCGGAAAACATCATGCTCACCGGAGGACAACGTCGAGCTGATCGACATGGGCGCGGTGTCCGGCATCGGAGACTTCGGATACATCTACGGCACCAGAGGGATTTCAGGCACCCGAGATCGTGCGCACCAGTCCGACGGTCGCGACCGACATCTACACCGTCGGCCGTGACGCTGGCTAACCTGACCGTCGACATGCCCGACGACCGGTACGCCGAGACCTTGCCCGATCCCGACGACGTGCCGCTGTTCCAGCGGTACGAATCGTTCTACCGGCTGCTCGTGCGCGCGACGAATCCCCGTCCGGCGCAGCGGTTCTCGTCCGCCGACGAGATGGCGACTCAGTGCAAGGGAGTGCTGCGCGAAATCCTCGCCGAGCAGACGGGCGTGCCGCGTCCGGGCACGTCGGTGCTGTTCACCATGCCACGCTCGGCGTTCGGGGCGGACCTGGCGCTGCAGCGCACCGATGTGTTCGTCGACGGCCGCCAGCACAACGTCCGGCTGAGCGCGCATGATGTCGCCCGCGCACTGCCGACACCGGCCCCGACCGAAGACCCGGAAAGCGATTGGCGGATGGACTGGGACGACGCGATCACCGCGCTGGAGTCCGGCAAACCTCAAGGCAGCGCTGGCAGTGTTTCGAGCGGGTGGTTGCCGCGCTACCCGGCGAAGCCGCGACCGAAGCTGGCGTCGGCAGCGACGGCCGAGCTGGTGCTCGAAACGGACGACGCACCGGACGCCGAACGATTGCGGCGGTCGGCTGAGCGGTACTACCGGACGTTGTGGCGCACCGACCATTCCATGGTGAGTGCGGCGTTCGGCCTGGCCCGCCAGCTCGCCGCCCGTGGCGATCGGGCCGGCGCGATCGATGTGCTCGACCAGGTCCCGTTGACCTCGCGCCACTACGGCGAGGCTCGAGCTGACGTCGGTGTTGATCCTGCTCGACGGACGTCCCATCGCCGAGATCACCGAGGCCGACCTGCGCGACGCAGCGCGGCGCGTCGGCCTGCTGACCGAGACTGAGCCGCGCGCCCTGCAGATGCGTGCGCTCGTGCTCGGCACCGCCCTCGACTGGCTACGGTCCGGCGCGACGCCCGCCGCCGATCCGATCCTCGGCCACTCGTTCGACCAGCGGGGTTTGCGCGCGGGTATCGAGGAGGCGCTTCGGGAACTGGCGCGGCACTCGCCGCGGCGGCGCCATCGCTACACCCTGGTCGACCTGGCGAATTCGATCAGACCGCCGAGCTGGATGTGAGCCGACCCGTCGCCGTTGGGAGTCAGTCCGCCACGAACGGGACTTCCGCGCCGTCGGCGAGCAGCGGTGGCGAACACCGGAGATCCACGGCCCAACCGGGACGCAATGCCGTCTTCCTGACCGGACGACGGCCTGACGGTGTCAGGTGCTGGCTGACGGCCCGGCTCAGAAGCTTGCCGACATGGCGTGGGAGGTCGCCGCGGTCTGCGCGAAATCCATTGCCACGCTTCTCGATTTACAAGAAGACCGGCAAGCTCCCCGGCAACATGGAGCGGTCCGTGGAGTCTACGGCTCGAAGCCGCCGAAATCATCCAGCAGCAGCGGGAACGAGACCTCTGATGGGGACTGGCTGATCACCGCACCTGCGCCTCACAGCACCTTGGTGTATGAAACCGCCGAGATGGTCTGGGTTTCGCCGAGACCGCAGGAGACATCCTCCGGCCGAATGCGTCGTAGAATCGCCTCCACCGTTTCGAAGTTGCCCATGCCCTCAGATCCTCTCGGAGGAGGTCGTGCGGGCAGATCGCAGAGCGGTTCTCAGTTCCACGCCCGCCGGTCACCACAGGACTGACGGTGTGGAGCTCCAGACTGCTCAGAGACGGGGCAGCGGACGGACCCCGGAGCTGGTTCACCACCATCTGGGCAGCCTGGTCGGACTCCTTCGGTGAATGTCGGGAAGGCGAACTGAAGCTCGGCGACCGTCCTCGACGCGCATCCCCGCCGCCATGCAGGCCGCGACCATCTGGATCACTTCGGCCGAGTACTCGCCGAGCACGTGAGCGCCGACGATCTGTCGTCGCCCGGTCTCGACGATCAGCTTGCAGAACCCATCCGGCTGACCCGTCGGCGACGGGGCGCAGCATGATCCTCATAGCGGGCCACGGCGACGGCGCAGTCGTGAGCGGGCGCGCGCCTGCTCCTCGGTGAGCCCGACGCTGCCGTACTCGGGGTCGGTGAAACTGCCGGCAGGGACGATCTCATGGACCAGCCGGCGACGCGGGCCGAGCACCGCGTTCTCGGCAGCGACGCGGCCTTCGAGCGTGCGCGCTGCTGACGAGAGCATGCTGTTCCCGTCGACGTCACCGGCGGCGAAGATGTGGGAGACGCTGGTGGCCGTGAACGCGTCGACCATCACGTAGCCACGCTCGGTTACCACGCCGGCAGCGGCGGCGTCGACGAGGTCGGCGTTGCCGGGCCAGCCGACGGCGAAGAACGCCGCGTCCACGTCGACCGTTCTGGACTCGTCGCCGACTCGGTACAGGACGCACACCCGGCTGGAGCGCCTCGAGTTGCGTGGACTGCGGCGCCGGTGATGACCTCGATGCCGCGCGCCCGGAAAGCGCTGTTCGAGCGCGACCGAGACGTCGACATCGGCTCGCGGCACGATCCGGGGCGCGTACTCGACGAGCGTGACTTCGCAGCCGAAGTCCGCCAGGATCGACGTGAGCTGGCAGCCCGTGTCGGCCGCCCCGATGACGCAGACCCGGTCGGGCAGGGAGGTCAGGCTGCGCAGGTCCTCGTAGGTCAGGCCGAGCTCGGCCCCGCGGATCGGCAAGTCGCCCGGCCTTGCCGCCGACGGCGATGATCACCGATCCGCAGTCCACTCTGCGACGTCGACCGCGGCGACCGTGTTGGCGTCGACGAACCGGGCGTCGCCCGGCCTCTTCGACGAGGTCGACCCCGACGGAGCGGATGTGGTCGGCGACGCGCTTGCGTTCATAGAGAGTAGCCGGCCACCCGCTGGGCGTTGGCCAGGGTGGCGGCGACGTCGACCTCGGGCCGTGGCCCGCGCAGACCGAACGTTTCCCACGAGCTCCAGTCCCTGCACCAGGCGCGCGGCCCGAGCCAGCGTGCGCACCGGTGCCGGGCCGCTGTTGAAGGCGGTGCCGCCGACCCGCCGCCGCTCGACGAGCGTGACCTCTGCGCCCAGCTCGGCGGCGTGCAGGGCGGCGGAAACACCAGCGGGGCCGCCTCCAATGACGACAACGCGCATCTCGCCTGCTCCTCTTCACACCGACGCGGTCATGTCGACCGCGACCATTGATCCCTGCTTGTCCGAGCACGGCCGGCATCTCCTCGGCGACCACGGCTGGACGAGCCAGACCGGGTCGGACTGCGCCAAAGCCTCGGCAGCCGTTTCCCAAAGTAAGGCACATTTCGCCGAAGAAATCCGTGGACTGACACCGGGCGCACGGTTCGTGGCGAATCCGGTAGCCGACGATGTGACCTACGTGGGACGGCGGCAGCCTGAATTTCGCTGATCGGTAAGGCCGTCAGCACCACCGACGAGGACTGGGACTTCTGAACTCGCACGTTAACGGTATGCCGGCGTGTCCAACGCTCTTGCGGCTGCCGTTACCGCGTCGTCGACTTCTTTGGTGTGTCCATCGCGGCCGTTCGGTCTCCTCGAGAACGAGGCGGACTTGCCTGCCCGCGTTGATCTGACCATCTCCCGGCCGACCGCATCACCCGGTGGTGGAGGCGTAGCTGGAGTCGTCGTAGGTGATTGAGTCCCCGGCGGCGAAGCCCATCCGCCCGCCGACCTCGACGCGGCATCCATGTTGGCCCCGAGAAAGATGAACTTCCAGTTCCACTCGTCCTGTTGTTGCTTGGTGAGCCGCTCGCGGTTCAGCTCCATTCGCGGCTGGCGTTCTCCATGCCGTCGGTCATGATGAGGCAGATCACGTGGCCGGGGCGCTGGTCCTCGGGCAGCGCCGATAGCTGCTGCACCGATGTCGGTGATGAACTTGCCGGTGGCGTCGAGCAGCGCAGTCATTCCGCGGCTGGCTCACGACGAACTCCGGTGCATCGGCGATGTCGGTGACCGAATACACCACCTCGTAGACGGTGTCGAACTGGGCCAGTGTCACTGGCACTGCCCGGGCTGCTGTCGCTGCTCGGTGATGAGCTCACGCCAGCCGTCCTCGGTGGCATTCTTGGAGGTCGTCATGGAGCCGGAACGGTCGAGCAGGGCAGCAATCAGGGTCTTGTTGGGGTCGGTCATCGGATGCCTTTCTTGGCGCACGGGCGGCTACCAGCAGGTGCGCGTCTCCGGCGCGGATGAACTCTCTCTATGTCCCGGCGTTCAGTCGCGAATCGGTGCCAAGCCGCCGATGTCCTCGGCCAACCCTGTGCTCGATTTCGCCACCGGCATCGCAGGTTTTGACCCCTCGATGATCAATACGGCCCGCCCAAACGAGGGCGCGGCCACGTCTCATCATTCTACCCTGCTACCAGCGGTTATGCACTGAGTACCGCGATTGTTGGCACCGATCACCAGCCAAGATAGCCGGGCTCCGGCTCGTCGTACGTGATCGGCAGTGCCGTCAACACGAAGAGGGACTGGGATTTCTAGGCGATGAACGCCCGGTGAACGCGCGAGAAACTGTGTAAGCTCACCGTGGCCTCGCACCTTGCAGGCATGACGCCCAGCGGCGTGACCACCCCGTCGCTGTTCCAGTCGATACTGCAATGGCTCGCGCCGGGTATCCCCGGGCGTGCCCGGCGCGACCGCGTCCGCTGCTGGCGCTGCTGCGCGCCACCCCGCTGACCGAAGACCAGATCAAAGAGGTGGTGCGCAACATCACCGCCGACGACTCGACCGCCCTGGCCGACGGCGAGATCGGCGAGGACGAGATCGCCGCGTTCATCAAGGACGTCTCACATCACGACGCCGGTCCGGAGAACGTCCAAGCGGGTCGCCGCCAAGCTGGCCGCGGCCGGCTGGCCGCTGCGCTGGCGGTCGACGACGCAGCAGCCTCCGACGCAGTAGCCGTCAGCGCAGCGATGCGGTATCGATGACGAACCGGTACCGCACATCGCTGGCGAGCACCCGCTCGTAGGCCTCGTTGATGTAATCCGGCTGGATGACCTCGATTTCGGGGCGCACGTCGTGCTCGGCGCAGAAGTCGAGCATCTCCTGGGTTTCGGGGATGCCGCCGATCATCGAACCGGCCAGGCTGCGACGCATCGAGACCAGCGGGGCCGCGGCAAGCGCCATCGGGATGCTCGGGCATGCCGAGTTCCACCAGGGTGCCGTCGACGTCGAGCAGGCTCATGTAGGCGTTCAGGTCCAAGTTGGCCGACACGGTGTTCAAGATCAGGTCGAACGAGCCGGCCAGCTTGGTGAACGTCTCGGGGTCGGAGGTGGCGTAGTACTCGGTTGCGCCCAACCGAAGGCCGTCTTCCATCTTCTTGAGCGACTGGCTCAAGCACCGTCACCTTGGCGCCCATCGCGACGGCGAGCTTGACGCCCATGTGGCCCAGCCCGCCCAGGCCGATCACGGCAACCCGGGTGTCGGGTCCGGCATTCCAGTGGCGCAGTGGCGAATACAGCGTGATGCCCGCACACAGCAGCGGCGCGGCGGCGTCCAGCGGTATCGAGTCGGGGATACGCAGCACGTAGTTCTCGTCGACGACGATTGCGCCGCTGTACCCACCCTGGGTGATCTCACCGTCGCGGCCAACCGCGTTGTAGGTGCCCGATCATGCCGCGCTTGCAGTAGTTCTCCTCGCCGGCCAGGCAGCTGCTGCATTCCCGGCAGGAGTCGACAAAACAGCCAACGCCGACGCGATCGCCGACCTTGAACGCGGTCACCTCGGAACCGACCGCGGTGACGATGCCCGCGATCTCGTGGCCTGGTGCCAACGGGTAGTTGGCCTGGCCCCACTCACCCTTGACGGTGTGGATGTCGGAGTGACAGATGCCCGCGAAGTGGATGTCGAAGGCCACGTCGTGCGGTCCGGCGATCGCGGCGCGTCGATGGTGGTCTTGGCCAGCGGCTCGGTGGCCGAGGTCGCGGCGTAGGCGGAAACGGTCGTCGTCATATCAGTCCTCTTTGTCGTCTTTATTGCATGCGCCAAGAAACTTAGCGAAGCTAATTGGATTTGCCGCATACGGTGCGACTCACCGGGACTAACGGCCGAAACGACGGCCGTCATCCCGATTCGAGCTGTGAGTTTCAGCCTAAAGGCCTGGGGCGCGGTATGCGCCGTTGAACGAGCGACCGCTCGTAGCGGGCCACTCCGGCGCGGATGTAGGGGTCGCGGTCGACGATGTCCTGCGCGTCCTCGGCGCTCATGTCCGTGGTGATGAGCATGCCGCCGGACCCGTCCTCCTGACGGCCCGCCAGCAGCAGCCGGCCGGCGTCGATCTCGGCCTTCAGGAACTCGAGATGGGCGGGCCGGGTCTGGTCGACGACGTCGGGCGGCTGCAGGTAGGTCGACTTCAGCACGTGGAACACCGCCGCGACGTTAGTTGATCGGGGCGTTGACCCACTTCAGGTCCGCGAGCATGCCGCGGGCGGCGACGATGCCCTCGCCGGTCTGCCACACCTCGTTGTTGACGGCGAACACCCGGTTGTCGCGGTTGGCCGACAGCTTCCTCCACGCGTCGCTGCCGAGCACCGTCGGCGGCGCGGTCCTTGGCCGCGGGCGATGCGAACGAGATGTAGACGATGTCGCCGTCGGCGGCGGAGAAGTCGGGGAGTTCTCCATGTCGGTGTCGGTGATGCCGATCTCGACATACGGCTTGTCGGTAAAGCGTTGTGCCGCAGGGCGATCCACGCCGACGGCGGCCAGCACGCTGCCGGGAAGGTGTCGCGCTCCGTACACCCGCATGGTGGTGTCGGTGAACTGCACCACCGACGCCTGGAAGTGCGGTGGCGTCGTTGTCGGCGCCGGTCTTGTCGGCGGCCTGCTCGAAGCCGTCGATCAAGCCGTTGGCGGCGTCGAGCCGTCCGGTCGCCGCGCCGACCGTGCGCAGGTTGTCCTCCCACGCCGCGCCGGGCTGCGACCGGTGAACACCGTCGGGGCGATCGCGGTCAGCTGCCGGGTAGGCGTCCGGCGGTCAGCGCCTGCGAGCCCAGGATCAGGTCGGGGCTGGCCGCCTTGATCGCCTGCAGGTCCGGCTCGCTGCGGCGTGCCCGCTGCCGGGCACGTCGTGCACGACGGTGCCCAGATACGACGGCTGGCTGGTGCGAGCCGTCGGGCAGCGCGGCGCGCGACGATGCGTGACTGCAGGCCCAGCGCGCACAGCGCGTCGAGCTGGTCACCGGACAGCACCACGATGCGCTGCGGGTCGCGCGCGCACGGTGCTCGTCCCGCGGCGTGGCGCACCTCACGATCCGGCGGGCCCGGGATCGAGCGCGGCGGGATCGGGTGCGCACGATTCGTCGGGCCTGCGCTGATTGCCGAGCACGCCGGCGCTGGCGATCTTGGTGGTGCTGGTGATGACCGACTGCTGGCCGCCGGCGGCGGCGGGCTTCCGCCCGGACTCCGCAGCCGCTGATGACGCGTCACCGACGACCGCGGTGAGCGATGGCGGTCGCCGAGGCCGACGAGGCCTACGCGCGGTCCGCTGATCAGCACGTCGCCGACGGTAACATCCGGGCTGTTCGGAGCTGGTCAGGCCGCCAACCTCGCGATGTCGCTGTGCGTTTACGACGGTTTGTAGGACCCATGCCGACACCGGGCCCGTCGAGAGATAGGATTCGAACGCGAACACGTGCGGGATTGTCCCGACTGAACGTTTGGAGGACCTGTTGGTAGCCGAAGCGCCCCCAATCGGAGAACTCGAGGCTCGTCGTCCGTTCCCGGCCCGGCTCGGTCCCAAGGGCAACCTGGTCTACAAGCTGGTGACGACCACCGATCACAAGCTGATCGGCATCATGTACTGCGTCGCCTGCTTCATCTTCTTCTTCATCGGCGGGCTGATGGCGCTGTTCATGCGCACCGAGCTGGCGCTGCCCGGGCCTGCAGTTCCTGTCCAACGAGCAGTTCAACCAGCTGTTCACCATGCACGGCACGGTGATGCTGCTGTTCTACGCCACCCCGATCGTGTTCGGGTTCGCCAACCTGGTGCTGCCGCTGCAGATCGGCGCTCCCGACGTGGCGTTCCCGCGGCTGAACGCGTTGAGCTTCTGGCTGTTCCTGTTCGGCGCGACGATCGCGATCGCCGGCTTCATCACCCCGGGCGGTGCCGCGGACTTCGGCTGGACCGCCTACAGCCCGCTGACCGACGCGATCCACTCGCCGGGCGCCGGCGGTGACCTGTGGATCCTGGGTCTGGCCGTCGGTGGTCTCGGCACCATCCTCGGCGGCGTCAACATGATCACCACCGTGGTCTGCATGCGCGCGCCCGGGCATGACGATGTTCCGGATGCCGATCTTCACCTGGAACATCCTGGTGACGTCGATCCTGGTGCTGATGGCCTTCCCGCTGCTGACCGCCGCGCTGTTCGGCCTGGCCGCCGACCGCCACCTCGGCGCGCACATCTACGACCCGGCCAACGGCGGTGTGCTGCTGTGGCAGCACCTGTTCTGGTTCTTCGGCCACCCCGAGGTGTACATCATCGCGCTGCCGTTCTTCGGCATCGTCACCGAGATCTTCCCGGTGTTCTCCCGCAAGCCGATCTTCGGCTACACCACGCTGATCTACGCGACGCTGTCGATCGCCGCGCTGTCGGTCGCGGTGTGGGCGCACCACATGTACGCGACCGGCGCCGTGCTGCTGCCGTTCTTCTCGCTTCATGACGTTCCTGATCGCGGTGCCGACCGGGCATCAAGTTCTTCAACTGGATCGGCACGATGTGGAAGGGCCAGTTGACGTTCGAGACACCGATGCTGTTCTCGGTGGGCTTCCTGGTGACCTTCCTGCTCGGTGGCCTGTCCGGCGTGCTGCTGGCCAGCCCGCCGATCGACTTCCACGTCACCGACTCGCTACTTCGTGGTGGCGCACTTCCACTACGTGCTGTTCGGCACGATCGTGTTCGCCACCTACGCGGGCATCTACTTCTGGTTCCCGAAGATGACCGGCCGGCTGCTCGACGAGCGGCTGGGCAAGCTGCACTTCTGGCTGACGTTCATCGGCTTCCACACCACGTTCCTGGTGCAGCACTGGCTGGGCGACGAGGGCATGCCGCGCCGCTACGCCGACTACCTGCCCACCGACGGGTTCACCACGCTGAACGTCGTCTCGACGATCGGCGCGTTCATCCTCGGCGTGTCGACGCTGCCGTTCACGTGGAACGTGTTCAAGAGCTGGCGCTACGGCGAGCCGGTGACCGTGGACGACCCGTGGGGCTACGGCAACTCGCTGGAGTGGGCGACCAGCTGCCCGCCGCCGCGGCACAACTTCACCGAGCTGCCCCGAATCCGTTCGGAGCGGCCGGCGTTCGAGCTGCACTATCCGCACATGGTGGATCGGATGCGCGCCGAGGCCCACGTCGGCCGATCACACGGGCCGGACGACGGCGACGTCACGCGGCTGGACGACGAGCACGTCCGCACCTGACGGCTTCACGCGGCGGCAGTCGGGGGTGAGCATGCCCAAGGTGTCGGTGTTGATCACCGTCACCGGACATCGATCAACCAGGCGTGACGTCGGCGCTGTTCGAGGTGCTGTCGCGGCACAAGGTCGAGCTCCTCAACGTCGAACAGGTCGTCATCCGCGGCCGCCTGACGCTGGGCGTCCTGGTGGTCGGTCCGGCCGAGAGCGGCCGGCGGTGCCGAACTGCGCGACGAGGTGGAGGCCGCCATCCACGGCGTCGGCCTCGACGTGACGATCGAGCGCAGCGACGACCTGCCGGTGATGCGCGAGCCGTCCACCCACACCATCGTGGTGCTGGGCCGGCCGATCACCGCCGAGGTCGTTCGGCGTGGTGGCCCGTGAGGTGGCCGCGCTCGGCGTCAACATCGACTTCATCCGCGGCGTCTCCGACTACCCGGTGACCGGACTGGAGCTGCGGGTCTCGGTGCCACCCGGGCGCGGCCTACGCACAGCTGCAGGCCGCGATGGCGCAGGTGGCCGTCGACGAGGGTGTGGACATCGCGCTCGAGGACTACAGCCTGTCGCGACGGGCCAAGCGGCTCATCGTCTTTGACGTCGACTCGACGCTGATCCAGGGCGAGGTCATCGAGATGCTGGCCGACGCGGGTCGGCGCGCAGGCCGCCGTCGCCGGAGATCACCGAGGCCGCCATGCGCGGCGAACTGGACTTCGCCGAGTCGCTGCACCGCCGCGTCGCGACGCTGGCCGGCCTGCCCGGCCGAGGTGCTCGACGATGTCGGCGAGCAGATCGAGCTGACGCCGGGAGCACGCACCACGTTGCGGACGTTGCGGCGCTCGGGTTTTCACTGCGGCATCGTGTCCGGCGGCTTCCGCCAGGTCATCGACCCGCTCGCGCACGAGCTGAAGATGGACTTCGTCGCGGCCAACGAACTCGAGATCGTCGACGGGAAGCTGACCGGCCGGGTGATCGGCCCGATCATCGACCGGCCTGGAAAGGCCAAGGCGCTGCGGGACTTTGCGCAGCAGGCCGGGGTGCCGATGGAGCAGACCGTCGCCGTCGGCGACGGCGCCAACGACATCGACATGCTGGCCGCCGCGGGGCTGGGGGTGGCGTTCAACGCCAAGCCGGCGCTGCGGGAGGTCGCCGACGCGTCGCTGAGCCATCCGTACCTGGACACCGTGCTGTTCATCCTCGGCATCACCCGCGGCGAGATCGAGGCCGCCGACTCGCGCGACGGCGTGGTGCGCCGGGTCGAGATCCCGACGACGACTAATACCGTCCTGCCGAAGACCGCATGCGCTAGCCTTGCATACAGTATTCGAAGAGGGACTTCCCGACCATGGCAACCCTGCTTCTGCACCATTCGAGCTTCGCCAATCATCAAGACCGCGCACGGCCATCCGGAGCGGCCCGACCGCTACCGCGCGGTGCAGTCGGTGCTCGGCCAGCCCCAGTTCGACCCGCTGGTGCGCGAAGAGGCCGAAATCGCCGACCTCGATACGACGCGCTACGTGCACACCAACCGCTATGTCGACGGGCTGGAAGCGGCACGCCCGGACGCCGGTTACGTCTATCTCGACGGCGGCGACACCATGATGGAGCCCTCGACGTGGGAGGTCGTGCTGCGCGGCGTCGGTGGCACGGTGCAGGCGGTCGACAAGGTGCTCAACGGCGAAGTGCAGAACGCCTTCGTCGCGTGCCGTCCGCCCGGCCACCACGCCGAAACCGAACGGGCGATGGGGTTCTGCCTGTTCAACAACATCAGCATCGGCGCGCGTCATGCGCAACGGAAGCCACGGGCTGACGCGCGTCGCGATCGTCGATTTCGACGTCCATCACGGCAACGGCACACAGGAGATCTTCTACTCCGATCCGAGCGTGCTCTACGCCTCGACCCATCAGATGCCGCTGTTTCCCGGCACCGGCGCAGCGCGCGAAACCGGCGTCGGCAATATCTTCAACTCGCCTCTGGCTGCCGGCGACGGCGGTGCCGAACTGCGCGAAGCATTCGAGGACAGAATCCTGCCCGCGCTCGACACGTTCAGGCCGGAGCTCATCATCGTCTCCGCCGGATTCGATGCCCATGAACGCGATCCGCTCGGTTCATTGCGCATGACGGCGGACGATTTCGCCTGGGTGACACGCGAACTGATGAAATCGGCGGAGACGAACTGCGAAGGCCGGCTCGTGGCGGTCCTCGAAGGCGGCTTACGACCTTCAGGGTCTTGCGGATTCGGTCAGCGCCCACGTCGGCGAACTGATGAAAGGCTGTGACCACCACCGCGCGGATTCGGGCGCCGTCGTCCCGGTGACGCTGTGCCAGGCGCGGGCCAGCAGCTCCACCGCCTCGGCCAGGCTGGTCGTCGGGCAGCGTGTAGGGCACCCGGATGAACCGCTCCAGTGCTGCCGTCGACGCCGAAACGCGGACCGGCGCGGCACGTCGAGGCCCAGCCGCGAGGCGGCCGCCGACAGCGCGGAGCTCAGTCGGTGCGGGCAACCGGACCCACAGCGACATTCCGCCGTACACTGGACCGGGTTGACCAGTCTGGAAGGTGCTCGCGCAGCAGCGACGTATCAGCAAGTCGCGCCGATGTCCGCAGGATCTCGCGCCGCTCCGGCAGGAGCTCGTCGGCGCTTGGCGAGAAGCCTTGCGGCGGCGAGCTGTTCGACGATCGCGGTGCCCATGTCGATCGACGGGCGCAGCGCGGCGATGGTGGCGCTAGCGTGCTGCGCTCGGCGCGGATCCAACCGATCCGCAGGCCGCCCCAGAACGACTTCGACATCGAACCGACCGTCAGCACCAGGTCGCGTCGCGTCGTCATGGCGGCCGCCATCGGCGCAGGCACCGGCTCGTCCAGCCACATGTCGGTGATCGGTCTCGTCGATGATGGCGCGAGTGCGGGTCTCGGCGATGATGCGCGCCAGGCGCTTTCGGTCGCCGCGCCGGCAATCGTCAGCCCGGTGGGATTCTGGTTGTCGGGGATCAGGTAGGCCAGGCTCGGCGACAGCTGACGCACCGCGGCGTGCAGCGGCGTCGAGCTCCCAGCCGTCGTCGGTCATCGCCACCGGAACCGGTCGCGCCCCGCGGTGCGTGATCGCCGACAGCGCGCCGTGGTAGGTGGGCTGTTCGACCAGCACCGCGATCGCCGGGTTGGACGTAGGTCGGCCAGGATCAAGCCGATCGCGTGCAGCGCGCCGGTGGTGACCATGATCGTCGTCGGGCTCGGTGGGAAGGCCTCGCGCGCAATATCTTTCGGCGATGGCTTCGCGCAGCGGCGGCGACGCCGGTGAGTTCGATGCCGATGTCGTGCAGGTATGGCGTCATCTGTCGCGGTCGCATCGACGAACGCCTCGCTCACCGCGGCGGCCGGTGCGGCCAGTGCGGCAGCGGCCAGGCTTGACCGTGCGGCGGTCGCGGCCGGGTGCGCGTGCCGGTGCGAGCGGGCAGGGCCGTGGTGCTGCGGGCGCCGCGGCGGGCGTTGAGATAGCCGTCGTCGCGCAGCTGCGCGTACGCGGCGGTGACCGTCGTGCGGGACACCCGCAGCGTGTCGGCGAGCGCGCGCTCGCTGGGCAGCCGGGCGCCGACGGGCAGGCGTCCGTCGACGATCAGCATCCGGATGCGCGTCGGCCAGGCCCGTGGTAGGCCGGCCCGCTGCGACTGGACGTGCGCCAGTTGCCGAGCTCGCGGGCCAAAAGGTCCACATCGAGCGCTCTGCGCGGCCATTTCGATCGTCATTTGCATGCCAGTATGGCTCTAACTGGCTATTGAATAAGCAAGCCAGTTGTTCAGAACTATCGAGTCATGAGCACGAATTGGACATCTCGACTGGCCCGGCCGTGGGCCGGTTCTTCCAGCCGGCGGAGCGCATCCCCGCCGAATTCGTCGACCGTGACGCCGAACGCGTGCGGCGCGAACTCGAGCTGATCCGGATTCGCTTCCCGCACCATGCGTAGCGCCACGCGTGCGCGGACGGCGCTGCTCGTCGGTCTGAGCGGCTACGGCTTCTCGATGGCGGTGATGGTGCGCGCCGGGCTCGGGCCTGGACCCGTGGGACGTCTTCCACCAGGGGCTGGCCCTGTCACACCGGCATGACCATCGGCATCGCGTCCGCGGTGGTCGGTGTCGCGGTGCTGCTGGCCTGATTCCGCTGCGGAACCGGCCCGGCATCGGCACGATCGCCAACGTCATCGTCATCGCGGTCACCGTCGACGCGGGCTGTGGCTGCTGCCGACGCCGACCTCGCTTGCCGGTGCGCATCGCGATGATGGTGGGCGCGGTGGTGCTCAACGCGTTCAGCACGGTCCTCTACATCGGCGCCGCGCTGGGCCCCGGCCCGCGCGACGGCCTGATGACCGGACTCGTGGTGCGCACCGGCCTGTCGGTGCGGCTGGTCCGCACGTCCATCGAAGCCACTGTGCTGGCCGTCGGCTGGCTGCTCGGCGGGACGGTCGGCGTCGGCACCGTGCTGTACGCGTTCGGCATCGGCCCGCTCGTGCAACTGTTCCTGCGCATCACGCCCAAGCGGGTGCTCGCCGTCAGTGGCTGGGCTTCCGTCGCCGAAGCTAGCGATTTGGGCGTGAAACGTAGCGCCAGGCGCAACAGATCACGCCGAAATCGCGAGCTTACGGCGTTGACCGAAACTCACCGTCACGATGGCCACAGTCGCATGATCTGCTGGCCCGCGATGCGATCGCGCTGGCCGGCGATTCGTCGCGCGCGCGATCCTCGGCATCGCGGGCAGCCCGGGCGCCGGGCAAGTCGACCCTCGTCGACGCTGCTGTCGACCGGCATCAGGGCGGCTAAGGGCGCCGACTGGGTCGCGCACGTTCCGATGGACGGCTTCCACCTGGCCGATGCCCAGCTCGACCGGATCGGCGCACGCGGCCGCAAGGGCGCCCCGGATACCTTCGACGCGGCCGGTTACGCGCATCTGCTCGAGCGGGTGAAGCGGGAGGTCGACGACCCGGTGTACGTGCCCGGCTTCGACCGCACGCTGGAACAGCCGCTCGCCGCGGCGCTCGTCGTGCTGCCGTCGGCGCGCCTCGTCGTCACCGAGGGCAACTATCTGCTGCTCGACCATCCCCACTGGGAGCGGGCCCGCCGCGCCATGGACGCCGTGTGGTTCGTCGCGAGCGAGGAGAGCCATGCGGATCGAGCGTCTCGTCGCGCGCCACATCCAGTTCGGCAAGACGCCGCACGAGGCACGCGCCTGGGTCGCGACCACGGACCAGCGCAACTCCGAACTGGTGGCGGGCACGGTCGGCAGGGCCGACCGCGTCATCGTCAACGGCGCCGCAGGTTGGGGCCTCGGTTAGCGATTCGGCGTCTGACCCGCAGAACGCGACACGTGTCGAGTACGGCACGATGGTCGGGTGTCCGACGCCCGAAGACAGATGCAGCCGACCCCGACCTGCTGATCGACTTCGCCAAGGTCACACTGCGGCGCGGCGGCCAGACTCTGGTCGGGCCGGTCACCTGGTCGGTCGAACTCGACGAACGCTGGGTGGTCATCGGGCCGAACGGGGCGGGCAAGACGTCGCTGCTGCGCATCGCCGCGGCCATGGAGCACCCGTCGTCGGGCACGGCGTTCGTGCTCGGCGAGCGGCTGGGCCGCGTCGACATGTCCGAACTGCGCTCGCGCGTCGGGCTGAGCAGCTCGGCGCTCTCGCAGCGCGTGCCCGACGAGGAAGTGGTGCGCGACCTGGTCGTCTCCGCCGGCTACGCGGTGATGGGCCGCTGGCGGGAGAACTATGACGACGTCGACTACGAGCCAGGCCGTCGACATGCTGGAAAGCGTCGGCGCCGAGCACCTCGCCGAACGCACCTACGGCACGCTGTCCGAAGGCGAGCGCAAGCGGGTGCTGATCGCCCGGTCGATGATGACCGACCCCGAGCTGCTGCTGCTCGACGAGCCCGCCGCCGGGCTGGACCTCGGCGGCCGCGAGGAGCTGGTGGCGCGGCTGGCCGACCTGGCCGCCGACCCCGACTCTCCGGCGCTGGTGCTTGTCACCCACCACGTCGAGGAGATCCCGCAGGGTTCTCGCACTGCCTGATCCTGTCGGAGGGCAAGGTGGTCGACTCCGGACTGCTGCCGGATGTGCTGACGGCCGAGAACCTGTCCACGGCGTTCGGCCAGTCGATCGCCCTCGAGATCATCGACGGGCGCTACTTCGCCCGTCGCACCCGCAGCAGGGCGGCGCACAGGAGGCGAGAGCATGACGACCGAAGACCCGCTGGTGCCCCGGCCGGCCGCGACCGTGATGCTGATCCGCGACACCGCCGACGGGCATCAAGGTGTTCCTGATGCGGCGGCACTCCGCGATGGACTTCGTCGCCGGCGTGATGGTGTTTCCCGGCGGTGGCGTCGACGACCGCGACCGCAACGCCGACGTCGCGTGGTTCGGCCCCGAGCCGCGGCTGGTGGGCCGAGCGGTTCGGCGTCGACACCGGATCTGGCCGAGGCGTTGGTGTGTGCCGCGGCCCGCGAGACGTTCGAGGAGTCCGGCGTGCTGTTCGCCGGGCCCGCCGACGACCCGGACGGCATCGTCGGCGACGCGTCGATCTATCGGCGAAGCGCGGCCGGCGCTGGCGGACCACTCGCTGTCGTTCGCGGGAGTTCCTGCGCCGCGAGAACCTGGTGCTGCGTGCGGATCCTGCTGCGGCCGTGGGCGAACTGGGTGACGCCGAAGGAGGAGCGCACCCGCCGCTACGACACTTACTTCTTCGTCGGGGCATTGCCGGAAGGCCAGCGCGCCGACGGCGACAACACCGAAACCGACCGCGCCGATCTGGATCACGCCCGCAGGCAGCGCTCGACGGACTTCGCGGAGGCACGGACGTTCCTGCTGCCGCCGACGTGGACGCAGCTGGACTCGCTGGCCGGCCGCACGCGTCGCCGAAGTGCTTGCCGTGGAACGTCAGATCGTCGCCGTCGAACCGCATCTTGCCGCCGACAGGCAACGGCAACTGGGAGATCGAGTTCTTCGACAGCGACCGCTACAACGACGCCCGCAACCACCGCGCGCCCCGACGGCTACGGCGCCGACACACGCCGCTTGCATGAACGAGTTCGTCTCCGTCCACACCAGCGATGAGCAGCCCGGCATCGCCACGCTGCTGCTGTCGCGACCGCCCACCAATGCGCTGACGCGCCAGGTGTACCGCGAGATCGTTTCTGCGGCAGCCGATCTCGGTCGCGCGCGACGACATCTGCGCCGTCATCCTGTTCGGCGGTCACGAGATCTTCTCCGCCGGCGACGACATGCCCGAGCTGCGCACCTTGAGCGCCGACGAAGCCGAGGTCGCCGCACGCGTGTGCCGGGAGGCCGTCGACGCGCTGGCCGCCATCCCGAAGCCGACCGTCGCGGCCATCACCGGCTACGCGCTGGGCGGCGGGCTGAACCTGGCGCTGGCCGCGGACTGGCGGGTGGCCGGCGACAACGTGAAGTTCGGCGCGACGGAGATCCTGGCGGGCCGGGTGCCACAGGGCGGCACCGCCCGCCTCGCGCGCACGGCCGGCGAGAGCAAGGCCAAGGACCTGGTGTTCAGCGGGCGGTTCATCGACGCCAAGGAGGCGCTGGCGCTGGGCCTGATCGACGAGATGGTGGCGCCCGACGGCGTGTACGACGCCGCGGTGGCCTGGGCGCAGACGGTTCGTCGACTATCCGCCGCAGGTACTGGCTGCCGCCAAGGCCGCCTTCGAGCGTTTAGGCTGCCCTGTTATGAGCTTTGAGGAACCGACACTGCTCCCGACGCTGACGTCGCCGGCGGCCCCGGCCCCAACCCGCACGCCACAGCGGAGCAGGTGGAGGCGGCCCGCCACGACTCCAAGCTCGCCCAGGTGCTGTACCACGACTGGGAGGCCGAGAGCTACGACGACAAGTGGTCGATCTCCTACGACAAGCGCTGCGTCGACTACGCCCGCGACCTGTTCGACGCGATCGTGCCGGCCGAGGAGCTGCGCGAGCTGCCGTACGACCGGGCGCTGGAGCTCGGCTGCGGCAGCGGGTTCTTCCTGCTCAACCTGATTCAGGCCGGAGTCGCCCGGCGCGGCTCGGTGACCGATCTGTCGCCGGGCATGGTCAAGGTGGCCACGCGCAACGGCGAGAACCTGGGCCTGGAGATCGACGGCCGGGTCGCCGACGCCGAGGGCATCCCGTATGACGACGACACCTTCGACCTCGTCGTCGGGCACGCCGTGCTGCACCACATCCCCGACGTCGAGCTGTCGCTGCGCGAGGTGGTGCGGGTGCTCAAGCCGGGCGGCCGGTTCGTGTTCGCCGGCGAGCCGACGACGGTCGGCAACGCCTATGCGCGGCACGCTGGCGAACGTTGACCTGGCGAACGTCACCACCGTGCCACGAAGCTGCCCGGACTGAGCAGCTGGCGGCGCCCGCAGGCGGAGCTCGACGAGTCGTCACGCGCCGCGGCCCTCGAGTGCGATCGTCGACCTACACACCTTCGCTCCCGGCGATCTCGGAGCGGATGGCCGCCAACGCCGGCGCCGTCGACGTGCGCGACCGGCACTACGGAGTTCACCGCCGCGATGCTGGGCTGGCCGCTGCGCACCTTCGAGTCGACGGTGCCGCCCGGCAAGCTCGGCTGGGGCTGGGCGAAGTTCGCGTTCAACAGCTGGATCACGCTGAGCTGGGTCGACGACAACCTCTGGCGCCGCGTGGTGCCCAAGGGCTGGTTCTACAACGTCATGGTGACCGGGGTTAAGCCGTCGTAGATTTCGGCCTCGACGACGTCGCCTATCTGCGTCAGCGACGCGGGGAGCGGGCGCTGCGCGAGGTCGACGGCTACCGGCTGACCGACGCCACGCTGGTCGCCGACATCGCCTCGGCGCGAGCATCTTTCGGTGAGCGTGCCGCCGTGCTGGTGGAGACCGACGCTGTTGCGGCGCAAGGCCGCGGCGAAGTTCGCCGACCCATCGGGCTGGCTCTTCACCGACGAGGCGCTGCAGCAGGCCACCGCCGAACCCGTCGCCGCGCATCGGGCACGACGGCTGGCGGGCGCCGATGTGCACGACGCGACGTGTTCGATCGGCACAGAGCTTGCGGCGCTGCGCAATTCGGCTGTCGAGCGTGGTCGGCAGCGATATCGATCCGGTCCGGCTGGCGATGGCTCGCCACAATGTCGCCGACGTCGACCTCTGTCGCGCCGACGCGCTGCGGCCGATCACCCGCGACGCCGTTGTCCTCGTCGACCCGGCCCGGCGTAGCGGTGGACGGCGCCGGTTCGACCCCGCGACTACACGCCGCCGCTGGATGGCCTGCTGGACGTGTACCGCGGTCGCGAACTCGTCGTAAAGTGCGCTCCCGGAATCGATTTCGATGAGCTGTCGCGACTGGGATTCCACGGCGAGATCGAGCGTCATCGCTCGCTGGCGGGCAGTGCGCGAGGCGTGCCTGTGGTCGGCGGGCCTCGCCGAAGACGGAGTGACCCGGCGGGCGACGATGCTGGACACCGGCGAAGGCGTCACCGACGCCGACCCCGACGACTGCATGGTGGCGCCGGCCGGTCGGTGGATCGTCGACCCCGACGGCGCGGTGGTGCGCGCAGGTCTGGTGCGGCACTACGCCGCCCGGCACGGGCTGTGGCAGCTCGACCCCGACATCGCCTACCTGTCCGGCGATCGACTGCCCGGCGAGGTGCGCGGATTCGAAGTCCTCGAGGAGCTCGAACTACAGCGAACGGCGACTGCGCCAGGCGCTTTCGGCGCGCGACGTCGGCGCCGTCGAGATCCTGGTTCGCGGCGTCGGACGTCGACCCCGATGCGTTTGCAGGCGCGACTGCGGCTGCGCGGATCGCAATCGGTGTCGGTCGTCATCACCCGCATCGGATCCGGGGCGGCAAGCCGGGCAACGGCATTCATTTGTCGTCCCTCACGCGCTGAGTGCTGCCACGCTACGCTGGCAGTAATGCGCCGCGGTGCCGAAGCCGGTGCCGGCTACTCGAGGACGTCCGACGATGCGCATTCTCAGGGTGGCTGCGATTCTCGTCGCGGCGGGTGTTCTGGCCTGCTTCGACCGGGCACATCGACGGCCGCCGCGCAGTCGGCCTGCGCCGACCTGGGCGGCATCGTCGGGCACGACCGGATGTGCAGCGGTGCACACGTCGAACTCCACCTACACGCTGGACATCACGTTCCCCAACGACTATCCCGACCAGCAGGCGCTGACGGCGTATCTCACCCAGGCCCGCGACGGGTTCGTCAACGTCTCCAGAGATGCCGGGTTCGTACAACTTGCCGTACGAGCTCGACGCGAAGGGAACCGGGTACCGCTCGGGCTCACCGACCGGCGGCACGCAGAGCGTGGTGTTCACGATGTGGCAGAACGTCGGCGGTGCGCACCCGCAGACGTGGTACAACTCCTTCAACTGGGACCTCGGTAAGAAGGCGCCGATCACATTCGACACCTTGTTCAAGCCTGGCACGCAAGCCGCTCGACGGTGATCTATCCGGCCGTCGAACAGTACGCTGCAGAAGCAGCAGGGGTTGATCGACGGCATCCCGCCCAACGTCGGGCTCGACCCGAGCCAAGTACCAGAACTTCGCGCTGACCGACGACGCGCGTGATCTTCTTCTTCAGCCAGGGCGAGCTGTTCGCGGAGTCCGCGGGTCCTGTCGAGGCGTCGGTCCCGCGCGCGACACGTGGCTCCGCTGTTGGCGTAGCGCCTACTCCCGGCGCGAAGCCGTAGACCTGGCCGTCGCTGGTGGCGGTGACGACGCGGCGGTCGTGGCCGACCGATACGCCGACCGGCCAGCCGGTCGCCTGCGGCAGTGGATAGCTGTTGACGGTGTGGCCGTCGGCCGGGTCGAACACCAGCAGCGCCTGACCGTTCTCGCCGTCCTTGGCGACGGTGTAGCCGACGCCATTGCCTCGCTCGGCTCGACGTGGACAGCGGGACGACGTCGTCGCGGGTCCACAGCACGTCGCCCGTGGTCGCCGCCGTCGCGGACCGCGACCAGCTTGGCTCCAGGACCGCCGCCCGCCACGATCAGGCCGTCGGGCGACACCGACGGCGGCGTCTGCGCCAGATAGTCCAGCGGCACCGACCATTTCGGCTTGCCGTCCGCGGTGTTGAGCGCCCACAGGTGTTCGTCGCGGCCGTTGACGTACGCGGTCGACCCGTCGGCGGACAGCGCCGGGCTGGCAGATCGGCCCCTGGCCGACCGCGTCGCTGGTCCACTCGCGGGTGAGCAGCGGGGTCTGGCCGGCACGGTAGCGAAGCCCGACCAGGACCGGCGCCGCGGCGTTCGGTTCCCACAGGCTGACCACCACGATGCCGGTGGCCGACGAGAACGCCGGCGCCGCGGCCACCGGGCAGCGCTGGCCGCATCGGTTGGCAATCGGCCAGTCCGCGGGTGGAGTCGGTCGGATTGACGCCGCCGACCAGATCCAGCGGCGCGCCGACGACGATGCCTTTGTGGGCGTCGAACACCAGCACCTGCCCGAGATGCGTGACGACCAGCAGCTGGCCCGGGGCGAGAATCGCTTGGCGTGGTGGGCATTCCGATCACTGGCTGACGCCACCGGATCCACTGCGTCGGCGGGAAGGACAGCATCGCGCCGGGCTGGCCGATGTAGAGATTGTCGAACCCGTCGAACAGCGGACTGGACAGGCCGCCGCCCTGCACCAGCCGGGTGCACCAGCGTTGGCGGGCCTTGTTGTCGGTCTCCCACACCATCAGCGAGCATCCGCCCGCCGATTGCGCGTTGACGGCCAGGTAGCTGCCCGAGCCCGAGCGCCACCTGGGCGGCCAGGTCGCCCTTGACCGAACGCCGCCACTCCAGCCGCAGCGCGTTGGCGCCGGCGACGGGCGAGTAGCTGCTGTTGCTCGGCGTCGCCGCCACTGCGCCAGGGCCAGCCGTCGACGCGGCGTGCGCCTGGACCCAGGATCGGTGGTTCCGCAGCCGGCCAGCACACCGGTGATCAGCGCTGTTGACGCCAGCACCATCGATCGCCGGATCACTGGGTCCTTATCTGTGTTGGGGACCCCGTAAAGGTGGGGATCCGTTGGTCGTTTTCGTTGTTTGGCCTCGTTCCGGCCCCGTGTCTGAGGGCGGTGGACCGCAGTCGGGGTCGAGGTGGAGCGCCCGCAGCGCAGCGAGGACGAACGACCTCGAGGCCGACGAGGATCCGCCGCATACTGTCGGTCGCCGGAACGGAGGCAAAGACGTTGTGGTTCAAGTCATCTGCTGCCTCCCGTGAAGAATGTGTGCGGGAGATGTCCGACGTTGCGCGTGCCGGCGCCCAGCCTTATCTGGGTCCACGGACGAGGTCCGGCGACATGATGATGGATGGGGTGCCCGGCGTGCGGGCTGCCGAAGGGTGCGGCCGCTCAGTCTTTCCGGGAGGTCCACCCAACAGCAGGGGTGGCGACAGGCGACTTGCGGGAGCTGGCCGCAGGCATCAGCTGAGTATGGGCAGGGCACGCGCGCAACGCATGGTTAGGCGGCCACCTCCTCGGGTTCGGGGACGGGCAGCGCCAGGGCGGCATCGCCGAGCTCACGCAGCGTGTGATAGCAGCGGCGCAGGATCTTGCGCTCCACCGCCAGGGTCGGGTTCTTGCCGTTGTGGCCGTCGTGTTTGGCCGCCAGCTTGTGGTAGTAGGCGTGATCGGGGGACCCGCGCCGCGCCGCGCACTTGGCCGCCTCGAACGCCGCCCAGCGCAGCTCGGGCGAGCCCTGCCGCGACAGGTGCCCCGGTGAGCGTTTGCCGTCCGAGGAGTAGACGGTGACATCCAGCCCGGCGAAGCGCACCAGCTGATCGGAACTGCGGAATCGGCGCGCATCGCCGATCTCGGCCCAGATGATCGCCGCGCACAACCAGCCCACGCCGTAGTGGCGCCTGCAGCGCCTGACACGCCGGCTGGCGTCGGGCGAAGCTGACCAATTGGGTGCGCAGCGGGCTCGATCTCGGCGCTGAGCTCATCAATGCGCCGCAGCGCGGTGTCCGACGTACTGCCGTCCCGCCGCCGACAGCTCGGCACCGCGCGAGCGCCTCGCGGCCCGCCACCGATCAACAACGCCCTGATCGGTGGGCAGCCCTGGTGGAACAACTGGGCGTGGATGCGCTGCTGCCAGGCCCGGCGCTCGTCCATCAGGGTGCAGTACAACCGGCCCAGGGTGCGCACCTCCAGCACGTGCGCCGGCGGGATCCACGACTCCGGGAACCGGCCCTCCAACAGCAAGCGTGCGCAGCAACCGCGCATCGGCGCGGTCGGTCTTGGCGCGCTTCTTCGGCCCCGCAACGCCGCGATCTCGGCCGGATCCCCCAGATGCACACCCACTCCCGCGGCCGGCCAGCTCCTCGCTGACATACCGCCACCCGGTGCAGCCCTCCAGCGCGAACTCCGCGTCCCCGTCCGGGCAGTGCTCGGCCAGCCAGCCCCGCAACGTCTTCCGCGTCGCCGGACGGATCTGACCCCAGCGCACCAACCCGTCGTCATCCACGTAATCGAACGTGATCTGCTGTCGGTGCACGTCAAGCCGCCTACCATCGTCATCGGGACCTCCTCGAGCTCCCGAAACACTCCTGACGCAAACTCAACGTGCGTCTTAGCTGAGGGGTCCCCATCACATGTCATCTTTCTGTTCCTGTTGTCCGAGCCCGGCTGAGGTAACCGAGGCTCGGGCATGCGCTCGCGTAGGCTTTCCGGCCATGACGACGATGTGGGGCGCGCCGTTGCACAAGCGCTGGCGGGGTTCGCGGCTGCGCGATCCGCGCCAGGCCAAGTTCCTGACCGTGGCCTCGCTGAAGTGGGTGCATCGCCAACCAGGCCTACACCCCGTGGTACCTGGTGCAGGTACTGGCGGCTGCTGAAGTTCAAGCTCGCCAACCCGCACATCATCACCCGCGGCATGGTCTTCCTCGGCAAAGGTGTGGAGATCCAGGCGACGCCCGAGCTGTCCACGATGGAGATCGGCCGGTGGGTGCACATCGGCGACAAGAACACGATCCGCTGCCACGAGGGCTCGCTGCGCTTCGGCGACAAGGTCGTGCTCGGCCGTGACAACGTCATCAACACCTACCTCGACATCGAACTGGGCGACTCGGTGCTGATGGCGGACTGGGTCTCACGTGTGCGACTTCGACCACAGGATGGACGACATCAACGTGCCGATCAGCGATCAGGGCATCCTCAAGGGCCCGGTGCGGATCGGGCCCGGACACCTGGATCGCCACCAAGGTCACCATCCTGCGCAACACGACGATCGGGCGCGGCTGCGTGCTGGGTTCGCACTGCGTGGTCAAGGGCGACATCCCTGACTATGCGATCGCCGTCGGCGCGCCGGCGAAGGTCGTCAAGAACCGGCAAGCTGGCGTGGGAGACGTCGGCGGCCGAGCGCGCGGAGCTAGCCGCGGCGCTGGCCGATATCGAACGCAAGAAGGCGTCCCGCTGGCTACTGCCGCAGTAGAGTGCGTGTCTGCACGTGCGACAGCCGCATTGGTGTGCATTTTGCGCAATCGCTCGAGGCCACGAGCCAAGCGCTCTACGGAATGATCCGACGCCGATCGAACTCTCAGCGGTCGGGCAGTGCGTGCTCGACGATGACGCGGCGCCGGTGCGGTTCGCGTTCGCCGCGCTTGGCGGCGAGGTAGACCTGCGCGGTCTCGCTCGCGACGGTGTGCCAGTCGAAGTCCGAGGTGAGCCGTTCCCGGGCGGCGATCGCACGCGCTGCGCCGCGTCGGGATCGTCGAGCACGGCGCGCGACTGCCGCGGCCAGCGCCGGCGACGTCGCGCGGCGCGATACGACATTCCGGTCTGCCCGTTGATCACCGCCTCGCCGAGGCCGCCGACGTTGGAGGTGACCAGCGGGATGCCCGGTCGCGGCCGCCTCGAGCGCGACGATGCCGAACGGCTCGTAGTGGCTGGGCAGCACGGCGGCGTCGGCGGTGTGCAGCAGCCGCACGAGTTCCTCGTGGTCGAGGTGGCCGACGAACGTTGTGGCCTTGAGCACCTTGTGCTTTCGCGCCTGCTCGACGAGCCACTGCTGTTGGGTGCCCGTGCCCGCGATCGTCAGCGTCGTGCCGGGGTGCGAGCGCCTGATGCGCGGCAGCGCAGCGATCGCGTCGTGAATGCCCTTCTCGTACTCCAGCCGTCCCAGGTACATCAGCTGCGCGGGGCCGTTGCGGGTTGGCGACGCGCGAACGGCCACAGCGCCGCGTCGATTCCGTTGCGGATGACCCGGGTCTCGGCCAGGCCAGGGCCGAACAGCTCGGTGATCTCGTCGCTCATCGACGCCGAACAGGTGATGAGCGAATCGGATTCGCGAACCAGCCACGATTCGACGGCGTGCACCTGGCGGCTGATTCGACCGGATACCCAGCCCGAATGCCGTGCCGGCCTCGGTGGCGTGGATGGTGGAAACCAGTGGGACGTCGAAGTATTCGGCGAGAGCGATCGCCGGGTGTGCGACCAGCCAGTCGTGGGCGTGCACGACGTCGGGGCGCCACGGCCGATTGCGGCGGCCGCTTGATAGCCAAACCGGCGCGGACCATCGAATGGCCCATGGCCAGCGTCCACGCCATCATGTCGGCGCCGAAGTCGAACTCGTGCGGGTCCTGCGCGGCGGCGACAACCCGCACGCCTTCGGCGATTTCGTCGGTCGACGGATGCGTGCTCGGGTCGGTGCCGCTGGGCCGACGGCTGAGCACGACGACCTCGTGTCCGGCCGCCGCCAGCGCCGTCGCCAGTTGGTAAACGTGCCGGCCGAGCCCGCCGACCACCACCGGCGGGTACTCCCACGACACCATCAGGACCTTCATCGGTCGCTTCGATCCACGCGCGAGCGACGCGCAAAATGCCATGCATTCGCGGCGTGTCGGCGTGCAGACACGGCTCGCTCGCGGGAAGAGGAGTGTCATCGGGGCAGGCGCCTTGGCGTCGAGCGCGCCGAACAGGCCGTCGGCGCGGTTCCAGCCGTCGGCCAGCCGCTGTGCGTGCTCGCTGCGGCCGGACGCCAGCGCGCCGGCGATCTCGCGGGTGGCGTGCGCGTGCAGATGCGCGCGATAGCGGGCGTAGTCGGCGGCGGAATCCTTGCTCACCATGAACGGCCAGTCGCTGGACACCGTGAGCAGCGTTTCGCGCAGGATCTGGTCGGCGACGAAGTTGCGGGCCGGCGGTGCGTCGGTCTCGCCGAGCGCCTTGTCCACCGTGGTCAGCGCGGTGTCGACGACCTCGGCGTTCAGCTGGACCAGATCGGCGACCTTCTCGCCCGCCCAGACCTGCCAGTCCTTGCCCGAACCCCAAGAGCTGGGCGGCAATTCGACGGGCGCGCCGACGAACCCGTCGGCGACCGCATCGGACAGCGTGCCGACCGCGCACCCCGGCCGCGGGCAGTGCGCGCAGCACCCGCTCGAGCCACAGCGGTCCCTCGTACCACCAGTGCCCGAACAGCTCGGTGTCGAACGCCGCCACCACATGGGCGGGCCTGCCGATCCGTTCAGCTTCGCTCGATCGAGCCGCTCGCGCACCATCCCGACGAAGTCGGCGACGTGCACGTCGACGCGCACGGTCGGCGCGCTGCGGGTCGTAGGGCGCCTTGGCATCCGAGGGCACGTTGCGGCCGGTGACGCGCGCCGGCTTGAGTCCGGTGACGTGATCGTAGGTGTGGAAGTCGCGGTAGGCGGCGTGACCGGGGTAGCCGGACTTCGGCGACCACACCCGGTAGCTGACCTGCAGATCGCGGCCGAACGCGACGACGTCGGAGTCGGCGACCGGCCGCCCAAGCGCGGTGTCGCCGTGCAGCGACGGGCCGTCGACCATGAAGTGGCCGACACCCGCTGCGGCGTAATCCGATTTCCATGCCGGGCGCATAGGCGCACTCCGGCGCCCAGATGCCGGTCGGGCGTGTGCGCGAACCGCTGCCGGCGTCGGCCAGGCCCTCGCGCAGCGCGAACTCGCGCAGCCGCGGATTCAGCAGCGGCTGGAACGGGTGCGACAGCGGGCCGCCGAGCAGTTCGATGGTGCCGGCGTCGATCAGCTCGCGCAGCAGCGGACTGCCGCCGTGCCGCCACAGCGTCGCGAACTCGTCGAGTGCGCGGCCGGCCTCGGCGTGCTCGCGAATCCGAACGCGCGCAACGTTCCGGCTCACGCAGCGTGCGTGGCCTCCAGCGCCCGCAGCTGCCAGTTGGCCAGCCAGTGGTGCATGCCCGACAGGCAGTACGGGTCGTCGAGCTGCGCGGTGACCACCGGCGTCATGCCCAGCGTCAGCGACGTGCCTGCGCTCCTCGGTCGGCCAGCGTGCGCAGCACCCGCATCAGCGGCAGATAGGCCGCCGACCACGACTGGTAGAGCCATTCCTCGCCGACCGGCCAGCGGCCGTGGTGGGCCAGCCACGGCAGGTGGTGTGCAGAACGAGGCGTGAACAGCCCGGGTACGGGCTCGGCTCTGTCACGGCCGCACCGCGATCGCGACCAGGTCGAGGCTGTCGTCGATGTCGCGGTCGCCGTGCGTCGATGCAGGTCGAAGTCGTCGCGTTGTCACCGAGGCGACGTCGGCGAGCAGGTCGTCGGGCCACGGCGCGTCGGCCAGCGCGCGGGCGATCTGGGCGTCGATGATCGAGCCGCCGTGCCGTGCGTCGAGCCCGGCGAGCCGCGTCGCCATGAAAACGCCCGTGCATCGACTTCGATCCGAAACGCCCGCCGCCGTCAGCAGTTCGGTCAGCTCGGCGGCGTTGAGTTCGCGGGTGTGGAACGGGTTGATCGGGGTGTCGCGGCCGGGGAGAAGGTGATCCGGTTCGGGTGTCGACATCAGCAGCGCACCGGCCGGTCGCAGCACGCGCAAGCACTCGGCCACGAATTGCGCCCTGATCCCAGAGATGTTCGATCACCTGGAAGTTGACCACGACATCAACGTCGCCGTCGGGCAGCGGCAGCTCGGCCAGGTTGCCGTGCCGCATCTCCACCCGCGGATACCGGGCGCGCACGTGCGCGACGGCCGACTCGTCGTAGTCCAGCCCGATCACGCGGCGCGCCACGTCGGCGATCAGGTCGGCGCCGTAGCCCTCGCCGCAGCCGGCCTCGAGCACGTCGCGCCCCGCGCAGCGGCCGGCCAGCCGCTGGTAGACCACCTCGTGGCGGCGGAACCAGTAGTTCTCCTCCGCCAGGCCGGGAACAGTGCGCTCGCCGGTCAGCGGCAGACTCGGCGGACCGTCGGTAACGAATGCGCTCATTGCAAGGCAGGCTAACGCGCGAGTCGGCCCGGTTGCGCGAACGGTTCGCCGACTACAGGCTAGGCCAGAACGCAAACTTCGACCAGCTATGGTGTTCCTGCGAACCACCGTAAAGTTACCCGCGAGTAACATGGTGGTGGTTGCTTCGAAACGTGGTAATGCAGGCCGGCCGCCGGCCTCTCCGAGGAGGACGAACCAGAGTCATGACGAACATCGTGGTCCTGATCAAACAGGTCCCTGACACGTGGTCGGAGCGCAAGCTGACCGACGGCGATTTCACTCTCGACCGTGAGGCCGCCGACGCCGTGCTCGACGAGATCAACGAGCGCGCCGTCGAAGAGGCGCTGCTGATCAAGGAGAAGGAAGCCGCCAACGGCACCGAGAGCACTGTGACCGTGCTCACAGCCGGTCCCGAGCGCGCGACCGAGGCCATCCGCAAGGCCCTGTCGATGGGCGCCGACAAGGCGGTGCACCTGCTCGACGACGGCCTGCACGGCTCCGACGTCGATCCAGACCGGCTGGGCGCTGGCCCGCGCGCTGGGCACCATCGAGGGCACCGAGCTGGTCATCGCAGGCAACGAGGCCACCGACGGTGTCGGCGGCGCGCGTGCCCGCGGTCATCGCCGAGTACCTGGGCCTGCCGCAGCTGACCCACCTGCGCAAGGTGTCGGTCGAGGGCGGCAAGGTCACCGGCGAGCGCGGAGACCGACGACGGCGTGTTCACCGTCGAGGCGCCGCTGCCCGCGGTGGTCAGCGTCAACGAGAAGATCAACGAGCCGCGCTTCCCGTCCTTCAAGGGCATCATGGCCGCCAAGAAGAAGGAAGTGACGACGCTGACGCTGGCCGAGATCGGTGTCGAGGCCGACGAGGTCGGCGTCGCCAACGCCGGTTCCAAGGTGCATCGCGTCGACGCCGAAGCCGCCGAAGACCGCGGGCGAGAAGGTCACCGACGAGGGCGACGGCGGCACCAAGATCGCCGAGTACCTGGTTGCTCAGAAGATCATCTAGACGCCGATCAATCTAGACCATCCGAAGACACCGAAAGACATAGAAGACACATGGCTGAAGTACTTGTGCTCGTCGAGCACGCCGATGGTGCGCTGAAGAAGATCAGCGCCGAACTGATCACCGCCGCCCGCGCGCTGGGCGAGCCCGCCGCCGTCGTGGTGGGCAAGCCGGGCACCGCCGCGCCGCTGACCGACGGACTGAAGGAGGCCGGCGCCGCCAAGATCTACGTCGCCGAGTCCGACGACGCGGAGAACTACCTGATCACCCCGTACGTGGACGTGCTGGCCTCGCTGGTCGAGTCGGCCAGCCCCGGCGGGTGTGCTGCTGGCCGCCAGCGCCGACGGCAAGGAGATCGCCGGCCGGCTGGCCGCGCGCATCGGCTCCGGTCTGCTGGTCGACGTCGTCGAGGTCAAGGAGGGCGGCAGGGCGTCCACTCGATCTTCGGTGGCGCGTTCACCGTCGAGGCCGAGGTCACCGGTGACACCCGGTGATCACCGTGCGCCCGGGTGCCGTCGAGGCCGAGCCCGCCGCCGGCGCCGGCGAGGTCGTCAACGTCGAGGTGCCGGCGCAGGCCGAGAATGCGACCGAAGATCACGTCGCGTCAGCCCGCCGTGGCCGGCGATCGTCCGGAGCTCACCGAGGCCACCGTCGTGGTCTCCGGCGGCCGTGGCGTCGGCAGCGCCGAGAACTTCAGCGTGGTCGAGGAATTGGCCGACTCGCTCGGCGCCGCCGTCGGCGCGTCGCGTGCCGCGGTCGACTCCGGCTACTACCCGGGCCAGTTCCAGGTGGGCCAGACCGGTAAGACCGTGTCGCCGCAGCTGTACATCGCGCTGGGCATCTCCGGCGCGATCCAGCACCGCGCCGGCATGCAGACGTCGAAGACGATCATCGCGGTGAACAAGGACGAAGAGGCGCCGATCTTCGAGATCGCCGACCTCGGCATCGTCGGCGACCTGTTCAAGGTCGCGCCGCAGCTGACCGAGGCGGTCAAGGCCCGCAAGGGCTGAGTTCTCGCGGTTCCCGCGCGATGAGCGCGCTCTGAGTGCGCCCCAGCGCGGGGCCTGGCGCTCGCCCAATTCGTCATTTAGCGTGCACGGACACGTCACGCTGGCGATGCCGTCCCGAGATGCGGCTGGGCGACCGTGCAGCCATGAGCACTGCTTCTGTACTCATCGCCGCAGATCAACCCGACCCTGTCGGCGGACACGCCGGGTCCGCGCTACACCCTGCTGCTGTCCACCGACCCTGCGCTCATCGAGGCCGCGCAGCGCCTCGTCACGATGTGTTCACCTCCGAACCGGGATTCGCGCTGGCCGGGCGCCACCGACGGCCGGGACGCCGACCGCTTCGACGAGTACTGCGATCACCTGCTGGTCCGCGAGGACAACTCCGGCGAGCTGGTCGGCTGCTACCGGATGCTGCCGCCGCCTGGCGCCATCGCCGCCGGAGGTCTCTACACCGCAACCGAATTCGACGTAACCGCGGGCTTGATCCGCTGCGGCCGTCGCTGGTCGAGATGGGCCGCGCCGTGGTGCGCGAAGACCACCGCAACGGCGGCGTGGTGCTGCTGATGTGGGCGGGCATCCTGGCCTACCTCGACCGCTGCGGCTACGACTACGTCACCGGTTGCGTGTCGGTGCCCGTCGACGACTGCGGCCGAGGAGACGCCCGGCAGCCAGATCCGTGGCGTGCGGGACTTCGTGCGGCGCCGGCACGCCGCGCCGCCGCACTACACCGTGCACCCGTACCGGCCGGTGACGATCGACGGCGAAGGGCCTCGACGACATCGAGCCGCCCGCGCGGGTGGCCGTGCCGCCGCTGATGCGCGGCTACCTGCGGCTGGGCGCGCAGGTGTGCGGCGAACCGGCCCACGACCCCGACTTCGGGGTCGGCGATTTCCCGGCGCTCCTCGACAAGCGCCAGGCCGACACCCGCTACCTGAGCACGGCTGCGGTCGGTGGCGGCGGCGGCCGCGATGGCCGACGGGATCGTCGTGACGGCGTGACGCGAGAGCGAAATGGCACCATCCCCTGGCTGCCGCGGGCGACATGCGACGCGAGCTGTATCAGCTGCCGGTGCAGCGCCGCGGCCGGCCAGCCGTGGTCGTCGCGTGCGCGTCGCCGTTGCGGGCAACACTTCGCGGTGATCCTGCTGTCGGCGACTCCGCTGCTGGCGATTCCGATGCCGGGCCGCTCGCACATCCAGCGGGGCTACTGCCGGCTGATGTTGCGCTGCCTCGGCGTGCGAATCACCGTGTCCGGCGGGCCGATTCGCAACCTGCAGTGGCGTGCTGGTGGTCAGTGGTCACGTGTCTTGGGTGGACATCTTCGCCATCGGCGCCGTGCATGCCGGGATCCTTTGTCGCCAAGGCCGAACTGATCAGCTGGCCGGGCCTCGGGTAGCTGGCGCGTCTGATGAAGGTCATCCCGATCGAGCGGGCGAACCTGCGCCGGTCTGCCTGACGTCGTCGAGGACGGTCGCCAGCTCGGCTGCGCGCGGGACAGACCGTGGTCGCGCTTTCCCGAGGGCACCACCTGGTGCGGCCTGGCGTACGGGCAGTTCCGGCCTGCGATGTTCCAGGCCGCCGTCGACGCAGGCAGGCCGGTTCAGCCACTGCGGCTGACACTATCACCACCGCGACGGCAGGCCGTCGACCGTCGCCGCCTACGTCGGCAGACGACACTCTGATCGCGTCGATCCGCCGGCTCGTCACCGCCCGCCGCACCATCGTGCACGTGCAGGTCGAGTCGCTGCAGCTGCCGGGAACCGATCGGCGGGATTTGGCCGCCCGCTGCGAGACCGCGGTCCGCGGGGACGTGTCGCGACGCGCGGACACGGGCCCGCCCTGGTGGCCTGACCTCGGAATCAGGACGGTCGTTCCATGGCGGCTACCATTGAACGGTTATGGCCTCGCACAAGACGGTCTCACCTCGATCACGCCGCCACCACCCCGATGCACCCCGCTGCCATCGAGGCGATGACGGCTGTGCTGTCGACGGTCGGCAACGCGTCGTCGCTGCACGGCACCGGCCGCGCGGCGCGCCGCCGGATGGAGGAGGCGCGCGAGACGCTCGCCCAGCTGCTCGGCGCGCGCCCGTCGGAGGTGATCTTCACCGCAGGCGGCACCGAGAGCGACAACCTCGCCGTCAAGGGCATCTACTGGGCTCGCCGCGACGCCGACGCCGCGCCGCAGGCGCATCGTCACCACCGCAGTCGAGCACCATGCCGTGCTCGACGCGGTCGCAGTGGCTCGCCGAACACGAAGGCGCCGAGGTGACCTGGCTGCCGGTCGGCGATCCGACGGCTCCGTCGCGCCCGCCGCGCTGCGCGAGGCGCTTGCAGGCCCACGACGACGTCGCGCTGGTGTCGGTCATGTGGGCCAACAACGAGGTCGGCACCATCATGCCGATCGCGCGAATTAGCTGCCGGTGGCCGCTGAATTCGATGTTCCGATGCACAGCGACGCGGTTCAGGCGGTCGGCCAGATACCGGTCGACTTCGCCGCCAGTGGTCTATCGGCGATGAGCATCGCCGGCACACAAGTTCGGCGGTCCGACGCGGTGTCGGCGCGCTGCTGCTGCGCCGCGACACCGGCTGCGTGCCGCTGCTGCACGGCGGCGGCCAGGAACGCGACGTCCGCTCCGGCACACCGGATGTCGCCGGTGCGGTCGCGATGGCCGCCGCCGCCCAGGTGGCGATCGAGGGCATGGCGGCCACCAGCGCCCGCGTGCAGGCGCTGCGCGACCGGCTGATCGACGGTGTGCTGTCGACGATCGACGACGTGTCACCTCAACGGCGCAACGGGTGACGCGCGGCTGCCCGGCAACGCGCACTTCACCTTCCGCGGCTGCGAGGGTGATTCGCTGCTGATGCTGTTGGACGCCAAGGGCATCGAGTGCTCGACCGGCTCGGCGTGCACCGCCGGCGTCGCCCAGCCGTCGCACGTGCTGCTCGCGATGGGCGCCGACCCGGCCAGCGCCCGCGGCTCGCTGCGGCTTGTCGTTCGGGCCACACCAGTGCTGACGCCGACGTCGACGCAGCGCTCGGCGGTGCTGCCCGCGGCGGTCGACCGGGCGCGCCAGGCCGCGCTGGCCAGCTCGGGAGCGGCCGAGCAGTGAGGGTGCTCGTCGCAATGAGCGGCGGCGTCGACTCGTCGGTCGCCGCCGCGCGGATGGTCGACGCCGGCCACGACGTCGTCGGCGTGCACCTGGCGCTGTCCGCCGACGCCGGGCACGCTGCGCACCGGGTCGCGCGGCTGCTGCTCGAAGGAGGACGCCGGCGACGCCCGCCGCGTCGCCGACGTGCTCGACATCCCCTTCTACGTCTGGGATTTCGCCGACCAGCTTCAACGAGGACGTGATCGACGACTTCGTGTCGTCCTACGCCGCGCGGCGAGACGCCCGAACCCGTGCGTGCGCTGCAACGAGCGAGATCAAGTTCTCCGCGTTGGCCGGCTCAGCGCGCTGGCGCTCGGCTTCGACGCCGTCGCCACCGGCCACTACGCGCGGCTGTCCGACGGCCGGCTGCGCCGCGCCGTCGACCGCGACAAGGACCAGTCCTACGTGCTCGGCGTGCTGACCGCCGAGCAGTTGCGCCATGCGGTGTTCCCGATCGGCGACACGCCCAAGCCGCAGATTCGCGAGGAAGCCGCGCGCCGCGGGCTGGCCGTGGCCGAGAAGCCCGACAGCCACGACATCTGCTTCATCCCGTCCGGGGACACCCGCGCGTTTCTGGGCAGCCCGCATCGGCGTGCGCCGCGGCGCGGTCGTCGACGCGGGCGGCACGGTGCTCGCCGAACACGATGGCGTGCACGGCTTCACCATCGGACAGCGCAAGGGTCTTGGCATCGCAGGCCCGGGACCCGATGGGCAGCCCCGCTACGTCACGGGCATCGACGCCGACACCGGGACTGTGCATGTCGGCGACGCCGCCGACGTTGAGCATCTGGACGCTCACCGGCGACAAGCCGGTGTTCACCTCCGGGCGTTGCGCCGCACGGCCCGGTGGAGTGTGCCGTGCAGGTGCGCGCGCACGGCGGCATCGCCGACGGCGTGGCCGAGCTGCGCGACGGCGCAGCTGGTCGGTCGACCTGCGCGCCCCGCTGCGCGGCGTGGCGCCGGGCCAGACGATGGTGCTCTACCGCCCCGACCCCGACGGCGACGAAGGTCATCGGCAGCGCGACGATCGCGCGGGCCGACTAGTTCGGGCACCTTGTCCATGATGTTCGTCATCACGATGTCGGGCACCGAGTCGGGAAACGCGCACGAAGTGACCCTCGACCAGGACGACGTTCTTCACGCGGTAGTCGCGCCCGCAGCCGTTGCCGGACCGCATCTGCACCGAGTCCGGCGTCGCGCTCCACTCACCGACGAACATCGAGTCCCGAACGTCGTCGACGCCGCAGCCGTCGACGAGGGCGACCAAGCCGTCGAATGCGCGGCGGGCAGTGGCGGGTCGCGGTAGGCCGCCGCGCCCTCGGAGATCAGCCCGCCGCGGGGCGGGTTCTGAAACGTCGTCTTGTGAAATTCCTCGACATCGCGGCCGAAGGTCTGGGTCTCTTCGAAGATCCACTGGCACTTGCGGCGGAGCCGTTTTCGCGAGTTGACTCGATGTCGACGGGAATCTTTCCGTCCATGCTCGGGATGATCGTCAGGTCGTCGCCGGCGCCGGTGATCGCCCGCATCTGCGACTGGTCAAGCATCAGCGTCTCGACGTCGACCGGCGACCGCGGATTCGTCGTCGATGCCCGGGAGCCGCCCGCAGCGCGCGGCCGCCCGACCGTCTGCGAGCAGCCCGCAGCCAGCAGCGCCGCAGCGCACCAGACCGCCAGCGGTCTGGCCGGCGATGCGGCATGGCGTCATCCCTTCCCGGATCGCAGACTAAGCGCGCGATCGAATAGTCGTTCAGACGAGTGAATGTATTTCGCCGCAGCGACCGGCATCGGGTCATGGCCAGGGTCGTCGCCGCGCGAAGCCGCCGAGATCGTCATCGGCGAACTGCACACGCTTCCTCATCTGGTCGAATTGCCGGCCCGCGGGCGTCGGGGCCGACATGATCGGCCGCGCTGGAGCGCTGCTGGTCGACATCGGCATCGACACCGTGCCCCGCGGCTATCGCATGCGCCAGCCGGCCGCAGCGCCGTCGTCCGCCGCGGCCGCCAGCCTGCTCGACGAGGACATCGACGCGCTCGAAGAGGCGTGGGAGAAGGCCGGCCTGCGCGGCGGGACGCGCACGGTGAAGGTGCAAGCGCCGGGTCCGATCACGCTGGCCGCTCAGCTCGAGCTGCCCGGCGGACACCGCGCGATCACCGACCCTGGCGCGGTGCGCGACCTGGCCGGGTCGCTGGCCGAGGGGTGGCCGCCCACCGCGCGCAGCTGGCAGAGGCGCCTCGGACACCCCGGTGGTGGTGCAGTTCGACGAGCCGTCGCTGCCTGCCGCACTGGAGGGCAGGCTGACCGGGGTGACCAGCCTGACGCCGGTGCACCCGGTCGATGAGTCGGTGGCGATCGGTCTGCTGGACGACTGCGTTGCCCGTGTCGGCGGCGAGGTGGCGCTGCACAGCTGTGCGGCCGGTCTGCCGTGGAAGGCCTTGCAGCGCAGCGGCATTCATGCGGTGTCGGTCGACGTGTCGACGCTGACCGCCGCCGACCTCGACGGGGTGGGGACTTCGTGGACTCCGGCCGCACTGTGATGCTCGGCGTCGTCCCGACGACCGCGCCGACGGTGCGGCCGTCGGCGGAAGAGGTCGCCAAGCCGCGGTCGCTGTGCACCGACCGCCTCGGATTCGCGCGCTCCGTGCTGCCGCGAGCGGATCGGCATCACGCCGCGCGTGGTTTGGCGGGAGCCACGCCGCAGTGGGCGCGCACCGCCATCGAATTGGCGCAGAAGGCCGCCGACGCGTTCGCCGAGGATCCGGAAGCGATCTAGACGCTCCGGTGACGCAACTAAAAGGTTGCGCTTCCGAGGCGTCGTGGTTGAGTGAAAAGCAACCAGGAGGTTGCACATGACTGATGACCGGATCGAACAGGAAGTTTTCCGCGTGCGCAGCTGGACCGGTGTGGAGGGCGATCAGCGACGCTGACGAGTTCGGCCGGTGGTTCGGGGTCCGCTTCGACGGCCCGTTCGTCGCCGGCGCGTCGGTGACCGGCGTGATCACCCTGACGACGGTCGACGACGACGCCGCGCGCGCCAGGAACCGTATGCCGCGGCAAGGCGGACACCTGGCAGATCGTCGCAGTCGAGCCGCAGCGCCGACTGGCGTTCCGGTGGCACCCGTACGCGGTCGAGGATCGGCACCGATTACTCGCAGGAGCCGACCACGCTGGTGGAGTTCACTCTGGACCGAGACCGACGACGGCGTGCTGCTGCGCATCGTCGAATCCGGGTTCGACAAGATTCCGGCTGAGCGTCGGCTGTCGGCGTTCGAGGCAGAACAGCGAGGGCTGGGCCGCGCAGACCGAACTGGTGCGAAGTACCTGGCACTCAGCGAGAGTGTGAGCATCGCCCTCGACCGTCGTCGCCAAGGCTCGCTGTTCGACGCGCTCGGCGATCCCAATCGCCTGCGCATCGTCACCGCGGCTGTGCGATCGGCGGGCCGTGCTCGACGTCGCAAGTCACAAAGGTGGTGCCGGTGAGCCGCCAGGCGGCGACCAAACACCTGCTGTTGTCTGGAGGCGGTGGGCCTGGTGAGCAGTGAACGCCAGGGCAGGGAACGCAATCTGGCGGATCGAACCCGAACCGCTCACCCGATGCGCAGTGACTACCTCACCGCGCTGTCGAAGCGCTGGGACCAGGCCATTGACCGGTTGCGTGCGTACGTCGAGGACGAATAGACACTGGCTAACGTAAATTTGCACGCATTGTTCGAAGCCGTTCCTCCACGACGGCACCGGTACGCGAATGCAATCCGCACGCGTCTGCATCTGTGTTTGCCACCTGCAGGAGAGGAACCGTGGCCCAAGCGAACCTCCGCTCGCAGCAGCAGTGTTGGTGTCGTGGCCTGCACGTCTTCTGGTAGGCGGGCCCAGCGCGCGGCCGTGGCGATCGCCGACCCGGACGGTGGTTCGCGCATCTCGACAACGTCGGAGGCTCCGACAGCAACGGTCGCGAGGCTCGCGGCGGGCTCGGACTCGAGCGACGACAACGTCAACAAGGCAGCCGTGGCGACACGAATTCCGGCAGCGACGACCGTCCGTCGAGCCGAGTCGGATCCGGTCGCGAGTCGGGCACTTCCGATGAACGGCCCAGCTCTGATTACGGCCCCGACCCTCCGGGCCGCTCAAGTCGCCGAAGGTGACATTCGGCGACGGCGGTCGCCGGCGTGCAGGACCACGATCCCGAGCCGCGCTGGCGCTGGCGTGCACCCCGAACCGGCCCCACCGCCACCGCCCCCACGAGGTGGTCGACGGTTCGCACTGAACCCGCCGACCGATCAGCCCCGTCCGTGAACACCCCGATCGTCCGGCAGCTGATCGTCGCTCCAACTGCGGGGCTGGCGGATCCGCTGTGGGGCGTCGCCGGACTGCTGCTGATACCCGTCGCCGGTGCCGTCCTCGGATACCGGCAGGCGCGCGCGGCGCAGGCGGCTGCGGAACTAGGTCGTCACCCGTAGGTCCTTGCGCAGGATCTTGCCCGACGCGGACTTCGGGATCGCGTCGATGAACGCGACCTGACGCACCTTCTTGTACGGCGCGACCTGACCGGCGACGAACTCCATCACCTCGTCCTCCGTCAGCTCGGCGCCAGATTGCTTGACCACGAAGGCCTTTGGCACCTCTTCGCCCTCGGCGTCGTTGCACACCGATGACGGCGGCGTCGGCGATCGACGGGTGGCTCAGCAGCACGGCCTCGAGCTCGGCGGGCGGCACCTGGTAGCCCTTGTACTTGATCAGTTCCTTGAGCCGGTCGACGATGTACACGCAGCCGCAGGCGTCGACCTGCGCCAAATCGCCTGTGTGAAGCCAGCCTTCGTCGTCGATGGTTTCCGCGGTGGCCTGCTCGTTGCCGAGGTATCCGGCCATCACGTTGGGGCCCTTGAACCACAGTTCTCCGGTCTCGCTGAGACCCTCTGCGGGAACGTCTGATTTCGTCGCCGGTGTCGGGATGGACGAGTTTGGAGGCCGCGTTGGACACCGGTCCACCCGACCGAGCTCAGCGGCGCAACCATCCCCATGTTCCGCACGCCTCCGTCGAACGGGGTGATGTGGCTGACCGGGCTCAGCTCGCTCATCCCGTAGCCCTGCACCACCCGGCAACCCAACCGCTTGGCGACGGCGTGGCCGAGGTCGGCGTCCAGCGGGGCGGCGCCCGACATGACGGTGTTCAGCGAGGACAGGTCGTACTCGTCGATCAGCGGATGCTTGGCCAGCGCGACGGCGACCGGCGGCGCGATGAACGCGATCGGTGCACTTGTGGTTCTGGATGTTGCCCAGGAACTCGCCGAGGTCGAAGCTCGGCATCACCACCAGCCGTGCCGCGCGCATGCAGGGCGGCGTTGAGCAGCACCGTCATTCCGTAGATGTGGAAGAACGGCAGCACGGCGCAAGACCACGTCGTCGGCGACCATCCCGTGCAGCGGCCGGATCTGCGCGACGTTGGCCACCAGGTTGCGGTGCGTCAGCATCACGCCCTTGGGGTTGCCGGTGGTCCCGGAGCTGTACGGCAGCGCCGCGAGATGTGACGACGGAGCGAAGCTCACCTGCGGTGCGCGGCAGCCCCTTGGCCATCAGATCGCGCGGCGTTGCGGATGTCCGGTTGCGCCTGCCCTCGCCGTCGAGCACCACCAGATCGGCGTCGGCCAGACCGGCAGCGGCGGCGGCCTCGTTTGGCCTGGGCCAGCAGCGGCGTGACCGTGACCAGCATCTTGGCCTTCGAGTCGGTCAGCTGCTTGGCGATGTCCTTGGCGGTGAACAGCGCGTTGATGGTGGTGGCCGTTGCACCCGACCGCAGGATGCCGTGGAAGGCGACCGCGAAGCCCGGAACTGTTCGGCGACGAGCAGGCCGACCACGTCGCCGACGCCGATGCCGCGGCCGGCCAGCGCACCGGCGAAGGCGTCGATGCGGCCGATCATCTCGCGGTAGCGTGGTCTGCCTGCCGGACTTGGCATCGACCAGGGCGACCCGGTCTAGAGGTGGGTGTCGTCAATGTCGGCGCAAGAGGAAGTCGTGGACGCTGGTCGACGGGATTTCGACCTCTGGAAAAGGACTCGCGAAACTCGTAGCGCCTCCGATCGAACCGGCCTGCCGTTACCGGATCGAACTCCGTCGAGCTGCTTGATGCAGTTTCTTCGGCGCGATCAGCCGGAACGATGCGTCGACGAGCTCGCGCACCTCATCCCAGTCGATCTTTTTCCTCGCCTGTGAAGTCCAGGCCCAGCCAGCCGAACGGGCCCATGTAGAGCCGGGAAGAAAAGCGGACTCGTCTTGTTCAGAGCCTTGCGATCGCTCTCATCATCACCTTGACCAGGATCGAGTACGGGTACTGGAGGTACGCCGCGTCGGTCGGTCGTCCGGCGGGCAGGAGCGGAGCTTGACTTCGGGAGATGTTTCGGCGCTGCCGCCGCACATGAAACAGAACACACCATGTGTATTTTCGGCCTCTTGGCAAGGAGCCGAAAACGGCTGAAACCCTGCAGAAAGACGTCACGCCAGATCATTCTGTGAGTGGATGGCAGCGCGACTGCGGGGGCAGATTGCGGGCACGGCGTGGGCATCGCACGGCTTCTGCCCGACCGCGACGGTGAAAGAGTTGATCGGAGCGATGTCCGGATCACGTTTCGGGCTGGAGCTGTCCGGCGCCCACGCAGCCTCCTAGCGCCGAAATCTCCCGATTGGCGATCCGATCGTCGCCTTTGCGGTTCATCCTTGCCCGCTGGCCTCGTCGGTCCAGAGCATTATCGTGAGGGCTGTGACTCCTGATCACGCCGAGGGACTGCAGTATCACGTCCTGCCCACTGACGATCCTCTGCGTGCGCTGAACATTTTGCGTGAAGCCGCTGGGCTACAACCACTTTCTGATGAGCACGATGACGAGGGCGGCTGAACCCGTGAGGGCCGACTTCGAGCGCAGGGAACCACGCTGTCGGATCTGTCGTGATGAGACTGTGCGCGTTCTCGTCAATGAGCTGCTGGACTGGCGCGGTGTCCCGGTCATTCTGGGCCGTGGCAAGACTCACCGGATCACTCTCACGCAGAGATCCTGCGTGACCTGGAGCCCCTCAACGAGGGCCGTGACAAGAGGGACCGGATCACCTACGACAGCCTGTGGATCCACGCCAAGCGTCACTACGACCTCGCCGGGATAGCGGCCTACTGGAGAACCCGGATGTCCAAGGAGTTCAAGGAGTTCAAGAAGGCCCTGCGGGGATAACGGGGTGTAGGACGCCTATTGAATAGCCCCAGAGAAGCTCGCATTAAGTACGAAGAAAGTTGATCCCTGGGGACACTTGACTACAGTTGCGCCACAGGGCATTTGGGGTGAAGGTGCAGGTCACCGATGCCTGCGCACCCCGTGTCACGGCTAGTCCGTTTTACACTTGCCGTCGGCACAAACGTGATTTTCGACCACCTCGGCTATAGGCGGCCCACAGTCCACCCCGTGCGCGTGATCGAGGCCGTCGAGCTGGTTGCCTGCCACGTCTTCAACCTCGCCGACCGCTATGGTCAGCGCGTCTCCATGGAGCTCGTGCGCGCTCGGCTGGCCGCATCGTGGGCAGGCTCGCGGTGCTCGACCGCGTTTGCTGCTGGCTAGCGCCAGCTCGACGTCTTCCTCAGTTCACGGGATGCAGCACAAGCGTGCGGAGTTGCGTAGCCAGCGGTCTCCCGCTTGCCGGGCCGCTTGCGCAGCGTCGCCAGCGCGCTGGTGGCGAAGGCCTGGGTCTAGATGATCCCACGCTACTCGATGCTGACTCCACCGGAGCAGTTCGTGGACGGCGAGCTGCGGCTCGGTCTGGCCTGGCCGTGGAGGCCGAAGTGCTGGCCGGCGTCACACGCCACCAGCGCACATCGAGTAGCCGGTGGCCACCTGACCCAGAGCGACGGGGTCTGCTGAACTCCTGGCCGGCGACGGCAGCACCACTGGGCGCGCCGGCGCCTTCCGACCGTCCGGCGCCGAGCATCTGGGTGGCGACCTTGGCGCCCATGCCCTTGAAGGAAAATCGGCGCGACTTGGCGCCCGAGCCCAACGAGGACGGTCACCGCCGAACTCCTCCTTCGCCCATTGCCAGACGGACAGTCATCGTGACGCTGTTGCTTCACTGCGTCGGCGACCTGACGGGCCTTCGCGACGCAATCTCGTCGTAGGACTTCTGCTCCTCGGCGGTTATGGCCCGGTTCTCGGACTCGGCCTATCTCGGCGATCTCGCGGGCCTTGGCCAACTGTGGGCCGGATCTCGGCGACTCGTTCCTGGAGTCGTTCCTCGCGTAGTGACGGCATGTTCGCTCCTTAAGCGAATCGGCTGCAGCGCAGCACAATTGGGGGATTCGCTCAGAGGAAAGCGGACGGGTCTTGGCTGGCCCCATCACTGGGACGGACCGCACCGCTGGCCACACTCATCGAGACCGGTGATGCGAGACACTCGCTGGCCGGTGCGTCCACCGACGGACGAGGTGCCGCCGCATCACACGGCCTGAAGCCCATATCGGCCTTGATTGCCCAGCAGAAGAATCCCCGTGAATTCCCTGGGGCGCGAGGGCGACGCCGCTGTCGGGATGGCTCGTTCACGGCCCACACCGGCCCGGTGCCAAGCGGAGCGACGCGACTGCGATTCTAGCGGCCCCGCATCAGCGCACCGCTAAACCACCTTATGTGTATGTCGCTGGCGGTGTACAGTAAATCCCATGAGCAGAGGGCACGGGAAGATCGAGCAGGCCATCATGGACGCGACCGAGAAGGAGACCGGCGTGCTGATCCCGCTGTGGGAGATCGCCCGCGACCACGGGTACGACCCCAACAAAGCGCGCAACACCCAGCACTCCTGGCGCCGGGCCGCGACCAACCTGGAGGCCCAGGGCGAGATCGAGATGCTCTGGCTGTGGCCGTGGTCGCCGGATCGCGACATCGTCCCGGTGCGCAACCAGGTGCCGTGTCGGCGTGGTCACCTCGGCGACCGGGAGGGAGGCCGAGAAGGCTGCCAAGCTTGCGGTGCGGTGACTCTTCAACGACTGGCAGCCGCAGTACGTCACCCGAAAGGCCGCCGCGCGCCCCGAGGCCCAGTTCGTCCTGGACATGATCGACACGGGCCGCTGGACGGGTGGCCGACAGGCGCACCGGCAAGCCGGTGGACCACCACGCGGCCTGGCTGGCCTCACAGGACTAAGCGTAGTCCGCTGGCGGCATACACATAGATCAGGTGATGGCGGGCCCGGATAAGGAGACAGGCCCGGCCCACCCGTGGCGCTGGTAGAAGCTCGCAAAGACCCGGCGCTCAGGAGGGAACTGGCCATAGTTGGCCAGTTGCGCGTTAGCCGCCCGGTGTGGCGACGGTCAGCTTCACCAGGCGTCCGAGTTGGCGGCGATACGTGCACCAAAGCGGAACGTCGCACGCACCCCTGATCGAATCGGAGTCGAAGTAGAACTCCTGGCTGGTCGCCAGCATGACGCTGCCATAGAGCGCTCAGGATGGTGGAGCGGTCGAGCACCAGCATGGTGCCGTCGGCGAACGAATTGCGTTTCGCCAGCACCGGCACACTCAGCAGCGTTCTGGCGGGTGCGGTGGTCCCGGCGCTGACGAGGGAGACGTTGCTGTTGTTGGCCTGCTTGAACTTGGACAGGTCGGCCCACGACTGCGGGCTCGCAGACGATTGCTGTGGCCTGACCCGAGCGTCCTCGATGGCTGCGACCGCGTCGGTCGATCACCGCATCCAAGTCGTCGGAGACGGTGCCGCCGTTGGTCAGCGGCAGGCTGAGCAACCCAGGCGTGGGGCGGTGGCCGCCGGTGCAGTCGGAAGGGCCTGGGACAGGTAGGCGGCGTTGGCCTTGAGGATAAGCGCACGGCGCACCGCGTCACTCATCATCGAGGCAGCACTGCCCTGCCCGTATTGCTCGCGGCTCACCTCCTCACTGGAATCCGGGCTGGCTTCGTCGATGCCGTCGCCCTCGGGGACGAATCCGACGTCGGCGCCGGGGATCTCGACGAAAGGCACGCGCACCGCCGGTTCGTGCGCCTTCCACCGTTCCGGCCTTGTGGACGTCGCGATCACCAGCGCCTCCGGGGATGACGTCTTGTGGTGCCGGGCCCACCACATCGGGGTGGAATGCCTTGGCACTGGTCGGCAGTCTTGAACGTGGTCACGATGGACCTGCTTTCTGCAGCCGTTGAGAGACCCAGCGCGGCCAATAGGGCACCTAGCACCACTTCCAGGGCAGCCCCGCCATAGGCCCCGGTGAGGTGGCCGAGAACCGAGAAGAAGACAGCCACCCCACCGGAGTCTCTAGGCCGTCAAGTCGCAGGAGACGACGCCCAACGGGCTGAGCACGGAGGTCCCGAACCGTCCCTCACAGCGGGCCCGGATCAGTTCTTGGTGAAGTCGTCCTCGTCGGAGTTCTCCGACCACTGCACTCCCACACCCAGCGGGTCCGTGTCGACCACGACCGCGTCGGTGGCCAGGACGTGTCCTACGCCAGCGGCCACACACCGGCACACCGAACAGCCGCCTGCTGGCCGGATCATTCGGCAGCGACAGGTGCTCGATCGCGTTTGCCGCTGCCTAGCGCCAACTCCACGTCTTCGCAGTTCACGGTTGTTGCATAAGCGAGCGAGCGGCGTAGCCCAGCGTCTCCAGCTTGGTCAGGTCCTTGCGTAGTGTGGTCAGGTTACAGACGGTGGAGGAGGTGTGGCCGTGGCAGATCCGGAGTCGGGAAGAAAGCAGGCGGCTCCGCGCTGAGCTGGCCGAGGGGTTGGGTTACTTTCCAGCGAGTCTGGCCCCCGAGGACGTAGCCCGGTATCGCAAACAGATCGCGGAGCGCAAGGCCCGAGAGGACGCCGGTGAGCGCGATGGGTGGGGTCCGGGCGGATACAAGTGGCGCCAGTGGGATCACCTCAAGGAAGAACGGCGCCGCACAGAGATCGAAACTCAGGGACGCGCATCGGTGGCCGACCTGTACGAGTGAGCCGTGATGTCAACGAGCGACGGCCTTCTGCCCCGGTTCGCGTAACCCCAGCGACGGGTCGTGTGGCCGAATGGCCGTAACGGAACTATCTCCCGCGCCGCTGCTCGACGAGCTGGCCGCCCCCGACCCGGCGGCGTGACGTGGCCGCATGGCGCGATACGGCTACGTCGCCGCCGTTAACGCCAAGTCACTAGGATTGCAATGAGTATGAGGATAAGGCGTGCACTTATAGCCCGTCGGTGCCTGTTCAACCCTGTCGTCTGGCTTGCCGTCGTGGCGGTGCTGACCCTGGTGGTCGGCGCTCCTTGGTCACGTGGCGCGGGTGTCACGACGCGCGTTGGGCTTGTCGCGGCGGCGTTGCCGACTCCCGCGCACGTCGTGGTCGTGGTGGAGGAAAACCGGTCTGCAGCTGGCATTATTGGCAACAAGTCCGCGCCTTACGTCAACTCGCTGGCCACCGACGGCGCGTTGATGACGCAGTCCTTCGCGATCACCCACCCCAGCGAACCGAATTACTTGGCTCTGTTCGCCGGTGACACCCTCGGGTTGGCCTCCGATGCGATGTCCGGTCGACGGGGTGCTGCGCCGAACCTCGGCTCTGAGCTGCTCGCGGGTGGACAGACGTTCACCGGTTATTCCGAGGACCTGCCCAGCGTCGGCTCCACCACCTGTGGATCAGGCAAATACGCACGCAAGCATGCCCCGTGGGTGAACTTCACCAATGTGCCGCCCGCCAACTCGGTGCCTTTCTCGTCCTTCCCGCCAAGCTCGGACTACGCGAGCCTGCCAACCGTCGCGTTTGTCATCCCAAATCTCGACAACGACATGCACGACGGTTCCGTCGCGCAGGGCGATGCCTGGCTGAACAACAACCTGTCCGCCTACGCCACTTGGGCAAGGCCAACAATAGCCTGCTGGTGGTCACCTGGGACGAGGACGACAACGGCGAAAACAACCAGATCCCAACCATCTTCTACGGTGCGAACGTGAAAACCGGCGCATATGGCGAACCGGTAACCCATTACAACGTGCTGTCCACGCTGGAGCAGATGTACGGCCTGAATCACGACCGGTAACGCGGCGACCGTCCCGGCGATTACAGATATCTGGGTCCACTGAGAAATCCTTCCCGTGGATCTGCGATCATCGGGTAGTCGCCGCGCTCGACCATCGGGTCGCCGTACTTCAGGGTCTCCGCAGATTGACCTGGGGCCGGCTCCCTATCCCTGTGGGTGACGCCTCGTAGGCGTGAAAATGGGGTCGGGTCGCCTGCCGACGCCGACACTTCCTTGGGCCGTGGAGCCCGTTAGTCAGCTTGGCGCCGGGGCCCGACCTGGAAGGGTCACGTACTGTTGCTTCGAGCACGCCGGTCAGAATTTCGGTTCCCTTGACCGAGGCCCCCAGGCGGCCCACCCGATGGATTGGTTCGGATTCGGTTGGAGGGCAAGCGAAGTGGGTCATAGAGGGAAACGTAGGTTGGCGCCGGTGGATAAGTCCGCACCGGAGGTGATTCCGGATGCCGAGCACGAGCTGGTGATCGAGCGGGTCGCCGCGGTCGATGTGGCCAAGGCGGCGGGCAAGGTGTGCGTGCGGCTGCCGGCAAAGACTGGGCGCCGGTTTAGCCGGGTGTGGGACGTGCCCGCGCGCACCGGCGCCATTACCGAGCTGGGCCAGCAGCTGGTCGAACTCGGGCGTGGAGAAGATCACCGTGGAGTCGACCTCGGATTACTGGCGGATCTGGTACTACCTGCTGGAGGCCGCGGGGCTGTCGGTGCAGCTGGTCAACGCCCGGGATGTGAAGAATGTGCCGGGCCGGCCGAAGACGGACAAACTCGACGCTGTCTGGCTGGCCAAGTTGACCGAGAAGGGCCTGCTGCGGCCGTCGTTCGTCTACCGATGGGATTGTGAGGCTGCAGACACACCGCCAGTGTGCAATGAAGGTTTTACGACCTGAGCATACTCCGCCTTTGGCAAGCAGCAGAAACTTTGTTCTGGGGAGATAGTTGGGAATCATGAGTGAATCTGACTGGTGGCAGCCTGATGACTAGGTTCACCTGTAGACATAGGTTGTGATAGAACTTTGACTCGCCATCAGCGAGGCTGCTGATTAGCACGGCAGGCTTTCTGGCAGCAGCACTGGCAGATGGGAGAAGGTGAAGCACGAGACTGGTGATTATTTATAATGC
>ERZ1370068.11340-contig-9962_pt1 | contig 49109 bp, 77 predicted proteins | sample MGYA00561227_ERZ1370068 | MGnify/ENA primary metagenome ERZ1370068 (study PRJEB38410, sample SAMEA6850437) | metagenome | study: Metagenomic assessment of the ecological functions of the soil: analysis of the soil microbiota associated with the... | reverse complement strand
TTACGTAATGGCCGAGTGTGATCGGCGTCGATGTGTGCAGCAGCCCGAGACCAATCTGTCTGTGTTCTTTCAAGCCTCGACGGCGCCGGCGTCGCCGGGACGCAGCGAAGATGGTCGAGGCAGCGTTGCCGAAAGCGCGGCGTGTTGCTCGCCGCATGATGGGACGGCCGTGATCCGGCGCCTGCACCCATCCTCGACGTAACGGCCGCGCATGATCGAGTGAAACGGTCGGCCTGGTGCAGCGAGATCGTGCGCGGGCTTGAGCTGCTCACCTCCCCAGCGCCCGATAGGATCAGCGTCTTCAACGCGCTGAAGCGGACGCCCGCGCTGCGACGGCGTCTCGCACCATGAAGATGCGCGAACATGTCGTCCGCGGGATCGATGAAGAAGAACGTGCCGGCGACGCCGTCCCAGCGGTATTCGCCCAGCGGCCATGTCGTGTTCGGCGGCACCGAGGTTGCGCACCGCGAAGCCGAGGCCGAAGCCGCTGGTCGCGCCGGGATAATAGGCGTAGTCGCGCGCGATCTCGGTCTCGGGCCCGATATGGTCCGACGCCATCAGCGCGACCGTCTCGGGCTTGAGGTAGCGCCGGCCCTCGAACGTGCCGCCGTTCAGCAGCATCTGCGCGAAGCGCGCGTAGTCGCCGATGCGTGCCGACCATGCCGCTGCCGCCGGATTCGACCATTGCCGCGGCTGCGAGCGGATTCGCGGATCTGCGGTGGTCGGGCTGATCGCGCGGTCGTCCGGCATCGGCTCGGCGATGCGCGGCCGCTTTGCCCTCGTCAGCCGACGTGAGAATGCGGTCTCGCTCATGCCGAGCGGATCGAGCAGCCGCTCGCTTCTCGAACTGGAACAGCGTCTTGCCCGAGACGACCTCGATCGACGCGGCCGAGCACGTCGGTGGAATGGCCGTAATCCCAGCGCGTCGCCGGCTGTTCGGCCAGCGGCAGCTTCGCGATGCGCTCGGCGAATTCGGCGTTGGTCGAGATCGCCGTCGAAGAGATTGGCATTCGGCATAGAGCTTTTCGCACCGCGATCGCCGCCATAGAAGCCGTAGGTGAGGCCCGACGTGTGGCGCAGCAGGTCCTCGATCGTGATCGGGCCGCTTGAGCGGCTCAGCACCAGCGGTCAGCCTGCTTCGTCGGACTGTCGACGCCGACTTTCGTGTCGGCAAAGGCCGGAATGTATTTCGAAACGGGATCGTCGAGCGGCAGCTTGCCGTCCTCGACCAGCATCATCGCGGCGACCGAGGTGATCGGCCTTCGACATCGAATAGATGCTGGAAGATCGTGTCCGGCGTCATCGGCAGTTTGGTCGCGACGTCGCGCACGCCGAAACTTTCGAAATAGACCGGCTTGCCGTGCTGCTGGATCAGGAGGATCGCGCCGGGAATCTTGCCGGTCGCGATCTCGTTGCGGATGTAGTCGCCGACGCGCTCGAAGGCCTGCGCGTGAAAAGCTGCGCGAGCGGCGCCGGCGGATTCCGGCTCGCGCTCGCGATCCGGCGCAGCCGGCGCCGAGCGAGCGCGCCAGCGCCGCCGCGACAAGAGCAGCGCGCGTGCGCAAGCCGTCAGTTCTCCATGCGCTTCATAGACCAACTGCTTCGAGCGTGCGCTGGATGCGCTGCGCGTTCGCGTCGGCGTCTGCTCCAGCAGCACGAAGAACATGTCCTGCTTGCGGTCGATCACCATATAGCAGCCGGCTGGCGCCGTCCCATTTCAGTTCGCCCAGCGATCCGGCGGCGGCGGTTTGGCGTTGCCGGGATCGGTGCGCACGGCAAGCCCAAGCCCGATGCCAAAACCGTCGCCGGGGAAATAGAAATAGATCCCGCTCGACGCCGGAGCCCTTGCCGAGTGTGGTCCGATCGCCATCAGTTCGAACGTCTTCGGGCTGAGATAGGTCTTGCCCTCGAACGTGCCGCCATTGAGCAGCATCTGCGCAAAGCTGCGAAAAATCCGCCATGGTCGAAACCATGCCGCCGCTGGCGGATTCCCACTTCTGGCGAACCTCGGTCCTGGTACTCGCGGCCGACCCGGAAATCGCTGTCGTTCGGCACCGGCTGGGCGAGCCGCTTCAGCCTCTCCGGTTCGGTGACGAAGAAGCTGGTGTCGGTCATGCCGAGCGGATCGAGCAGCTTTTCCTTCTCGATCTCGAGCAATGATTTTCCGGACACGATCTCCATGATCCGCGCCAGGATGTCGGTGGAATGGCCGTATTGCCAGAGCGCGCCCGGCTGGTTGTGCAGCGGCAGCTTGGCGATCCGCTCGGCGAATTCGGCAAGATCGAATTCGCCCGCATAGATGTTGGCCGTCCGCGTAGGCCTTGCGCACCAGGCTGTCGCCATAGAAGCCGTAGGTGATGCCGGAGGTATGGCGCAGCAGGTCGAGAACGGTCATGGGCCGGGTCGGCGGCACCAGTTCGAGCGTCTTGGTGCCGTCCTCGGCCTTTTTCTCCACGCCGACCTTCACATTGGCGAAGGAGGGAATGTATTTCGAGACGGGATCGTCGAGCTTGATCTTGCCGTCCTGGATCAACTGCATCGCGCCACGACGGAGGTGATCGCCTTGGTCAGCGAAGACAGGCGGAAGATGGTCTTGTCGGTGATCGGCGCCTTCGACACCACGTCCTGCACGCCGAAGGTTTCGTGATAGACCGGCTTGCCGCGCTGCTGGATCAGGACGTTGCGCGCCGGCGATCTTGCCGGTCGCCGACCTCGTTCTTGAAGAACTCGCCGACCTTCGCGAGCTTTGTCCTGGTTGAAATGCGCGCCGGCGGGAATGTCGAAGGTGCCTTCGCGCGCCGGGCGCGGCCGGCGATCGCCAGCATCAGCGCGCCGCAGCGCCAGCGCGCGCCAGCAGATTGACGTGAATTCATCAGTCCCCTCCCCGGACATTCGCCGGGAGTGTAGCGGCGGCGTCCAGTCGGCACAAGGGCTGCCAAAGGCTGCCAGCGCCGCTTCATGCAGCCGGGCGCTGTCGTCGGAGAAGCAGCAGAAGATGACTGCGGTCACGCCAGGCGCCGCATCGCAGCGCATCGGCGACCGCGGTCGCGACAGCGATACCGGCGCGCGCGATCGGCGGGAAAGCGATAGACGCCGGTGGAGATCGCAGGAAAGGCCACCGAGGCAAGGCCGTGTGGCCTGGCACAGTTCGATGCGCGCGGCGATAGCAGGAGGCGAGCAGACTCATCCTCGCCCTGCGTCGCCGCCATTCCACACCGGGCCCGACCGCATGGATCACATGCCTCGCCGGCAGCCGATATCCGCGGGTGATCTTGGCATCGCCGGTCGCGCAACCATTGAGCGTGCGGCATTCGGCGAGCAGTTCGGGCCCGGCCGCGCGATGGATCGCGCCATCGACGCCGCCGCCGCCGAGCAGCGACGAGTTCGCGGCGTTGACGATGGCGTCAACGCGCAAGTGTGGTGATGTCGGCAACAATGACTTCCAGCCGCGCCTTGCCGATCTGGCGCGCGGCTCAGAACTCAGGCCGAGCGCCGCGTTGACGCGTGACGCCCTTGTCGGCAAACAGCTGCTGCAATTCGCCGGCCTGGAACATCTCGCGGATGATGTCGCAGCCGCCGACGAACTCGCCCTTGACGTAGAGCTGCGGAATGGTCGGCCAGTTCGGAGTAGGTCTTGATGCCGTTGCGCAGATCGGCGGACTCGAGCACGTTGAGGCCCTTGTAGGCCGACGCCGACGTGATCGAGGATCTGCACCACCTGGCCGGAGAAACCGCACTGCGGAAACTGCGGCGTGCCCTTCATGAACAGCACGACGTCGTTCGACCTTCACTTCGTTGTCGATGAATTGCTCGATGCTCATATTCGCTTCCTTTTGCGGGCACAGCCCCCTGCGGCCTAGCCTTAGCGGGCCGGCTCGGCCCGTCTAACCCGATACTGCCCATATATGTAGCCCAAACCGTTGTGCATCCAAAGTAAAATGGCGAGGAGCTGGCATGCAGCGGGCAGCTGCCGGTGCCGTGCCGCCGAGGCGGGCCGTCCATAGCCTGACGGCATCAATATCATAGCCGCGGGAGGCTTTTTCCCGAACGGGAACCCCTATCTAGGACGGACTGTCCGTCAGGAACCTGTCCGCCAGAGCAACGTTCTCTCCCAGACCGGAGACTACCAGTGACGAAATCAGTATCCGCCGCGGCCGTCTGCCGCCCCCTGCCCCGTCACTATTTTCCGATTCCGGCACGCCTCGCCCAGGATCTGGTGGAAGCCTATCTGGCGGTCCGGGACGAGACCGAGCGCCGCGCCGCCCCCTTGAGCCCCGAGGACCAGCTGATCCAGTCGATGCCGGACGCGAGCCCGGCGAAATGGCACCGCGCCCATACCACCTGGTTCTTCGAGCAATTCCTGCTCGGCGAGCACTGCAGCGGCTACCAGCCCTTCCATCCCGACTACGCCTTTCTGTTCAATTCCTATTACGTCAGCGCAGGCCCCCGGCACGCCCGCCACCAGCGCGGCCATCTGACCCGCCCGAGCGCCGACGAAGTCACCGCCTATCGCCGCCATGTCGATGCGGCCGTGGTCGAAATTCTTCCAGACCGCCGGCGAGGACACGCTCGCCGCAAGCTGGCGCCGCTGGTCGAGGTCGGGCTCAACCACGAGCAGCAGCATCAGGAATTGATGCTGACCGACATCCTGCACGCCTTTGCGCAAAACCCGATCCCGCCGGCCTACGATCCGGCGTGGCGCTTCCCGGCCTCGACACGCGATCGCGGCGAGCGAATGGGTCGCCGCTCAACGAGGGCATCCACACCGTCGGGCACACCGACGACAGCTTTCATTTCGACAATGAAAAGCCCGCGCACCGCGCGCTGGTCGGGCCGGTCAAACTCGCGCGCAACCTCGTCACCAACGCCGAATGGCTCGCCTTCATGAAGGACGGCGGCTACGCCACGGCGACGCTGTGGCTGATGGACGGCTTTGCCACCGTCGAGCAACGAGGGCTGGCAGGCGCCGGGCCATTGGCGCGAGATCGACGGCGAATGGCAGATCATGACGCTCGGCGGATTGCAGCCGATCGACCCGTCAGCCCCGGTCTGCCATGTCAGCTATTACGAGGCCGACGCGTTCGCGCGCTGGGCCGGCCAGCATCTGCCGACCGAGATGGAATGGGAAGTCGCCGCCCGCGCCGGCCAGCCTCAACGACGCCTTCGGCATCGTCTGGCAATGGACCCGCAGCTCCTACTCGCCCTATCCCGGCTACCGCGCCATCGAAGGCGCGCTCGGCGAATACAACGGCAAGTTCATGGTCAACCAGCTGGTGCTGCGCGGCTCCTCGCTTGCAACTCCGGCCGGCCACAGCCGTATCACCTATCGCAACTTCTTCTATCCGCACCACCGCTGGCAATTCACGGGATTGCGCCTCGCCGACTACGCCTGACTTTTCAGCATGATCGCAGATCAAGCGCGCCGGAAAGCGCGTTCAGGAGAGTATCATGAATGTGCATGCCCCCGCTTTGGCCAAAGCGCACCGACTTCGACGAGCAGACCTCGGCGTTTGCCGGCGACGTGATCGGCGACCTGTCGCAGCATCCGAAGCGGCTGTCGCCGAAATATTTCTACGACGCCACGGGATCGGAGCTGTTCGAGCAGATCACGGTGCTTGCCGGAATATTATCCGACCCGCACCGAGCTCGGCGATCCTGCGCGATCGCGGCGACGAGATCGCCGCCATCATCCCGAAGGGCGCGGCGCTGGTGGAATTCGGCGCCGGCGCCACCACCAAGGTGCGGCTGCTGCTGGAGCGCTGCGATTTCGGCGCCTATGTCCCGGTCGATATCTCCGGCGACTTCCTCAACGCGCAGGCCGACGCGCTGCGCAAGGATTTCCCGGTCTCGACGTCTATCCGGTAGCCGCGGATTTCACCGCGCCGTTTGCCCTGCCGGACGCGATCGCCGGCATGCCGAAGGTCGGCTTCTTTCCGGGATCGACGCTCGGCAATTTCGAGCCGCATGAGGCGTGCTGCCTTCCTGCGCAGCGCGCGCGACATCCTGGGCGACGGCGCGCAGATGATCATCGGCGTCGACCTCGAGAAGGACGAGCGCGTGCTCTACGACGCCTACAACGATGCCGCCGGCGTCACCGCGCGCTTCAATCTCAATGTGCTGGTGCGCATCAACCGCGAGCTCGGCGGCAATTTCGACGTTTCCGGCTTCATCCACCGCTCGATCTACAACCGCGACCGCCACCGCATCGAGATGCACCTGATCAGCCGCAAGGCGCAGAGCGTGCGCGTGCTCGGCCGCAATTTCTCGTTCCGCCCCGGCGAAAGCATCCATACCGAGAACAGCTACAAATACAGCCTCGACCGCTTCACCGCGCTGGCGCGCGGCGTCGGGCTGGACGGTGCGGGGTCCTGGACCGACAAGGCCCGGATGTTCTCCGGTTCACGCGCTGGCGGCCTCGGACTGAAGGCGCCAGTCCGCCGCTCGCCGGCATTCGACCTCTCGCAGCTCGTGTCTGGCGTCGTGGACCTTGCTGTCGGACCGGCCGTCGGCTTGCGCGTCGGCGACGATCCGGCGGCACGGGACCGATGGATCGGTCGACGACAATCGCTCCGCGTCAGCAAGCCAGGCGTGAATGATCCGCCATTTGTCCTGCCCGCGGGACTGGAAATCCAGGAGCGGCGATCCGGCGTCCTCGAGTTCGATAGAAGAACTTCAGTGAGTCCCTTCCGGTAGGGCCGCCGCGGATCGACCTGCGTTCAGAGATCCAGTCGGTCCCACTGTTGAAGAATCAGATCGTCTTGCTTCGCTTTGTTTCATCGGCGCGCGTTCCCAGCTCACGGCAAGCCGTGGGGACTGAGTTGATCGCGCTGGTTAGGCAATTATTCTGGCGAGAGAAGGTGTTTGCGCCGCCGCGTCGTCAGACACCTTCGCGAGGTCAGATGATAACATGAAACTTCTTAACCGATTCCTGCAACTGTTTGTCGTGCCAGCAATTCTACTGCACCTGCGCTGTCGTTTTGCCCTTCGAACCGTCAAATTTTGACGCGGACTCAGCCGAGATCTCGTCAAGCGGCTTGGCTGGGGGTGAGTTCGTGCCAGGGATGTTAGTCATGGGAAACGCGTATCCGACCGTCCGGAAATCAGAAGCCATATTCCAGTTCGCATCATCGTCGCACGACGAGGACGACGATCTGGAGGTACGACGGGCTGACGCGACGTGGTGTCGCTGCTCGAGGAAAATGCCAGGCTTCGGGCGCTCGTGATCCAGCTTGTCCGACCTCGTCCTCAAGAATGTCGTCGATCAGAAATAGTCGCTAGTTTTTGCTACCGCGCCGATGCTGGGCCTCGCCTATTCCGCAGCCGCGCTCGTAGCGAGATCGATTCCCACACCGCGACCACGATCGCTGATCGCGGTGGTTAGGATCGGACAGCCATCAGCGGCGACAGTCCGCCGGCGAACCAGGCAAGCACGCGAGCGCGACGATTGCCGACGCCGTGCGAGAGCTGAAGGAAGCCGCGGATCTGGTGCTTGAACAGGATCGTTCCGACCAGGAACAGCAGCGGTCCGCCGATCGCGCTCAGGATCGTCTGAGGTCGGAATGACCGCGCGGGTGCTTCAGCACGAGTTCGTCGGCGACCGCCGAGACGAATGATGCCGGCCACGATCGGCATGTGCAGATAGGTATAGGCGAGCCGCGCCAGCCGTCCAGCTCGCTCGGATTTCGAAATCTGCTCGGAGCCGGCTTCGGCACCCTTGTGGAAATAGATCCACCACATCGCGATGCTGCCGACAAAGGCCGAGACAGAAGGCTGCGACGTTTTCCGTCGTCCAGGTCAGATCGGCAAAGGTCGCGCCGGTCGACGACGATGGATTCGCCGAGGCGCGATGATGATGAAGCCGGCGCAGCGCTCGGCCATGTGGCCGCCCTCGACCACAATCCAGGCCACCGCAGACAGCGCCAGTATCGGGTATCCAGAACCGCACCGCCGGCGGAGACATATTCGATGCACAGCGCGATCGCCCACAGCACACAGCCGCGACTGCGCCTGTCGGCAAGCCCGCCGGCGATCCAGAACATCGCGGACATCGCCGAGCCAGACCAGTAATGCGGATCGCATTCGTCGCGCGCCAGCAGTGCGCGCGGCGGTCGTTGCCAGACCAGGGAAGACCGTCTTGCCTGACCTGCATCGCGGCGTAGGCAATGGCAAACCACAGCCCGCGCCCGTCGAACGCCGTCGGGATCGAGGTCGACAGCACAAGCCCGCCCAGCGTCAGCGAGGAACAGCAGCAGCCGGACCGGCGGTCTTTTCAGGATCGAGCCAGTTGGTGATCCAGGAGGTGTAGACCCACACCCACCACACCGCGAGGAACAGCAGCGTGACATGCACGGCGCCCAGCGGCGTGAAGTGATGCCAGCAGCGTGTGCGAGATCTGCGTGACCGCGAACACGAAGACGAGATCGAAGAACAGCTCGGCGTAGGTGACGCGGCTGTGCTGGTTCGGCACGATCGGGCGGAACAGCGCGCCGCGTGGAGTATCCGCCGCCATCGGCGCGCCGCCCGCGATGCTCGGCGCTCAGTACCTCCGGGCACGCCGGTCTGCAGCGCCAGCGCGTGCAGCACGCCGCCCATCTGTCCCTTGAGCGACTGGTAGACGATCTGGTGCTGCTGGACGCGCGACTTGCCGCGGAAGGATTCCGAGATCACGGTCGCCGGCGTAATGGTCGCCGTCGCCGGCCAGATCGCGGATCGTCACCTCGGCATCGGGGATCGCTGCCTTGATCATCGATTCGATATCGTGGGCGTCCATCGGCATCCAGCATATCTCCGTCAGATGGTTCAGATCAGGGCCGGCTCGCGCGGCCGTGACGGCCAAACCTAGCGCGTACGGCCTTCTGGGTCACGCCTTCCGGCACTATATTCCGGATCGCACCAGTTTTAAATCTGCCCAATTGGCCACGGCTCCGGTCACAACCGGCTGACCGAAAAGAGGCTCAAAAACCATGAAACTTCCCGGTCCCGACCATCCGATCACGATTACGGCCAATCCGAAGCGCGTCCGCGTCTCGGCCGGCGGCGTCGTCATCGCCGACACGACCCATGCGCTGACCCTGAAGGAAGCGAGCTATCCGGCGGTGCAATATGTGCCGCGCGCAGCGACGCCAATATGGCGCTGTTGGCCCGCACCGAGCGGACCACGCATTGCCCGTACAAGGGGGACGCGAACTATTTCAGCATCAACGGCCAACGGCAAGACGCTGGAGAATTCGATCTGGACCTATGAGACGCCGTTCCCGGCAATGGCGGAGATCGCCGGACATCTCGCGTTCTATCCGGACAAGGTCAAGATCGAGGAAGTGGCCTGAGCGGCGCGCCGCAAGTGGTCTGCAAAGGATCTGATCGCCATTGCGGGCGCAGCGGCAATCCGCTAGCCGCAATGGAAGTGTGGATTGGCTTCCGCCTGCTGGTGAGGTACGGCGGACAGATCGTCGCAGCGCTCCTCGCAAAGACCGCCAGGCGGTCCCTGTACCCGAGATATCGTCAGGCCCAGATCAACAGCACCAGGAAGATCACGGCGAAGACATAGAGGCAACGAAACGGGCGATATCGGGCTGATGCGGACCGTATGCCGGTGAAACCGAGCAAACCGGCGACGATCGATACCAGAAAGAATAACGGCGCCCATCTCAGCCGGTCGTCATCGCGCGCTCCTTCGCCCTCACGCCGCCGGGCGGCATTGCAACATAAATGCGCTGATCTAACTTGGGACAAAGAGGCTGGTTCCTGCGGGCATTGACGGCTGGCAACGACAGCCACTCACATTTGCGTTCGTCAGGCGTCATAAGACCTTGCTGAATCAGGTTCCCGGCTGCAGCATTTGGCGCAAGCACCTGCGCGGGGACGCCCATGACCACGATTTCCCATTCAGCGGCGAGCGCTGAAATTCACGCGCGGCGCCGAAGGCCAGATCGCGCAACCTCGCGCTCGATCGCGCCCGCACCTTCCTGACGCTGGTGGTGCTGCTCCACCATGCCGTCATTCCCTACACCTATTTCGGTCACACCGATCCCAAGTCGTGGATCGGTTTCGACGCGGTCGTTCTCGCCACCGACAGCTTCTTCATGGCGATGTTCTTTTTCCTGTCCGGCCTGTTCGTCTGGCCGGGCCTGGGCCACAAGGCGCCGGCGATCTTTCTGCGAGATCGCCTGCTGCGGCTCGGGCTGCCGTTTGCGATCGCAGCACTCACGGTGATCCCGATCGCCTATTACGCCATCTCGCTGCGGCAACATCCCGAAATCGGCTTTTCTGAATTCTGGTGGAAGATGGTCACCGTCGGCCCCTGGCCAAGCGGACCGATCTGGTTCGTCTGGGTGCTGCTGGCGTTCGATCTCACGGCCAGCCTGCTCTATCGGGTGTCGGCGCATCTCGTCGATCCCATCAACCGACTTTCGCAGCGCGGCTTCGACCAGCCTGCGGTTTTCTTCCTGTTTCTGCTTGCGGTCAGCGCGCTCGCCTATATTCCCGCGCTGCTTTACTTCGGACCGAGCCACTGGTTTGAATTCGGCCCGTTCTCCGTGCAGGCCAGCCGCGTGCTGCTCTATGCCACGTATTTCTTCGTCGGCGCCGGCATCGGTGCCGTGAATTTCGAGCGTGGCGTTCTAGGCGCCAATGGGCAACTGGCCAAAAGCAGCTGGGGCTGGGTCGCCGTAACCATCATTCCGTATTGCCTGATGTGGGTGATGATCTACATCAAGCGCGAAATACTGGGTAATCCGGATCCGCAGCCGCCCTGGTACCTCGCTTTCTACGGCCTGTTCTTCGTCGCCTTCAGCGCGGCGATATTATTCGCGATTCTGGCGTACTTCCTGAAATTCAAGCAGTCGGGCTGGAGCATGCTCGATCCGATGCAGGGCGATGCCTACGGCATGTTCCTGGTGCATTACCCGATCGTGCTTTGGCTGCAATACTGGCTGTTCGACTACGACCTTCCCGCGATCGTGAAGGCCACGATCGCCTTCGTGGTCACCGTCGCATTGAGCTGGGCCCTGACGGCGGCGCTGCGGAAGATTCCGGGCGCGAAGCGCGTGCTGTGAACCGTCAGGACGCCTTGCCGCTCATATAGGCGGGCAGCCAGCTCTCGAACGCCGCATTGAGCGACGTCACCGCGACCTGTGCTTCGCCGCGCGATAGCGATTGCCTCGCCGCCTGTCGTGCCGATCGCGCGCGCATGGCACGCCCGCGCCCTTCATCTTCGCCAGCACCAGGCCTGCTTCCGCCGCCGGCACGGTCACGATGTAGCGCGCCTGGTCCTCGCCGAACCAGCAGGCGTGCGGCACGATCGAGGCCGGCGCCGCCAACAGCTGCGCGCCGATGCCGCTCGCAATCGCCATCTCGGCCAGCGCGATCAGAAGCCCGCCGTCGGAAACGTCATGCACGGCGGTGGCGGTGCCGGCGTGGATCATGCCGCGCACCACGTCGCCGTTGCGCTTTTCGGCGGCGAGATCGACCGGCGGCGGCGCGCCCTCTTCGCGGCCGCAGATGTCGCGCAGATAGACGGACTGGCCGAGCCAGCCCTGGGTATCGCCGATCAGGAGGATCGCCTCGCCTGCCGCCTTGAACGCCAGCGTCGCGGACTTGGTGAAATCATCGAGCAGCGCCGACGCCGCCGATCGAGGGCGTCGGCAGGATGCCGCGGCCGTTGGTCTCGTTGTAGAGCGAGACGTTGCCGGACACGACCGGGAAGTCGAGCGCACGGCAGGCTTCCGCAATGCCCTTCAGGCAGCCGACGAACTGGCCCATGATTTCCGGGCCGTTCCGGATTGCCGAAATTGAGATTGTCGGTGATCGCGAGCGGCCTGCCGCCGACCGCGGTGATGTTGCGCCAGGCTTCGGCCACCGCCTGCTTGCCGCCTTCGATACGGATCGGCCTCGCAATAGCGCGGCGTCACGTCGACGGTCAGCGCAAGCCCCTTCGGCCCGTCCTGCACGCGCACGACGGCGGCATCGCCGCCCGGACGCTGCACGGTATTGCCGAGAATGACGTGGTCGTATTGCTCCCAGACCCAGCGCCTTGAGCAGAGCTCGGGCGTGCCGATCAGCTTTTCCAGCGCCGCTGCATGATGCCGATCGGCGGCTTGACGTCCTGCGCACGGACGACCGGTAGCAGCGCGCGAAGCCACATGCGGCCGGTCATAGAGCGGCGCCTCGTCGCCCAGCTCCTTGATCGGCAAATCGGCCATGACGTCGCCGCCATGCTTCACGACAAAGCGCTTGCTCGGCGTGGTGTAGCCGACCACGGCGAAATCGAGCCCCCATTTGCGGAAGATCGCCTCGGCCTCTTTTTCCTTCTCGGGCTTGAGCACCATGAGCATGCGCTCCTGGCTTTCCGAGAGCATCATCTCATAGGCGCTCATGCCGGTTTCGCGCGTCGGCACCGCATCGAGATTGAGGTCGACGCCGAGATCGCCCTTGGCGCCCATCTCGACCGCCGAACAGGTCAGCCCGGCCGCGCCCATGTCCTGGATCGCGATCACGCAATCGGCTTCCATGATTTCGAGGCAGGCTTCCAGCAGCAGCTTTTCCGCGAAGGGATCGCCGACCTGCACGGTCGGGCGCTTCTCGGCTGAGTCGTCGTCGAATTCGGCCGACGCCATCGAGGCGCCGTGAATGCCGTCGCGGCCGGTCTTGGAGCCGAGATAGACGATCGGCATGTTCACGCCGGAAGCCGCCGCGTAGAAAATCTTGTCGGTATCGGCGAGGCCGACGGCCATCGCGTTGACCAGGATGTTGCCGTCATAGCGGGTGTGGAAACGCACCTGCCCGCCGACGGTCGGCACGCCTGAACGAATTGCCGTAGCCGCCGACGCCGGCGACGACGCCCGAGACGAGATGGCGCGTCTTGGGATGCTCCGGCGCGCCAGAAGCTGAGCGCATTGAGGCACGCAATCGGGCGCGCGCCCATCGTGAAGACGTCGCGCAAGATGCCGCCGACGCCGGTGGTCGCGCCCTGATAGGGCTCGATGTAGCTCGGATGGTTGTGGCTCTCCATCTTGAACACCACCGCCTGGCCGTCGCCGATGTCGATGACGCCGGCGTTCTCGCCCGGGCCCTGGATCACCCATGGCGCCTTGGTCGGCAGTCCGCGCAGATGGATGCGCGAGGATTTGTACGAGCAGTGCTCGTTCCACATCGCGGAGAAAATCCCGAGTTCGGTGAAACTCGGCACCCGCCCGATCAGCTTGAGGATGCGCTCATACTCGTCCGGCTTCAGCCCGTGGCTGGCGACGAGTTCGGGGTGATCTGCGGTTCGTTCGATGGGTCTCTTCTTAGGGAAGATCGGAAGGGCTGCGAAAAGGCCTTTTATGGCGCATTTCCGTCCTGTCCAGAGCTTTGCGGCGACACGAATCGGGATCGGCGTTTGCACATCGCGCCCGGATCGGATTTAAGGGCTGAAGACCCGCAATTGAAGGCCAGATTCCGTGAACGAGCTCACCAAAACTGCATTTCCCAAGCGCCCTGACATTCACGTCGAAACCGAGGGCGAATTCGCCGGCTGGCGCACCTGGACCCGTGACAATTTCGAGACCCATAACGGGCCATTCTGGCACCGGATCGACGAAAACGGCCAGGTGCAATGCGTGTTCCGGGTCGAGAACAAGCACCTCAACGGCTCGGGCAACGTCCATGGCGGCGCCTTTCATGTCGTTTGCGGATTATTGCCTGTTCGCGATGGCCTCCTCGGTGCTGCAGGCATCCGGCGTGACGGTATCATTCGCCTGCGAATTCCTCGACGCCGCCCGCGAAGGCGAACTGGTGGAAGGGCGCGGCGAAATCACCCGCGCCGGCGGTTCGCTGATTTTCCTGCGCGGGACGCTGAAATCCGGCGAACGGACGCTGTTCACCTATTCCGGAACCATCAAGCGGGTGAAGTCGAAGCCGCGGACGGACGCCGGCAGCGTTGCCACCTAGCATTCCCCTGGTTCATCGGAGCTGGCGCGACTATGCGCTGCTGCTGGCGCTGGCGTGCTGCTGGAGCTCGACCTATCCGCTGACCAAGATCGGCCTCGGCTCGATCCCGCCGATTACCTTCATCTCGGCGCGTTCGCTGATCGCGGCAGCGTTCCTGCTCGCCATCCTGCGCGCGCCGTGGATTGCGGCTTCCGACCGACGCCAAAGCCTGGAAGCTGTTCGCCCAGCAGCAGACCATCAACTCGACGATCCCGTTCCTGATGATCACCTGGGCGCAGCAATATGTGCCGGCGGCGAGCACGGTGGTGCTGGCCTCGACGACGCCGATCTTCGCCTTCCTCATCACCTGGGGCATCACGCGGCACGAACCGGCGACGCTGCTTGAAATTTGCCGGCGCCATCCTCGGTCTCGCCGGAACCGCCGTCATCATCGGTCTCGACGCGCTGGGCGGACTCAATGCTGACATGTTTGCCGAGATCGTCATCCTGCTCGCCACCATCTCCTTTGCCTGCGCCACGATCTTCGGCCTGCGGCTGTCCGACTACGACCCGATGGTGGTGGCGGCGGGCTCGCTGCTGTTCGGCGGCTGCGTGCTGCTGCCGGTCTCGCTGATCGTCGATCATCCCTGGACCCTGCACCCGACGCCGGAGGCGCTGGTCTCCGTCGTCGCCATGGGGATCTTCTCGAGCGCATTCGGGCTGATGCTGTTCTACATGTGCCTGAGCAGGCTCGGCACGCTGACCACGAACGCGCAAGGCTACCTGCGCATCCCGATCGGCGTCGGTCTCTCGGTGCTGTTGCTCGGCGAGATCTGTGCCGGCGAACCTGGCGCTCGGGCTTGTGCTGGTCATGGCCGGCGTCGCCGCCATGACCATTCCCGGCGACCGGTATGGAAAGTGGTTTGAGCGGTTGCGCGCGCGGCCGAAGGACTAAAGCGGCGGGTCGTCAAGCGCCTATCTCTTCTCTTCCAGCAGCTTTGCGGTATTTCTCGACGTCGCGCGTCACCAATTGCTCGCAGCACCTCGGACGCATGCTCGTTGGCGTCGGGTGCCACCGTCGAGAGGTCGTGAAAGCGCTTCTTGACCGGCGTCGCTTTCTACTGCGGTGCGCGCCGCCGCGTTCAGCTTCGCGATGATCGCTGGCGGCGTGCCCTTTGGCGCGAACAGGCCGTTCCAGCCCTGCGCCTCGAATTCGGAAGGCCCGCTTCCGCCGACGTCGGCAGATCGGGCAAGCGTCGCAAGCCGCACTGTCGAGCCGACGACGAGGCCCTCGACCAGCCTGTCGTCGATCGCCTGCGACACCGGATGCAGCCGCATCGCAGACGCCGTCGATCTGGCCGCCGATCGCGTCCGTCAGCGCGGGCGCCGCGCCGCGATAGCCGACCAGCGTCACGTCGATGCCGGCAGCCTGCGCAAAACTCTTGCAGATCAGGAAATTCGACGAGCCGATGCCGGCGTGTCCGAGATTGACCTTGCCGGGATTGCTCTTCGCGTAGGCGATGAAGTCCGGCCAGTGTCTTGGCCGGAAAATCCTTGCGCAGCGCGACGATGCCGAAGGTCTTCGCCACCATGGCGATCGGCACGAAGGATCCGGCGTGAACGGCAGTTTCGGATAGATCGTGTAGGTCGCCGCACTGGTGCCGGCATTGCCGATCGCAATGGTGTAGCCGTCGGCTTCGGCGCGCGCCGCCCGCGCCAGCGCGGTCGAGCCACCGGCGCCCGCGACATTCTCGATCACGATCGGCTGTCCAAGCGACTACGCCCATCTCTTCGGCAACCGCGCGCGCGATCACGTCAGAGGTGCCGCCGGCCGCGAACGGCACGATCATGGTGATGGGGTGCTTTGGGTAGTCCTGGCGCGTGGACGGCGGTGACAAACGATAGCGCCGCGACGATCGCGCGAGCAGCACGCCTCGACTGCGGCCATCACGCCGCTTTTCCAGATGGGCGACGAGGCCGGCGAACAGGCCGCGGCCGTCGGTGCAGCCCATGATGTCTTCGACGTGGTTTTCCGGATGCGGCATCATGCCGAGCACGTTGCCGCGCTCGTTGACGATGCCGGCGATCGATTGCGCGGCGCCGTTGATGTTGGAGCTCGTCGACGACGCCGTCGGCGCGAGCAATAGCGATAGAGCACCCGCCCCTCGCCTTCGAGCCGCTTCGACGGTCTCTTCATCGGCCTCGTAATTGCCTTCGCCATGCGCGACCGGCACGCGGATGACCTGGCCGGCATTGTAGCCGCGCGTGAACGGCGTATCCGAGCGTTCGACCCGCAGATGCACGTCCTGGCAGATGAATTTCAGCCGCGCGTTGCGCATCAGCACGCCGGGCAGAAGACCGGCTTCGCAGAGGATCTGAAAGCCGTTGCAGACGCCGAGCACGAGGCCGCCATTGACCGCAAAATCTCGCACCGCATCCATCACCGGCGCGCGCGCGGCAATCGCGCCACAGCGCAGATAGTCGCCATAGGAAAACCCGCCGGGCACCACCACGAGATCGGTCCCCTTCGGCAGCGCGGTCTCGGCATGCCAGACCATCGCGGCCTCCTGGCCCGACGCGAGCGCTTGAGCGCACGCGCCATGTCGCGCTCGCGATTGATGCCGGGAAAGACGAGAACGGCTGATTTCATTGAGCGCGCCTAGAGACAGTTCGACCCGGTAATTCTCGATCACGGTGTTGGCCAGAGCTTGTCGGCGGCGTCTTTCAACGCCGCCTCGGCCTTGGCCTTGTCCGAGCCTGAGAGTTCGATGTCGAACACCTTGCCCTGACGGACGCTGGCGACGCCATCGACGCCGAGCGATTTCAGCGCGCCTTCTATGGCCTTGCCCTGCGGATCGAGAATGCCCGACTTCAGGGTAACGGTAACACGTGCTTTCACAGGACCCGCCTCAGCTCTTCACCAGCACCGGACCGGTACCCTGCCGGCCGCTCGTTCTCCATCAGAATGCCGAGCCGCTTGGCGACCTCGGTATAGGCCTCGAGCAGCCCGCCGAGATCCCGGCGGAAGCGGTCCTTGTCGAGCTTCTCGTTCGACTTGATGTCCCACAGCCGGCACGAGTCGGGCGAGATCTCGTCGGCGACGACGATCCGCATCATGTCGTTCTCGCACAGCCGCCCGGTCTCCATCTTGAAATCGACCAGACGGATGCCGACGCCGAGGAACAGGCCGGAGAGGAAGTCGTTGACGCGGATGGCGAGCGCCATGATGTCGTCGATCTCCTGCGGCGTCGCCCAGCCGAACGCGGTGATGTGCTCTTCCGACACCATCGGGTCGTTGAGCTGGTCGTTCTTGTAATAGAACTCGATGATCGAGCGCGGCAGCTGCGTGCCTTCCTCGATGCCGAGCCGCTGTCGACAGCGAGCCCGCCGCGACGTTGCGCACCACCACCTCGAGCGGAATGATCTCGACCTCGCGGATCAGCTGCTCGCGCATGTTGAGGCCGGCGGATGAAGTGCGTCGGCACCCCGATGTCGTTCGAGGTGCTGGAACACGTATTCCGAGATCCGGTTGTTGAGGACGCCCTTGCCCTCGATCACCTGGTGTTTCTTGGCATTGAAGGCGGTCGCATCGTCCTTGAAGTGCTGGATCAGGGTTCCCGGCTCGGGGCCTTCGTACAGGACCTTGGCCTTGCCTTCGTAGATGCGGCGTCGGCGGCTCATTGGGATGTACCGTGTTTTGTTGAAATCCATGAATTTGGTGTGCTCCGGATGACAAGGGTTTGCGACCACGACGGAGCTGCCGTGAAGGCCTGGAACCTGGAAACAGAACGAAGAACCAAGCCTGTTGGCAACCTATCCGATTGGCCTATCCAGCACAATCGACCCGGCCCAATGGGACCCAACTTATACCGGTTGCCCTGCGGCTTAACGGCTCGTTGTTTTTGCCGATTCGCGCCCTCTATCTGGGTGTGCGAGCCGGCCGCCGCAACGCGGCTGCGTTTTACCATCTGGCCGGGATTGGAGCCAAAAATGACCACTTTCGATAAGCGCGAGGACGGTTTCGAGAAGAAATTCGCCGTTGATGAGGAATTGAAATTCAAGGCCGTAGCGCGACGCAACAAGCTGCTCGGACAGTTGATTGCGGAAAAACTTGGCATGTCGGGCGAAGCCGCCGCTGCTTACGCCAGGAGGTGGTTGCCGCCCGTGTTCGAGGGCGACGGCGACGTGCTCCGCAAGGTGCTGGGCGATATCAGGGCTAAGGGCGTCGAATTCACGGAGCAGGATCTGCGCAACAGGATGGACGAACTGATGGCACAGGCCGTCGCCCGAGGTGAAAGCGAACGTGAGGGGCGAATAGGGAGTGGCGAATAGCGAATAGAATGATCCCTCCGCTCTTCGCCATTCGCGCCTTTCAATCTATTCCAGCCCGGACGATCTCCAGCAAACGGCGCGATGCCGTGCTCAGAAACCGCCGCGCCGCGTCACCGCCACGACACCCACCGTTCAACCTGGTGATGGGTTTTGCCGATCCGACATTGACCGTCGATCAGCTTTCCGCCGCGGGCCTCAAGCGCATCAGCGTCGGCGGCGCGATGGCGCGCCATGCGCTCTGCCGCCTTCCTGAAATCCGCCCGCGAAATGAAGGATCAGGGCGCCTTCACTTTCGTGCGCGAGATGGCGCCGATCAAGGGAAGTGCGCGCCGCGTTCGCCAGGCGTTAGCGGCGCACGTCATCCACGCTCGTTTTATTCAAATCGTGCCGGATCGTTCGGACCGCGCGTTCGCGCCGGCGTAACGACGGCGGCGCGACAATTTCACTCACGGGTGGTGTCATCTATTTCACACCCGAATATGGAGTGGAATGATATTAGCCGTGGCGACCACTCGCTGCGGCTGACAAGCGGCACCGACGCCGTCAACTCAACGATAAGAAGTCAGGGAGCGCTGAACCGGCGACATTCATCGATCCATTTCATCGCGTCCCGCCCAGGGCGCGGCTATGCCCTGGGGTTTGATTGCACCTTTCCCGCAGCAATTACCTTGGAGCGATAGGAGCGTAGCATGGCCGACACCAACATTCTCTATGACAGAACAAGGTCATCCCAGGCATTTCAATTTTGTCGAGGATGCAGACGAGGCTCAAGCCGTGACCAGCGCAAGCCGGGCTCGGCCCGCGACGGCGCGGGAAGCAGCGAAGCAATTTTTGGCAAGCCATGCTGACCCTTCTGCAACTGAAGCAGAACGTCATGCAGTCGATGGACGTGCGGGCGTCGCTTGCACCGGTCGCCGAAAACGAGGCGCTGCGCTTCGAATCCGAGAAGCGCACACGATGGACTCGACCGTCGTCAGCTACAACCAGACCATGTTCGGCTTTGCCGATCCATCGAGGCCGGCGTCTCGGTGGTGATGCATGGTCCGCAAAATCAGATCAAGGCCGCGACGTCCACGCTGCATTACGACGGCGGCGCAGCCCCGGCCACTCGCTGACCAACATGAGTGCGCTGGACACCGCGGCGAGCGGCGCACACTGACAACGTCGTTCGCAAGGCTATACCGGCCGCGCAGGGCATGCGGATCAATCGCACGCGCCTCATGGTCTACCAATATGATCCCGCCAATCGGGTCCATCGCGACCACGGCGATCCCGGCTTGGCGCGCAGCGCGCCCAGCCTGCCGCTGCCGCCGGGTGCCCACTGGCATCAAACCCGGCACCCATTACGTCGTGGTGGAAGCGCTGTTTTCGTATCCCTTGCCCAATTGGGGAACACTCAACCTGGGCAGGCCTCTCGTTGAGCCGGAAAGCGGCGCGGTTCTCTACCTGCGCGCTGGTGGATGGCGTCACGGGCCTCGTGTTCGATCGCGATCCGATCACCAAGACCGCAACCTGGCCGATCTGCCGACCGCATCGAACGCGATCCTCGACCGCTGCGCGACCCGTTCAACTGGTCGATCTCTGCCGCCGGCAGCAGGGCACCAAAACCTGAGTGGCACTTTCGTGCAGATCGCGAATGTGGATCCACTCGACGCCGGCGATCCTGACCACGATCGCGCCGTTCAATTCTCGCCCCTTTGACGCGCGGACCGACGATTTCGCCGCCGTCAATGCCTACTACCATTGCGACCGGTTCTTCCGCACAGTGCGGGACATCGGCTTCAACATTTCCAAGCTATTTCGACGGCACCTCCCCTTCCCGGTCCCCGTCGACCACCACGCATTGGGCAATGTCATCAACGCCCAATGCCGGGCAACACCTCTGAACAACGGCAATCGGTTCTCGGTGGTTCCTCGCTGGCTGATCTCAGCAACCCGCCGCTCGGCATCGCGGCCGATTGGCGTGTCGTGCCGCACGAACTCCGGCGGCCACGGCATTCTCGGGACCATGTGGACTCGCCGAATTTCACGGCTTTTCCGCATCAGCGCCGGCGACAGCATCGCGCCGTGATCCTCAGCGCGATCCCGAGACGCAGGCCGCCCGATATCGCTTCATCGGTGAGTTCCTGGCCCGGTCAGCGTCGGCCAGCAGCGCATGACCGCCCGGTGGCGTGGAGGCTGGGGCTGGGGCGAAAGCGCCAGCGACCTGCAGACGGCTGCTTCAGCGGGGCAGATCCTGGCGACGACGCATTTCCGTCTCTATCGATCGATCGGCGGCGACTGCGGCCGCGCTTTGCGCGGCGGCAGTTCGCGCGTTAACACCACTTCGGCCGTCTATCCCCAGTCCTTCGCGGCGTCAGCCGGTTGGCGCTCTGCCACCAATCCGCCCGACTGGCGCGCGCGGCCTGGGACGCAACGGCTGGAGTGGGCGGGGCGCCGGCGTCTGGACCCGCACCAATCCGGCGCAAGCCCCCTTGCACGGCGGCGCCTACCACAAGGTGATCCGCTACTGGGCGTTCGAAAAACAGGGCCTGTTCCGTCCGGGATAACCCGCACTGCCACCGTCGAGGGCGCGCCGCCGCCGGTCGGCGTCTATATCGATGACGGCCGCCATGGCGAGTATCCGTTCCAGCCCAAGCAATCATCACCGGAGCTGCACGGATATCTGGAACCGCGTCGGCGTCGGTGCCGGCGGCGGCGTGCATCAGGAGCCGATCGTAGGCCAAACCAACTATGCCTATGTCCGGATCAAGAACCGCGGCACGACGCCTGCCACCAAGGTCGTGGTGAAGGGCTTCCACGCGCTGCCCGGCGTGGACTGGTCTATCCGACCGATTGGACGCCAATGGCAACGCCGCAATTGACGGCGCCGATCCGCCGCACATGACGCCGTCGGCGTCGTGGTTGGGCCTTCAAATGGGTGCCGTCGCAGGTCGGACATGAGTGCATGTTCTTCAGCGTCTCGGCGAAGGGGCGATGCCAGCAACATCGATGGCGCCATTACCGGGCCGATCTCCGAATGGCGGCTGGTGCCGCACGACAACAACATTGCCCAGCGCAATGTGCACCCGGTCTTCCCGCAACTCGTCAAGGTCGATTGGAAGAAACTGCCGTTCTGGATCCGCAACCACGGCAGGTTGCCGGTCCGAGTTGGGCCTCACGGTGAAGGTGCCGAACTGGCTTCGGCCGATTGGGATGGAAGTTCTCCGTTCCGCAGATCACGAAAGATCGGGCCGTCCTCGGGCTGACCAGTTGCTGAAGGTCAACGTCGCCATGACCAAGGCAAACCGTCAACACCGCCGTGCTGGCCAAGCAGGCCGACCACGACATCGTGTTCACGGTTCTCCAGGACGGCATGCCCGTCGGCGGCATGACCTACCGGCTGAGTGCGCCGACGCCAAGCAAGGGCTCGCGGCACCGGCAAAGGTCAAGACGAGGACCGTTGCCAGGTCCGCGAACGCCCGGAGGGCCGTGAAGAGCAAGAGCGTCGCCCGCGGTCCCGATCAAAGAAGACCCGGTAAGCGCAGCGTCAACACTGCCAGTCAGATGTAACAACCGCGGGAGCTCCAGCTCCCGCGGTTGGCGCTGCAGCGAGATCCAGCCTTCCTTGAAGCCGCCGTATTCCGGCACGTTACCGCCTGGCGCCTGCTAATATCTGTACGGCAGGAATTTTCCGACATCGTGATCTTGACGCGGTCGCCCTTCGGATTCGGCGACGCGCTCCATCGCCATGTCGAAGTCGATCGCCGACATGATGCCGTCGCCGAACTCCTCCTCGATCAGCGCCTTCCAGGCCGGGCCGTTGACCATCACCAGCTCGTAGAAGCGGTAGATCAGCGGATCGGTCGGCGGCATCGGCGTGCCGGCGCCGCGCATCGGCACTTCGTTCAGCATCGCGGTCTCGACTTCGACAGGCCGAACAGTTCGCCGGCATTAGCCGCCTGCGGTTTCGTCAGTTTCATCTGGCCAAGGATGGCGCCGACGATCAGCACTTCGGAGTAGCCGCCGATCCTTTCGCAGATGTGTTTCCAGCTCCAGCCCTTCGCGCTTGATATCAGAGCAGCTTTTCGGTGAGGTCTTCGCGTTTCATCTCTCGTCTCCTGGGCGCTTTGAATGCCAACCCTGAGCAAAGAGCATGCCATTAGACGTTGGGCGGTTTCGCCATTGAATTCTCCAGCCGCTCCAGCTCCCTGACAGATCCCGCTCGACATCGCCGCCACCCGCATCTCGATCACCCGGTAGTCGCGCGCCTCAAGCCAGGCCTGCCTGCGCGGCACGGTCGGCGACGATGGCTTCAGACTCGGTCGGGGTTGACCAGCTCGATCGCGATCCGGTGCACGAAGGAGACGAAATCCGGGATGTGGCGGCCGACCGGGGTCTGGCGTTTGAACTGCCCGGCGAAGCGGCGGTCGCGTGGTCAGCGCCTGCCACAGGATCCGTTCGGCATCGGTCGGGTTCCGCCGCAGCAAGCCGGGCCAGTCCCGCGCACGGTGCCGCTGCTCCGAAGGCGGCGGCCGCCTGGCCCGTGCTCGGCCAGCAGCGCGCGCAAGCCGCGTCGCCTGTTCGCCGTCGAGCACGCCGCCCTTGGCCGGGCCCTTGCGGCCTTCCGCGATCGCCATCACCACGCCGTGCAGGGTGTGCATGTCCTGCTTGGTCGGGTCCATCCGGGTGAAGATGTTGCGCAGGTTGACCAGCATGGTCTCGCGCTTCTCCGCCGGGCGCAGGAATTCGACCTCTGTCGAGTTCCCGGACCAGATTGTCGAAGAAGGCCTGCATCTGGTGCTGCGAGGCCGGCTCGGACCGTTCGCGGCATCGCGAACGGCAGCGCGCCGCCGGTCGACAGCTTGAACCACTCGTAGCCGATCAGGCAGCACCGCCTGCGCCAGGTTGAGCGAGGCAAAACCGGGATTGACCGGAAAGGTGATGATCCGGTTGGCGAGCGCGACCTCCTCGTTCTGGAGTCCGTAGCGCTCGCGGCCGAACAGGATGCCGGCCGCCGCCGCCGCCGGCGACATGCGCCACGATCTCGCGCCGCCGCTGCCGCCGGCGCCACCACCGGCTTGGCCTGGTCGTGGGCGCGGGCGGTGGTGGCGAACAGCAGCGTGCAGATCGGCAACCGCCTGCTCGACGGTGTCGAACAGTTCGGCGCTGTTCGAGGATCTGGTCGGCGCCGGCGGCCGCGCGTTGCGCTGCGACGTTCGGCCAGCCGTCGCGCGGGTTGACGATCCTCAAACGGGTAAGCGCGAAGTTGCCCATCGCGCGCGCGGCCATGCCGATGTTCTCGCCGAGCTGCGGCTCGACAAGGATCACAAACAGGTCCGGCTAAGTCCAAACCAGATTTGGTTTTATCGGTGCCCGACCCGGACATTTCTCACGTCGCTTTCTGATCTGACTTCAGAAGCTGATTCAACTTCTGAAGGTTTTGAATCAGCTTGCGAAGCACCTGATTCAAAATCTCAGTGGCTGGCCACCGCAGCGGCCAGAATTCTCAAGCCAGATAACAGGCTTAGTAGCGTTTCCGAAAGTTCGGTTCAAAGCCTCAATCGGGCTACGTCGCGCGATGCTTGTCTGCGCTCTACTTTCGGATAGGCTAACAATCACAAACAAAGCGAAGGCCAGCGTCGAACTCCTTAGAAAACTATGGGCCAGTGGCCGCAGTGCCGGCCAGATCGCTAACCGCCTCGGGCACAGTCGCGACGCCGTGTGCGCCAAGTTGCTGCGCATTGGCTCTGAAACGCGGGCACAAGCCGCCAACCGCAAAGCCGAAAATCGTGTCGGTGCCTAGGCGAAAGCCAGCGTTTATAGCGGCCTGTGCTCGCCCCCTTCAAAAGGGTTGTATCTCCGCGAAAGCCAGTAGAGAGGCAGCCCAAGGAATTCACCAAGTCGCAGTTGAATGCAATGTTGGCTGAGGCCGTCGCCAACACGGCGCGACTGCCCCGATGACGCATTCAACGTTTGTCAATTGCGAAGTGCCGCGTTTTCCGCAGAATTGCCGCTCTGGGGGTAGGAACAGATGGGTGGGCTTGCTTTATCGCGAAATGTCACGAGGCCGAATGTGCTGAAAAATGGCGATAGCGGCTGCGGTAACGCTTCTTGTTACCCCACCTAGCGGTCTGGCAGCAGACAACAAGTGGCTTACATACTGAAAGCTACCGAAACTTTGCCACGCATATCTGGGCTCGTGATCAGGAAGAGACGGACCCGTCCCGTTCCGGAAGGCATCTTGACGACGTGGCAGGGCCAGACGCGGCCGATCATAGTGGACGTGGATATCGCAGGCAGCAGGCGCTGAAGAAACCTATTCGTAGATGTGCGTGCTGACCAATGGGTCGGCATACGTGCGTCGGGTGATGAGCTAGCGGACTGGGATCATCATCTCAGTCGACCACCCTCTTCATTTAGCTCGAGATCTCTCGCCCATCGGGACACGCCGGTCCGAAAGGCTTACCCCTACATTTCGCAGCACATGGCGGATGCCAGTCATCAGGAGGCCTCCATGCCGGAGATCAACACCAGGTTTCTGTTCACGCTCGCTCTCGAAATTCAAGTATCCAGTCTCGGCGATACTCCCTACGGCCGCCGACGCATGTTTCATTTTGATGGCGGCAGCTTCGACGGGCCGAAGCTTAAGGGCAAGGTGTTGCCAGGCGGCGGGGGTTGGTCGCTGATCCGCCGCGACGACGTGATGGAGGTGGACGCGCGGTTGATCCTCGAGACCAACGACAACCATCAAATCTACGCGGCCTGGAAGGGACTTCGCCATGGTCCGAAAGAGGTCATGGATCGCCTTTATCAAGGCGAGATTGTCGACCCGGGAGCCTACTATTTCCGCACCACGCCTTACTTCGAGACGAGTTCAGAAAAGTACAGTTGGATGAACCGCATCTGCTCGATCGCCAGCGGCTCGCTTTCTGCGAATGCACGAACGCTAGATGTTTTTCAGGTGTTGTAGTCGATGCATCAAACGCCCGCTTCTGACCGCACTTTTCGGACATGCCGAGATAGCCTGACGATGTCCGCTCACCGGGGCAAAGCAGACATCCCGCCGCAAGGCCGCGACTTCCGCTTTTGACCCCGCGCGCGACATCACAAGAACTTAAAGTGTCTGTCCGGGAAGAAGTTGAATCCTCTGCGAATCATTTGTGATCCAATAGAGGTGGCCTGATCTGGAGGGGCCGCCGATGTGGACGAATGAAAATCGCGCGCGGTATGACCGCAGCCATTTGCGCTATCCCAGCGACCTCACCGACGACGAATGGAAACTGGTCGAACCGTTGATCCCGCCAGGCAAGCGCGGCGGCGACAAACGCACAGTGATCATGCGCGAGGTTGTGAACGGCCTCATGTATATTCTCTCCACCGGTTGTCAGTGGCGGGCCATCCCGAAAGACCTGCCGCCGCGCTCGACGTTGTACGATTATTTCGACCTGTGGAGTTGGGATCGCACGCTCGATCTCATACATCATGAGCTCTATGTAAAATGCCGCGAAGCGATTGGCCGGGAAGCCAGTCCCACCGCCGCCGTCATCGATAGCCAAAGCGTCAAAAGCGCTGAAAAAGATGCTATGGGGCAAGCGGCGAGACAGCTGTAAAATCGTCGCTTCGATCAACTTGCAATTGACGGAGCCTCCGAATGCAGAAACTCCACGACAACAGTAAAGCCAGTCCCGCCGCCTTCATGCAGGATAACACACTGATCGCGGTCATTGAACTCGGTTTATCAAACTGGCTGGTCGCCGGGCTGATACCTGGTGTTAGCCGGGAACCGCTGAAGAAATTGGAGCCGAACCCGGAAGACCTGCTGAAACTGCTGCATGGCTGGCGGGACGAAGCAATTAAGGCCGGCAGGCCGATCACCCGGATTGCCGTGGCGTACGAGACTGGGCGCGATAGCTTCTGGCTGGCTCGCTGGCTGCGGGAACGCGGCATAGATGCGCATGTCATCCACGCCACCAGCGTGACCGTATCCCGCGAACATCGGCGAGCTAAAACGGATCGGCTCGATACGGCGATGTTGAAGCGCGGCTTCCTTGGTTGGCTACGTGGTGAGCGTGGCCATTGCACCGTGGCGATTGTCCCGACCATGGAGGAAGAGGATGCCAAACGCCCGCATCGTGAGCGCGAGGGATTGGTCCATGAACAAACCCGTGTGGTCAATCGCATGAAATCAGCCTTGATCCAGTTTGGCGTCCGTAACTTCAATCCCAAGCTACGCAAGGCGAGCGTGAAGCTGGAGACTGTCCGCACACCAGAGGGCAAGTCCTTGCCGCCCAACACGATCGCCGCCCTTCGACGGGACATGGAGCGGTTGAAGATCATCAAGGAACAAATCAAGGCAATCGAGCAGACCCGGCTGCAGCAGTTTGAACAAAAGCCGGAGGCTCTTGCGAACAGGATGGTTTATCTGCTGGTACGGATTTACGGGCTTGGTTTGGAGACAGCCGATCTTTTGGTGCATGAGCTTCTGTCCCGAACATTACGCGACCGCAAAGCTGTAGCCCGTTATGCCGGATTGACCGGCTCACCGGATGAAAGCGGCTCAAAGCGACGAGAAAAGGGCCTTTCCCGCTCGGGCAACGCGCGGGTACGTAAAATCATGATCCAGCTGGCCTGGCGCATGGTGAAGTTCCAGCCCGACAGTGCTCTGGTACAATGGTTCAAACAACGCACCGAGAATGCAAAGAGATCACGCAAGCCGATGATTGTAGCGCTTGCCCGCAAGCTCATCATTGCCCTGTGGCGCTATGCGAATGACGGCGTCATACCGGCAGGCTTCAGGCTGCATTCAGCGGCGTAATCGGCAACAGGAAGGAAGAAGAAATATCAGGTTTTGGCACCTCGGCGCGCATAGCGACGAAACGGCCAAAAACGATCCGAGGTAGCGGTAGCCCGCCGTCCCCCATGGTCTCTGCACCGGGAAAAAGAATGGGCTGCTGCTGCTTCGGAGCCTCGCCTTCGATGCGCATAGTTGCATCATGGTTCGGATCCAACGGATCCACCGTATATAAGGATGTGGCGGCCGGTTTTTACAACCATCGTCAACTTGAAAGCGGGCTCCACCTCGTGTCGCTGTGTTGTTCTAAGTCAAGTGATCGGCCGCCGCCGCCTGACTCGTGGGGGTCGATCGGCGTCGGCCGATCACCACCCAATCGCCAGTACGAGTGGCACGAAAAAGGAAGCACCATGAATTAGCACTTGACTTCAAACGTCCCATATAAGGCTTCGATTGATCCGCCGGGCTACGACGCAGGAAAGAAGATCAAGGGCAAGAAGCGGCACATTCTCGTCGATACGCAAGGCCTGTTGATTCATGCCATCGTTCATGCCGCTGACATTCAGGATCGCGACGGCGGCGTATTCGTCATGGCGACCATGTTCGGCATGTATCCGTTCCTGATGAAACTCTACGCCGATGGCGGCTATCAAGGCCCGCTGTTTCGCCGCGCCGTGGCAAAAATAATGGCGCGAGTGAATGTGGAGATCGTCAAGCGTTCCGATCACGCAAAAGGATTTGTCGCCCTCCCGAAGCGGTGGGTCGTCGAACGAACGTTCGCATGGCTCGGGCGGTGCAGGCGTCTCGCCAAAGATTGGGAGAATCTCAATCGCAAGGCGCTCGCATTTCTGCGCCTCGCTTCAATCAGGCTCATGCTGAGAAAACTATGCAATCCCGCATGATCTCTGCCTAGGACGGACTGCTGGCAGGAGGTTCACCGCAACCCCAATCTTCCAACCAACCTTTCACCGGTTGGCTTCCCATAATTAACTTCCGAGACAGCGCTTCTGGATAAGCACGCTGAAATGCAAGCTCCATTTTGGCAGCGACGCTCAACGAGATACGCAACAGCAATCAACAGTAGGATGCTGCACGCGAGCGCAAAAATACTAACGCCAACCTTCGTAAATCATTGAGCAACCCTTTCTGTAAGCGGGGGATTGGGTTCCTGACACAGGGTCGGACTGAAAAAAGCGCGGTCAGCTTGGCATCCGTAGTCTTCGGCATTATGCATCGATGAGCCGCGAATAGGCCAGCCAAGTCGGCGGCCAATATCGCGCCGACAACTGCGCCTCGACTGGTCGCTTATGCGCCATGGCCCGCAACCCAAAGTTGGCCCCGGCCGGTACCAGACAACAGACGTTCATCCCGCGGATCGGATGCCGTCGCGGGTCGGTATCTCGGTTCGAGGCGACGTAGTCGATCTCGCCGCGCGTAATGCCGATGTCCATTAGCTCCCGATCACTTAGGTTGCAAAGATCGGCCTCGCAGCCGCTCCCATTTGCGCCATTCTTGAAACGCACCCCAAAATTCTTGAAGGCGCTGGAGACTCGCGGCGTCGATGCGGTCGTCTGGGCTAAACCTGTTGTACTGTAGGTCGTGCTCATTGCAGCATCTCCTGGGTGCGTCATTGTCACCCAGACAAGGTGCCAAGACATCGATGCGCGCGCTTGACATGCGGCTTAGTTTTCCTCACCGGCAGCTTATTCTTTGCGTTCCAAGCGGTGCTAGGAGCCCCGATGATCGGAGACCGCCTGAGGGATTGGCAGCTTGCGCTATCTCTTCGAGGAGTACGCATTCGGGGGCTACAAGTAGCGATTGCGTGCTACGTGGGTGCAGGAAGATTGGAGGACGCTCAGAGAGTAGTGGCCGATTGCCTCCGGCTGTCGCCCGATTGGCGTCGTGACCGAGATGCGAAGTCTGGTCCACGCTCGCCCGAAGTCCGAATGAAATTTCGCGAAGCGTTCCTGAGGGCTGGACTACCAGAATAAGTACGACGCGCCATCTCGCAGCGTTCCTGCGCATCGGCCCCGGTTTGGACCGCGGCTCCATGTCCGCTGATAGGGGCAAAGCGGATCTCGCGCTGAGTCGCGGGAACCCCGTCCGTTTGTTCATTTTTATACTTTCGCTGCGGAACGGAATCTTTGGCTGCGCGTTCATGCGCCAAAAGATGGGGCTGCCTGTACCGTGTCCAAGAACCGCTACCACGCTCGCGAAGCAGCAGCGGCGCTGCTCAAAATGGCAAAGACCACCTCCGATCCCGCTGTTGCTGCCGGGCTTGTTGAAGCCGCCGCCAAACTCAAAGACGAAGCTGGCGAGCTACCCCCGCCAGTGAGTGTCAAAGCGCCAGACGTGCAGCCCGAGGGAGAACCACCTGAGGGCGCAGGATGAAGGCCGGCCAAGGTTAGCGCCACTCCTCCCTCGCGCTCCCGGCGCACCGTCTCGCTCGCCGGGTTTCTTCGTCTTGAGCCACGCCATCGATGGCCCGCGTGCGATAGGGCGCATCCACTTCGTGTCCTGTGTGACCGCCAACAGGCGCGCGCCCTCACAACACTGCGGTGGTGTGTCGTGGCGATGATGTGCAGATTTGTCACACACGCTGGGAATGCGCGGTCGTTCCCCTGTGTTCGCTAGACATCATAATTGTGGCAGCTGCGGAGGCGTATGCTGCTTTTCGGGTCGGGGACGACAGCTGAATGCCTTGTTGGGGAGCCGACATGCCAGCCTATATCCACCATCACGACGCCGAACCACCCTTCATCATCTGCCCAAGCTGTGTGGGCCTGCCGATGTACGTCAAGGACGTCGCACCGCATTGGAGCATGGCGAAGATCGACTTTACCTATGAATGCTCCGACTGCGGCGCGGAAGTGCGACAGACCGTGACCAAGGCGGATTTGCTGAACTAGATTTTTAGCTTCGTAGGGTGGGCAACGCGAGCGCAAGCGTTTCATCATTTCTTGCGCTATGCCGATGCGGGTGCGGCGCGGGGGTCGCTTTGCCCACCCTACGAACCCAGGTCGCCCAACGGCGCGCATGACAATGGGGATCGAGACAATGAAGAAATTCTTGCTCGGAACAGTCGGGTTGGTTGCTTTTGGGATGGCGCGCTCCCGCCACGGCTGCTGATTTGGCTCCGTATACCAAGGCTCCCCCACCAGCTCCATACGTGTCGCCCGATTTACGACTGGACCGGCTTCTACATCGGCGCTAACGGAGGCTGGGACTCTAGCCATAGCTGTGTGGATTTCCTCGACGTGACTGGCGTACAATGCTGGTGAACAGGCGCGTGCGGCGCCGCGTGATGCTGTGCCGCAACGATTGCGGGCTCGCTGGCTCTTGTGCCCGGCCCGGTTTCCGCCGAAGGCCTGTTCGATTTCTTCTTCGGCGCGCAGAAGCAGCAGGCGCGGCAGGCGCCGCCGCAAGCCAATTTCTTCTCCGATCCGTTCGGACTGAACCAGCAGCCGCAACAACAGGCGCCCGCGCCGCGCGTCGCCGGCTACGGACCTGCGTTTTGCGTGCGCAGCTGCGACGGCAAATATTTTCCGCTGACCTTGCGCGGCAATGCCACGCCGGTGGCGCTGTGCCAGGCGTTTTGTCCGGCGAGCGCCACAAAGGTCTATTACGGCGGCAATATCGATGACGCGACCGCGAGCAATGGCGAGCGCTATGCCGATAGCGAGAACGCCTTCGCCTACCGCAAGGCGCTGCGCGCCGACTGCACCTGCAACGGCCGCGCCCCTCAGGGCTGGCGCCGGTCGATCTCACGCTCGACACCTCGCTGCGCCCCGGCGACGTGGTTGCCACCACCGATGGCCTGGTTGCCTTCACCGGCGTCAGGCTCGGCGCCAGCCAGACCGCCGACTTCGCCCCCGTGGCGTCCTATCCGGGGCTGACCGCCGACGTCCGCGCCCGGCTCGGCGAGATGAAGGTGGCCCCGATGACCGCCGAAATGGTCAGCGAGGCTTCTCGCTTCGCTCGCAATGAAGGGAAAAGCCTGCCGCCCACAATCACGCCGATCACACTCGGCGCCGCCAGATATTTCTTTTTTCGTCGATCGCGGCGCGCGGCGGCGTATGGTCGAACAAGACCGTGCTGCGCATGATGGCTCGGCTCGGGTTGAAGGGCTGAAATCGGAAGCGGCACTCCTCATACACGCCTGCACGAGAAGAGTGTTTTGAAAATCAATTTTGAAATGAAAATCAGAAACGGAATCGACAAAACGTCGATCCGACGTGTGCCACATCCTGACGATGCGCCAGGTGGGCCCGCTGAGCCTTCCTGGATGAAAGGCAAGCTCCGCGCGCGCCTAGAGCGGGATGGAGTCTAGCCTGAATCGATTGGGGATTCCCGAATCAGGACCGTTCTGATTCAACATGCTGGCTGGGAAGGAGGCCAGCATGGATGGGACGAGCGTACTCAAATGACCTTCGAGAACGGGTAGTAAGAGCTGTCACTAAAGGTGGCTTGTCGCGCCATCAGGCAGCGGCCCAATTTGGGGTAGCGATCAGTACGGCGATCAATTGGGTGCGGCGTTTCCAGGAGACCGGCAGCGTCGAGCCGGACCAGATCGGCGGCTATCGGCCGAAGAAGATTGCGGGGCCGCACCGCGATTGGCTGGTGCAACGGTGCCGGAAGGCGGATTTCACCTTGCGTGGGCTGGTGGCCGAACTCGCCGAGCGTGGCCTGAATGTCGATTACCGTACGGTGTGGGATTTTGTCCACGCCGAGAAGCTCAGTCATAAAAAGACGCTGATTGCCGCCGAGCAAGATCGCCCCGACGTGGCCCGCCGCCGGGCGCAATGGACCAAGTATCGGGAGCGGATCGCCCCCTCCCGGCTAGTGTTCATCGACGAGACCTGGACCAAAACCAACATGGCGCCGCTGCGGGCTGGGCGCCGCGTGGTCAAGGATCAAGGCCAAGGTACCGCATGGCCGCTGGCAGACCATGACCTTCCTGGCCGCGTTGCGCCACGATCGCATCACCGCCCCCTGGTTCTTCGACGGCCCGATCAATGGGGAAGCCTTCAGGCTTTACGTCGAGAACGTCCTGGTCCCGACACTACAGCCCGGTGATATCGTGATCATGGACAATCTCGGCTCGCACAAAAGCGGTGCTGTCCGCCGCACTATCCGTGCGGCGGGCGCGCACCTCTTCTTCCTTCCGAAATACTCGCCCGATTTGAACCCGATCGAACAGTTCTTCTCCAAACTCAAACATTGGCTGCGCAAGGCTGCAAAGCGAACAACCGAGGCCGTCTACAATGCGATCGGTCCGATCCTCGACACCGTCTCATCCACCGAGTGCGCAAATTACTTCGCCAACGCCGGTTATGACTAAACCTATTCTCATCCCGCTTCCAGCCGTCGCCAGCATCGCCCAGCAGCACGTTCGCACAGCCAGAACAAAACGCGGCAGATCTGACCAGCGCCGCGATGAGCAGGACCGGCCATCAAGCGTGTACGATCAACCCTGCACCCTCATCCACCGCTCCCGAGTTCGCAGCACCACCATTTAGGATTGAGGGTGCCGGGTCGGCGCACGAGACCGGAGTTACTCACCAGCACAGAGGCTCCTGGCGCAGGCCAAGGCGTTTGCGCGAAGCGAGCGGGATAAGGGATCAGGGTAGAGTCCTATTGCTGGCGGGGCGGGAGCACGGCCGGTCCATCCCATTCTCGGACATCGGCGGGGAAATATATACTGGACCGCTCCATTGCCTTCCGAGCATCGAGCTCGCCGCTACACTGCGGTGGTCTGATCCATGGGGCCTTTGGCATGGATAGCCGTGAATGCACACTCGTCGGGGGACGCGGCGTCGTGCATTTCGGACATCGCGTCTGCATCGCCTATAGATCCCTCGGTGCATTGAGAGTCAGGCTACGAGCAAGCCCTGATACGAACCTTACGTATCGTAAGGCTAGCATCAGAATCGACAAATACGCTTTCTATTGTTTTGATTTTTTCGGCGCGCGCTTTTTGGTCCAGCCCCGATGGACGACTCGGCATCGTCCCCATGGCAGGGCCAAGCATCTCTGAATGCTTCGATAGCGATGGTGAGCCCCGGTTCATTCACTCGATCCGGATTGTTATCAAGATACCGCAGAAGGACCTTGGCACTCTGCAAAATGCTGCCTTGCGCGGGGGCACGCACGTACGTCAGCTGGCAGATTTGGTGAAAAGAGCACCGCAGTCTCGATCATTCCCTCACATGCGCCGGCGGACCGAGCTTCGTCCTGATCGCGAAACGAGTTCTGAACAAGTAGCTCGCAAGATCTCTGCGCGTCGGTTCCTTTATCGACAACCGTGGCGCTTACCCTTCCGATGATCGAAAGGACTAGGCCAGCAACAATGATATAGACCCGCATTGGCGTCCCCGAACCGGCGCAATAGCTTACACGCACTTGATTTGCCGCAATGGAGCGGCTGCCCGCGCCGCGCCGTTCCAGGCGGCTCCGGACGGTTTAGCTCAAAACAAGGGTCTGATCCATCGCCCCCAAATGCGGGAACTAGCGGGCGCGGTTCATCATTTTTGCGCAGCCGAAAGAGCGCTTTGTCGGCTTGACAAACACGCAGCTTACGCGCCGTGACGCGTCGAAGGTCGGCTTGCACCCGATCATGATCTGCGGGCCAACCACAGGCGGCGATCAGTGCACCGATGGCACAAATCTCGATCCGGCGCGTCCGTTGCGCGACATATTAATGGACTCACAGACAGATTCTAGAGAGCGTCTATCATCCTGCCGCGTACGCGAGGCGCATTGATCGATTGATGTCGATGCTCGGCCTCGAGGCAGCATCAAGAATTGCCTATCGGTGACCTCCGTCTCAAGGTACGAGCGCTAGAGACTGTGCATCGCGCCGTTACGGCCATTCCCGAAGCGCACGATCCGTTTTGGCGAACCTTCCTCAACTGCGCCAAGCGGGACTCGTCCTCGGAACGGTTCCTAACATGAGCCTAGCCATGAATACCACCTAAGCACCCACGAGGTGGAGCTGCCTTGCTGCGGCGCGCCGCGGACATTCGCACGATCTCCCAGCCCGTTCATTAATCAGGTGAGGCAGCACACGAATGCCGGTCGTATTGAGCCGCGCGTCCTCGAAGGACGCCGCTCGCTTGAACTCGTTGAAGACCGCGCACCTATCCAGGCAGCCAGGAAAGCTGGATGAACTCAATACTGAGGAGTCTAGCCTCGATCGGGTTCAAGCTGCACCGTTTTTCGTCCACCGTTCAGTTCTCTGAGCTGGTTTACGTATTCCTCAGGCATTAACAGATGAAACGGAGCGTTCAGGCCCATAAAAGATCGCTATGCGGCCGAGAAAAGCAGTGCAGTTGGTGGTTGCCGCATTCCAGACCGGCGAGGTCTCCTGGAGATGTTTGATATAAGCAAAGACCTTCTTGGCGTCAGCCTCATTCAAATAGAACACGATAGCTCGCCGTCAAATATTGCTCGTCAAGATCGCCATAGCTCGCCCCTGTCTCAGAGGGAACAAATATGATGTGTCCCAAGATGTACGGCAGCGTGTCGCCAGCCGGAGCCAAACCCGCGACCTCGACCTCCTTTTCGCTCGTCTTTCCGTACCAGATGAATGCATGACCGTAGGTTGCTGCCGTGCGGGCACGAAAATCAACGTAGTAGGGACCTCTGGCCGTAGCTCTTTGAATTGGCTTTACATCTGATCTGGCCGGCGGGGCACTGCGGCGTAACAGCAGCCATGACCTCAGCATGCTTCGCCGCCGATCTAGGGAAAGCGTCCTGTTGCTGATGGTCGGAGCGCGCCGTGAGTTGTTGTGCGCTACTGCTCCCGGCCCCCAAGCTCACGGCGGCCGCAAGCACCGTGACCCCAGCAAGACGCTGCAGACTTGGATATTTCCGAGTCACTCCTAGCATCTTCGAATCCTCGTAGATCAAAGACCGGATGCCACATTAGTCCATCAACCCCAAACGAACGCCGCCGACGCACGAATAGATATTAGATCAACCTTTGGTAACTACCGGGGCCGCAACCGGATATTTGCCTACCGGGCTCTTGCCGACGGGATATTTGCCCAAGGGATATTTGCCGACCGGCGCAGCCACCGGCTGAGGCTGAGGCCGTGGGAGGTCGGCAGCAACTGCTGTTCCCACGAAAGCTAGAGAAGCGACGCCGAGGATCACGAATTTCAACATCAAGATCTCCCACTGTGAATCGGGGTAGCTTGGAATTCACCAATCGACAGATAACCTGGCGCTCGCCACGGCAGCAACAAATAGACTGAGGAATTAGCGGTCCCGACAGCCGTATTTTGTCAGATGTTGCGAAAATGGCACGGAATTTGAGGCGTTTGGATCCCGGTCGCTTTGTGGTCTCTCAGATCCTAGATCTGTCAGAACCTACTTCAGAGTACCGACGGGAAGACCCGGCCAGTCCTCGCCATATACGCGCGATAGCTGTCGCCAAAGGTCTCTAACTAGTTGCCGTGCCAGACGGTGCCTTCGTTTGCCCCCGTGAGGGCTAGTTACGCGGTAGTAGAGGTATGAGCCGTTTGTGACCACAAGCAGTCAGCGCCCGATCCCTTAGCTGGTTTGGATCACGCTCGCCCGACTTCGCAATTTCGATGATGCATTTGGCGACGGCCTCGTAAACAACGCTCGATTGTCCGGCTTCATCAAGGACTTTACAGGCGGCCTCGAACGCTTCGCCCATGGCTTTTGTTGCTTGGTCATCAAACACCGAACCCAGTTCAGTTTCTTTGACGAACATGCCGACGAGTCATGTCCCTCCTCGCAATGGCAAACCAGCCGACGCGCATTACGCCGACCTGCATCCGATGGGAAATTACTTCATCATGGCGATGGGCCATGTCCTCCCGGTGCCCGCGAACACGGTCTGGGATCCCGATGTCCTGAAGCTCCCGGTCGCATCGTCCTACATGCGCCCCCTTAATGCTGCACAATACGCCGAGGCTTCAGGTCGCGCTGAGGGAAGCGCAGGCGCGAAAGCAGCCCTACTGGAATGCGATCACGAACAACTGCAATCATTTCATTGGTGAACTGGCGCAGGCCGTCGGGCTGCGCGTGCCGTCGGATTTTCAGCTCTCGTATATGTTCGTCCCGTCGTTGCGACGGATGAATGAACACAGCGAGGGCGCGGCCTCCGTCGGTGGGTTGCACGGATCCTCAGGCGTGCAATAAAATGCAGCCGGCGACCGGCACGGCCGACTTTAATCCCGGTCGCACTGCGGTTGATTGAGCATTGAAAAGGCGAGGCCCGGAGGCGATAGGGCCTTTTTCAGAACGGTTGCGGCATCCATTGTTTTCGCTGCCGGGCAAGTCCGCAGGAATCCGGCAGTCCCTGGGAGACCCCGCCCGTCTGTCGGGCCTTGTCTGGAGAGGACTTCGAAAATGACGCCTGTTCTAGCCAAGGCTGTCCTGGTTCTGTTGGGCATCGCTTGGTACGCGATCCGCTACCCTTACGAACGGCGCGCGAAACGTAACCCAGTGGCGCGGACCGAACGAGGGCCGCGCGAATATCTGCTGATGGCTATATCCGCTGCAGGATTCGGGCTATTGCCCTTCTTCTACATCTGCTTCGGTTTCCCGCGCTCGGCTGACTATACGTTTCACCCGGCTCAGGCTTGGCTTGGCGTTCTGGTCGCCCTTGGCTCGCTCGTCATCTTTCGCTTGACGCATCGGGCGTTGGGACACTTCTGGTCGGTGAGCCTAGACGTGCGTGAGCAGCACGCTCTCGTGACAGATGGAATCTACCGCTACGTGCGGCACCCGATGTATGCGGCTTTCTGGCTCTGGGCGATTGCCCAGGCGCTGCTTTTGCCAAACTGGGTGGCGGGATTCTGCTGCGATGATAGGTTTTGGCGTGCTGTTTTTCGGTCGCCTGCCGCACGAGGAGCAGCTTATGCTCAAATCGTTCGGCGACGACTATCGCAAATACATGGAGCGAACCTATCGGCTGGTGCCCGGAATTTACTAAACGGGCTGATTTGCCTGCCGGCTACATTCGCCTGGACCTGGCAATTAGCTCATTTAGCCGGCCCTGCGAAGGGCCGGCCACCTTTGCGGAGGTCTGCTTCGCTTGAATTTTCGTGATGACCCGGGGCATGAGCTCCGCGGCTATTTTGGCATGCGCTTCGGGTGTGAAGTGGATATGGTCGAAGCTGTAGTAATCGTCCGGAAAACGGGATCGAAGACGATAACCGCGATCCGACGGCTCCGCAGATGATCTGTTATCTCAGCGATGTTGTTGGCCCGTCGTTCCGCGGACACAGAAAAACGCCGGTCGTTTGCTCCCGGTTGGAGAATCACGAGGTCCGTCCGGTCGGGGACAGCGGAATCAAGGCGTGCGAGCATGCCAGCCGTGGTGTCGAACGGACGGCCCGAATTCGTTATCTGCACCTCATAGCCCGCGGTTCTGAGCATTTGCTCTAAAACCTGAGGGTAGGCCTGTTCCGAGCTGACAATCCAACCGGAGGTGTTGCTAGCGCCGATCGCCACAACCCTGAGTGGATCTGCCCAAGCGAACTCAGCCAGGAAAAGCAAGGCTTGCGTGCAGACCAGGATGGTCCAGCCCGGTCTCGAAACCCGTGGTCGCGCCGGATAAGTTCAAGCTGCAGCTCCTTCGAGAGAAAACAAGTAACAAAACCGAATAGACTTGCCCAGTTCGACCCATGATAGTCTAGGCCAGACCCAGCTGAAGTCACGCGGACGAAACAGAAATTAGAGGGTCATCGCTCGGATCGGCCGGTCCTTCCCGCCGCAATAGCTGTCGGAGGTCGCGTGCACCGGTGCTAGTATCGCTGCTTTGGCGGGTTCACGGCCGAAGATAGCGCCGCGAGCAGATATCCGATATGGGATACGCAAGCAGCCCGCAACTGCCGGAGGCTCTTGAATTTGCAGCAGAATGATAGTTCTGTGATCGGATCGCGTCTCGTCTTCCATTTTGGCGGCTACGACCCCGTTTCGCCGATGAACACGTACTTGCGCTTCGTTCGTGAGCTGCAGCGGTTTCGGCAAACATGGTCGGTGACGAGCTCGGCCTCCGCTCCATCGGTCGCGGCCGACCGGGCAAAATGGAGGATCGTTTCGAACGGCCCAAACTGGCGGGTGGAAACCGATCTTCAATTGTTTCGGTGGGACGACATTATAGGCTGTTTATGCTCGTCGGCCCGTGTGGTCGCGCCTTCCGATGGGACTGCTCGCTTTCGCTGACTTCGTCGCCGGAGGCGCTCTCCGCGGCTACGCTCGTACCAACTGGCGCTACGCCCTGTTCTTTCTTTATCCTTACCTCCTCCTTTTGATGATGGTGCTCGCGTCATGTTACGCGGGCGAGTTTGCTGCGCGCACGAGCGGGTCGATCGCCATCGGCATCGCGGCAGGAGTTCTGGCCCTTATTGCATTTTATCTCGGCCCTGGACGATGGACCTATCTGCAAATCGCCTTTGACGACTGGATATTCTCGCGCTCGTACATCCGACACAACGATCCGGAGCTCGAGCGCCGGCTTGATGCCGCGGCCGACGAGATCATCTCAGCAGCCCGTGCCCGGTCGGTCGACGAGATCCTTCTCCTCGGTCACAGTCTCGGGGCGGTGTTGGCCGTTGACGTGCTGGATCGGGCTCTCCGGCGAGAGCACGATCTCGGATCCCGCGGTCCGCGGCTTGCCCTCGTAACGGTCGGATCCTCGATTCTCAAGATCGGACTGCACAGCGCCGCTGGTCGCCTGCGCGACGCGTTAGCGCGGGTCTCACGATCGCCCGGCGTTTGTTGGGTCGATTATCAGGCGCTAATGGATGTCATGAATTTCTACAAGACGGATCCCATACGCGAGTGCGGATTGGAGCCCACCGGCCGACCAATCATTCGAAGGGTCCGGATCAGTCATATGCTCGAACCAAAAAGCTATCGTCGGGTTCGCCGCAACCTGTATCGGCTCCATTGCCAGTTTGTCAGCGGCAACGAACGCCGCGCGATCTACGACTATTTCATGCTCGTATGCGGTCCCCTTCCGGCGGAACAGCAGGCCCGCTTGCGCGAGGGCGCTGCGTTGGCAGATCGGTGACAATGGAAGGTTGCTCGCACGCCGCGGGACGCACGCACGTCACACTCGGTGGCTAGAGGTTGGTCACGCGAAGGAACCGAGACATGCCCAAGGTGGAAATCACAAAATTGGGATCCGACTTGCTCCCAGCCACGAAAATGGCTTGACGTACCGGTCGAACAACCGAGCTAGCGATCAATTTGAAGACCGCAAAGGCGCTTAGCGTCATCTCTCTAAATGTCAATCCACCATTTCAGCCGGGAGCGATTGACACAATCCGCGCGACAAATGGTGGGGCCGCGCTCTTTTTTGGTGCGATTATTGTCGCCTTGATCTACGCGGTTCCTTTGCACAAGCGCAGTCTACGATCAGGTCATTGGACATAGCTCACTCCCGCGTTGAAATAATCAATTGCCTGAGCGGGGATGTTATCAGGCGTCAAAAGTCGTCCGCTGTGAGCTACCTCACACTTCGTCCGTGAGATCGAGGCGGCGGCCGACAAGATCGGCATGAAACTGGTCGTCCGATCGATCGACCGGTGTGGCCAGCTCGACTCTGATTTTCAGCCTGAAAGCGGAAGGCGCGCAGGCGCTAGTGGCGCGGCCCTTCAGCGGCCAGCGATCCGAGGCATCGCGAACTTTGCCGTCCATCAAACTGCATCTTGATGAGTTAATGGCACAAGCCCCGTGGCCCTCACCGGAGGCATACCGTCCAGCTCGGCAATCCGACGGTCAATCTCACTGATCACGTGCTTCGAGAACGGCCCGAGGTGCATGTACAGCGCCATCAGCATCACGATGTAACGGAGCGCGCCTGGATTGGTCTTGGCGACCTCGACGAAGGTCGTCCAGAACGGCTCGCGAACCTCCGGGAGGGCACGCATGATCTTGTGTACGCTGTCGATGCCGCCAAGCCTCTTGCGCACGTCGCCATCCGGCAGGTCGCGGCGCCGGTCGGACCGGTCGAGCATGACAGCGAGCCGCGACAGCCGTCCTGCATATGCCGTCGGGCTGAATACGTGTCCGAGCACGGCCTTATAATCCGCAAGGATGTCGCGAAGCGGACGCTTGGTATCGAAATTGCAGCCGAGCGTGCATTGGTCACCTGCCTGCTCGACCTTCATGAGGTCATGGCCTTTGTGCAGGCGGCCTTCCTTGGCTAGCCGCCGCGTCAGCTGTGTGCCGGGCAGCGCATAGAGCAGTCCAACCATGCAGACCGGAATGTTCGCCTCCTCGATGAAGTCGATCATCGCCTGTCCCATCGAGACTTTCTCGGTATCGAACCCGACGATGAAACCCGCGGTGACGAACATGCCGTAGCCGTAGATCTTATGAATGCACTCGGCGATGTTGCGCCTGGTGTTCTGTTTCTTCTTCATCTGCACGAGGGTCTCCGGATCCGGGCTCTCAATGCCGACGAAAATCCCGAAGAAGTTCGCGTCCTTCATTGCCTGCAACAGCTCGCTGTCGTCCGCGATATTGATCGAGGCTTCCGTCGTGAACTCGAACGGATAGTCGTGCTCTTCCAGCCAGGCTTTGAGCCGCGGCAGTAGGGTGCGGAGGTTTTTCTTGTTGCCGATGAAATTGTCGTCGACGAAATCGACATGCCCGCGGTAACCGTGATCGTAGAGCGCCTGCAGCTCGGCGAGAATCTGATCGTTGGTCTTGGTGCGTGGCACGCGACCATACAGCTCGATAATATCGCAGAACTCGCAGGTGAATGGGCAGCCACGCGAATATTGCACGCCCATGAAGAGATAATGATCAAACTTGATCAGATCGTAGCGGGGCATCGGGCTGAGCGTGACGTCGATCTTGAATTTCTCGGCGATGAACACGCCCTTGCGCTCGCCGCTTTCCCAGGCCGCGATGAATTGCTTGATGACTTGCTCGGCCTCGCCGATCACCTGGAAGTCTGCTTCCGCGTAAAGGTGTGGGCTGGAGGAGACGTCAGGCCCCCTGACACATGCTGGCTTGCCGTGCAGGTGGGCGAGATCGATCAGGTTGAGAAAATCAGGCTGCTGGTTGAGCATACCGCCGATCATTACGAGATCGGCCCAGTTGAGGTCCGCGTCCGTCAAAGGCTCGGTGTTACGGTTGACGAGACGAATGTCCCAATGCTTCGGCAGCATGGCGGCGACGGTGATCAGCCCGAGCGGCGCCGCCGGATACTTCGCGCCGAGGAGTTCGCAAGCTTCCGTATAGTTCCAGAACGAGTCCGGAACGAACTTCGGATAGATCATTAGGACGCGGCAGGGAATAATCGTCATGTTGCTCCGGCCAGTACCTTGATGTCACAACGCAGCTTGTCAGGGCTCAAAAGTTCGATCTCGCTCGTCGATACAGGCGTTAAGTGCTGAAATTGTGGAAGTGTACAACTGAGTTCCGTTCGCGCACCTAACAGTTCGACGGCCGATTGGCAGACGATCTTTCGCATAACGCCTGCGACGTCGCTTATCCGTCGAACGGCGGGGAGCCGTCAGGGCCTCGCCCAGCGCCAGCCGACCGGGGTCCACCAAAGCCCACCAAGGCACCCTCCAGAACGCACCACTGTCTACGGCTGGGGCGCCTGACCCGGTCCCGAGGCTATGGATGGGGTCTCTGGTGCTGCCCGCCAGCGGGCAGAGCATGCCGCTACCGCCGTTCGGGCGGCCCCGGTTACCCGGTTCCGGGTTAACGCGAGGTTAACGTGATCCAAATGGACCCGTCTTCGGCTTCTGCGCCATGATCAGGCGATGATGAGAAAGACAGGCAAGCTTTGCACGCCGTGGCAGAGGATCGGCATCAGTCGGGCGACGTGAGTGCCGCCACGGCAAGCCGACCAAGCCGAAGCCGGAAGACGCGCAAGGTGGCCGCTCCCGCTGCGAAGGCCATCGGCATTCGGCTTCCCAAGACGCAGCGTAGCCCCGGCCACCATCGTCTCATGAAGCTCGGCTTTATCGAAGAGCACCCCGTCAGTATCAAAAACCTGCTGATCACCGTGACTGCCGCCGGCCGCACTGCGATTGGTTGCCGGCCAGCGGAGTACGTCGGGACACACCCACGCTGTGGGTCCATCCCCTGACTCCTCAGAAACGCCCGCTCACTATGAGCGCGCGCCGTGACCCACCGCGTCCACGCCATTTGAGGCGCTTCTCTGCTAGGCGAGTCGTGGCGCGCTCGATCGGATCGCTGGGATCAAGATCAAAACAGGCAGCACCATGCCTTCAGCCGGGTGCCAGGATCTGATTCTAGTGGACCCGGGTATGCCCCCGACGCGAACAATCCGGCCAGTGTGGTGCATAGAGTCTGCGGCTCTCCATCCATCGCGTGGCAACTCGCTGGTCAGAGTTCACCACTCGCTCGTGCCACCACCGTCGCCGGGCGGATCGCTCGCCGTGATCTTGGTCGCTCGCAACGCCACAAGGTGGCTGCGCTTTATGCGGACTGCATACGCCTCCACCTGCGAACAGTCCCTGCACCGCATGTAGCGTTCCAGTTCATGGACCGGCGTTGTCTTCGGTCGCCGCACGATGTCGAGCGCCACCGTCTGATGCGTGTTGCAGCCAAGGCATTTCACTTCGAGATAGCGGTAACCCGGCGTTGAGCGCGTCGCCGAGCGCGGGCGATGGCTGCGCCGGACCCTGAAAGCCGAGCATGCGCTTGTTCCACGCCTCACACGCGGAGTCCTGCGTTTATCGTAGCGCGTGGAGTCCTGGTGTCCCGTCGTCGCCACGGCATTGCTCGACCGCCTGCTCCACCACGCCGTCGTCATTCAAATCGAGGATCAAGCTACCGGCTCCGCCAGCACGCCGCCCTCGTTCCGGAAAACGTCCGCTCCCGCTCGTTCACAAACCCACCGCAGCCCAAGCGCCGCGCCGCCCACCGGAAAGACCAACGACGATCCCGACGCCGGCTGATCCCCGAACCGCAATCGCCGCCACCTAGGGAAAATTGAAAGCCCATTCTCGCGGAAAGTTCGCCGCCCGTTGACCAGATGTTATCTTTGGACACGCGGCATATCGCTCCTTCGGTGGAGAAGTGGAGGCGTCGGGCGCTCCCGATATGCCGCCTTCCCGATTCCGCCGTCACCCAACTTTCAGCGATAGCTCCTTTCGTTGACAGGTTTACCCTTCATTGGACTAAAGCGTTCGGACATGCCCGCCAGTGAGCCCCTGAGGAAACTCTGGCGCACCATGGCTAACACCTACCAACAATCCATTATCGACACAGCTCAGGATAAGCCAACTCGCTGGCGTGTTCTCCAACCACCGACAGGCTCAGGCAAGACCATGGGCGCTGTGGTGTACTCCAGGCATCCAAGCGGAGCTGAACGCCGCTGCGGCTGACGGTGTGAAGCCCGTAGGCATCATGATCGTCACCGTCTCAAGGCTCAGGTTGATGAAGTGGTGTCCGACATCAACGCCTACGTTGGGCCGTCAGGTTGCCATAGGCGACCACACCGGATCATAGGGCTACTCCTGAGCAGCTTCATGATAGCGACATCGTGGTTATCACTCACGAGGCTTACACCAGAGCGAAGAAGACCTTGTCTGGTGTCAAAGCTGAGCGGTGGAAGCGACTTACGCACTGGCGTGGTGGGCAGCGACTTCTGACCATTGTCGATGAGGCATTGGCCAATGTCGTCGAGCACAGCCAAGTAAAGCTAGATGACCTCACGTTGTTGATCGGACACATTCCCCATGAGATGCGCTTGGCTCACGCAGCCGAGGTGGAAGCCTTGGAGATACTGCGTGAAAGCATGCTGCATCACGCCGGGGTGAATGATGGCTTCGAGTGTCGGCACAGCGCTGGCGTGGGAGGCAGGCGACGCCCCTGTTGTTGCGGACCTTACGGCCCTGAGAGCCGCAATGCTCCAGCTCCCTTACGACAAGCGGATCGGCAGAGACGACGAGAAGAGGAGCGTCAACGGCTTGCCATGCGATACGATAAAGTCCGTTGGGGCTGGCTGAAGCGCTTCTGGACCAATATCGCCTTCATGGCGCTCTCGGGCAACCAGCACTCGATGAACTCAGCGGCGCTTGCGGTGCCTCTGGAACTACCGGGGCCGGTGGTGTTGGACGCGACCGCTGGCGTGGACCTGATGTACCAGCTCATGGAGGATCGCGCGGACATCATTCCGACCCCTCCGGTGTGCGTGATTACAGCAACGTCACCCTTCACGTGGCGCGCACCGCAGTATCGGTAAGACCAAGATGAAGGAGCTGGCTGACAAGCGATTTCCGCTGTTGCAAAGCAAACTTGGCAGAACGATTGTCGGCAGAACGCCGTGTGCTATTCTGCGTTCACCAGCATGCCGAACACCTGGTGCCCGAGGAGGAGACTTGGGCGTACAAGAGGGTCGCCTCGCGGCACTGGGGTGCCCTTGATGGCAGCAACGCGTACAAGGACTTCGACACTGCGGTCATCTTCGGACTTCCGTTCAGGGATCGCATCTGGGGCACAAACGTCTTCTTTGCCTTCCAAGGCGTCCAGGATGACGAATGGCATGACAACCCTTCTTGGAAGAAGCACGCAAACGTCCGGAGAGCTATTGCAGCGCAGACATCTCGCCACCTCCATCATTCAGGCCATGGGCCGGGTGCGCCTTCGTAAGGTCATTGACGAGCAGGGCCGGTGCGCACCCACTGACGTGTTCATCGTGTTGCCGACCGGAGAGCGCGGCACGGAGATACTCCAGTACATCCGCCAAGAACTGCCGAACATCTCGGTGCAGGATTGGGCGTTTGAACCTGATGGTCCCAAGGTTCGCGTGAAGCGCAGCGGGTTGCCGCATGAGCGCTTGGTGACCTTCATGGACAAACCGAAGCCCGGGGCGCACCTACATGAACCTCATCAGCCGCGAGTTTGGCCTCAAACTTCACCAGCGCAGGGACCACCAAGGCGACATCTGCGTGATGAGAACCACCATGCTCACTACCCGGCACTGAAGCGCTCTGGCGTCCACCTGCGGTTCGGGAAGGCAGAAGGAGCTTCCTTCTGAAAGCCGCGTAACAGGAAGACAGGAACCGCACTCAAGGACTCCGTTGGAGGCCCGGGATGCACGGCCGGTTTGCTCGTTGACAGGTTCGGGGCCCCAACCACATCCCCGATATCGAACGAGGGGCCGGAGCCCATCGTGAAGACGGCGTAAGCCGAAAGCTAATCATAGGCTACACAAAGCCGTGCGAGGTCGGTTTCGCTGTGCATCCCGGGCAGCGTCAGCGAAATCTCACATTGCCCGACAAGGCGAAAGCAAAAACCCCGGCAGTTTCCGCCGGGGTTCTGTCAGGTCGATAGACCAGTCTTACGCAGTTGCGCTGAGCGCGGAGCAGCATGGAGACGCCAGTCTGGTCCTTCAGCTCGTACGAGCTGCCGGCTTAGCAACGGCGAGTGGCCCCGTCGTCGGACGCCCTAGGCTGGACCGGTAACCGTGCCCGAGTTCTTCTGGTCAGCCGCGTCAAGTTGATGTCGGCGGTGAAGGCGAGGCCGCTTGACCGGAGTCCAGACAGTGTTGAAACCGATCATTACGAAGTTGGAAGTCGGGGTTGCAGCGCCGGGCACCAATTCCAGCTCACGGCGGACGGTGCCGCTGGCGCAAACTGCCGCACCGCACTAGCCCCACCATAGTCCACCTGAGCATATGCTACCGTCGAATGGCGCTCGCCGACGGTCAGGGATTCCAGTTGTGGGTGTAACCACCGCGGAAGCCCCAGAGTCTTGACTGGTCTCGAATGCCAGTTGCCATTAGCGGTAGCACGTGCCGGAGTCGGCACACGCCAGCGGCAACTGCGAGGCTCTGGTAAGCGCCGGGCAAACCGGTGCCGCCAAACATGGCGAACGCTGTCGGCATCAAGCTCTGGAAGTTGTAGCGGCTTGCACCATCGGTATAGACCGCCTGCATGTTGATGACGTCGCCAGGTCCAGTCGGGATGTTCTTGATCGATCAAGGCGGTCCTGAACTGCCCAGCCCACTTGTCACCGCGGGTGACCCGTCGTCTCGGTCGGTACCGTAGTAACGCAGACGTGGTTGTCGTGCGCCAACTGCGGACACCTTGAGCATACCCCAGGCCTGATCAATGCGAGACTGACCATGACGCAGGAGCATCCAGGAGCACCGGCGTGCCGCCGAAGCTGTTGCTGCCGAGAGTGCCGCTTAGCCGAGCTACGTAACCTGCCGCGGCAGTACGACGTGTTCGAAGATGTTGCGTGTGTATCCTGAAGGGTCGGGTCCTGCAGCGCGACACGCTTGCCGACACGCCATTGCCAGAACTGGGCCAGGTGTAGGTGAACTGGTTCACACCGGTAGACATGGTTGCTGCCGCCCGGAAGAGTATCGGGGCCGCCAGCCGGATAGCTCTGCCACGGCGCGTCGAAGATCGAAATCGTGCGACCGAACGTGAACCCAGCGAACTGGATGAACGCGTGGTACAGACCGAGCTGAGGCGCCGCCAATGGTGCCGGTCGTGCTGTTGTAAGCCGTCGTACCCCCGGAGCGTGGCTGCCGAGTGCGCCAGCACCGACATACTCACCACCGGTCCAGGTGAAGACCATGTCCGCGAAGGTGCGCACCACGCCGTACTCGGTCGCGGTGCGGGTATCGACGGTGAAGTCCATACGAGCGCGGCTGGTGAAGTTATTGCGAAGGCGGTTCTGCGCACCATCGGGTGCGCCAGTCGCAAAGCCATAGTCGTTGCCGCTGTTGACGCATCGTGTCGGCGCGCAGATAGCCACCGAGCTTGATGCAGGTGTCAGTGCCCGGCATGTAGTAGAAACCGGCACCGTACAGGGAGCAGATCCTCACGTACTCGACCGCTTTGGCCTTGACGGGAAGATCAGCCGCCTGTGCCCCGCTCATGGCGATCAGACCCGCCGCTGAGCCGAGGATAAGGCTCTTAACCATCTTCATGTTAACCTCCAAGTTGTTGCCCCGTACAAATTGCTGTACAAAGGCTGATGAAAGTGCCGTCGAAAACCACAAGGAAATCAACGGCTCCTCGTAGCGTGGGTGGACTTAAGCGAACCACCTAGAACGGGACGACCTCTGACTGTTACCAAATGCCGCACAACAAAACCGCAAAAGGCCGCGCCAGGGGTAGCTACTGTTGACCAAAACCTGATGATCTCTCTAAGTCTCTATTGTCATGGCACTCGTAGAAATAGGGAAAGCGGCGGAAACTCTGGGCGTTGACGTCCAGACGCTTCGAGGCGTGGGAGAAGTCCGGCGAGCTGGTCCCTGACCGCGCAGCAAGGGCGACCAGGCGGGTTACTCGAAGCGTTCTGTGCGGCGAAGGGCTGCGGCACGAAGTCATCAGCGATCGTCTGGCTGTGGCCTGAACTATAGAAGAAGGGCACTGAACCGGCTGCTCGAACTGATCCTGCACAAACGTATTCGCCGCCTCGTATTGACGCACAAGGACCGGCTACTGCGCTTCGGGTCCGAATTGATCTTCGCGCTGTGCGAGATCCAGAACATCGAGATCGTCACCATCAGCAAGGGCGAGCCGCCGAGCTTCAAGGAGGAACTGGCGGCGGACGTCATCGAGATCATCACTGCATTCAGCGCGCGCCTTTACGGCAGTCGCAGCCACAAGACCAAGCGTCTGCTTGGCGATCTGAAAGAAGGTGATCTCATTACCAAAGCCGCCGACATTGCTCCCGACGACGAGGCAATGCCGCTGCTTCTCGCGATGCAGTCACTGGTCAGGAGCGCTATTGCATATCACTCGAAGCTGGTGGTGGAGGCGCACGATGCTCCTCGCCCATAAGATTGCGCTCGATCCCAACGCCGCACAGCGCCTGTATTTCGCCCGCGCGGCTGGTACTGCACGCTTCGCCTATAACTACGGCGCTGGCCGAATGGCAGAAGCAATACAAGGCGGGCGGCAAGCCGTCCGAGGTATCGCTGCGCGCCAGTTGAACGCGATCAAGCGCGAGCAGTATCCCTGGATGTTTGACGTCGGTAAGTGCGCCGTGCAGGAAGCAATTATCGATCTCGGCACGCTTTCAGGGCCTTTTTCGAGAAGCGCGGCAAGTATCCCTGCTTCAAGAAGAAGGACGGCCGGGCGAGCTTCTGTGCTGCCAACGAGGCCGGAACCTTCCGCGCCGATGGTAAGCGCATCAAGCTGCCCGTCATCGGCTGGGTGCGGATGCGCGAAGAAGTTCGCTTCGCGCGGACCGCTGAAGCGCGCCACGGTATCCTGCGAGGCCGGGCGCTGGTTCGTGTCGCTGCTGGTCGAGACGCCGGAACCGGCAATACAGGTACCGCCGCTCGATGTCGTCGGCGTAGACCTTAGCGTCACCACGCTGGCAACACTCTCGACCGGCGAAGCGATCACAGGTCGAAGGCGCACAAGCGGCTTCTCGGCAGGCTGCGCCGTCTCAGCAAGTCTCTATCACGCAAGCGGCGCGGCTCGCATAACTCACGCAAAGCAAGGGCCAAACTTGGCAGGCTGCATGCCCGCATCGGCAACATCCGAAAGGATGCCACCCATAAGCTAACGACGCGGCTCGCCAAGACATATCGCCGCGTCGGCATCGAAGACCTATAATGTGCGCGGCATGGCGGCTGAACGCTGCCTTGCCCGCTCGATCATGGACGGCGGCTTCTTCGAACTGCGCCGCCAACTGACCTACAAGGCCAAGCTCTACGGTTCTCAGATCGTGGTAGCTGGCCGCTTCGAACCCTCAAGCAAGACCTGCTCTTGCTGCGGCGTCATCAAGGAGACGCTGGCCTTGGCGGAAAGGACGTTCCGCTGTGACGACTGTGAATTCGAGGCCGGGCGCGATCACAACGCGGCCCTGAACCTCGCACGCATCGCCGCAAGTTCTGCGGTGCAGCCTGTGGAGAGAATGCGCTGGCCCGGCTCGCAAGAGCCTGCGGTGAAACGGTCCCCTGTCCAGCAGGAAGAAAATACTGCCCTCAAGGCCGCTTAGGGTGAGTTGTGAGGAATCAGCAGACATTTCAGAACGGTTCTATGCTTGTTGCACAAATGCCGTGATCGATCAGCGAGAAGTTATCAGGATGCCGAAGAAATTTACGAATTGCCCAAGCTGGCTGACGTTGTCAGCAATACGTAACCTT